>SDBU01003470.1_pt1 | contig 20016 bp, 25 predicted proteins | sample 2277071 | NCBI WGS metagenome assembly SDBU01 (sample SAMN10397929, study PRJNA504765) | marine sediment metagenome | isolation source: marine sediment core GS08_GC12, 126 cmbsf | place: Arctic Ocean: Gakkel Ridge, Loki's castle | collected 2008
GCCCATCTCCTGCAGGACCTTGGCCACGGCCCAGCCGGCCATGAGCGTGATGCGCGTCGCCCGGCCCGCCTCCATCTCCGGCCGCAATATAAAGGAAAAGTAAAGCCCACCCTCGGGCGAGACCCACTCCCTGCCGTGCCGGCCCCGCCCCTGCGTCTGCCCCTTGGCGAAGACGATCGTGCCCTCCTGCTCGCCCTCCCGCGCCAAAAACTGCGCCAGGTCATTCGTCGACGTCACCAGGTTATACGCCAGCACCCTGCGCCCGACGACCTTCGTCCCCAGGCTCGCCTGCGTGGCGCGCTTATTGAATATATGCGTCAATCCTTCGTCCACGTCAACTCCTCACCCACTCTGCCGCGGGGGACGCGAGCCTCTTAAACCAAGCCTTTTCCTCTACCACGCGCTCCGCCCTACTTCGCTCCCGCCAGCTGAGGAATTTTGCAATTGGCTACACAGGAGAATGACTGAACAAATTATGATAGGTTCTTTAGAATAAATTCTTCAGTAAACGCTATTAACGCCTTAACTTCGGGCATTTCTATTGAAGCGAATTCAGCGTGGAGAGCTTTATTTCTTGTCTTGACATATGACGACACAGCGCTAGCCTGAGGTCCTTTTAATAAACCTTGCGATTTTAATGCATTAATGACCCCAGACATATTGTCATCATCAACGCGCAAACCATTCAATCCCGCATATCGTTTCAATGAATCTTCAAGCGCCGCAGAACCTAACACCGCAGCGACCTCTATTATGTTTTCTTGAGCCATTTGTTTAGCCAAAACGATAAAATCTGCCTCCACTCTTCCGATAGTTTGTCTCTCGAGATTAACGATAAGATCGTTTTCGATATCTGTTTTTATACCTAACAAAATCCCTCTTAAGTGCAGTCCAAACCTTATTCGTAATTCATCACGCCAAGGACTAATGTCGAAGTGCGCCGTCTTAAACTCAGTCAGCTTAGAGATTCGAATATCACTTTGTCCATATAGGTTGCCGAGGAGAGTTATCGCGTTAAAATTGACCTTAGTCAGTATTGCGTCATCAGGGTTATTGACCAACAAAGATACGAGTTCATCTAATAATCTTATATACGTCTCTTTATTTTCCATTTATCCCCTCCTAATCGTCTCATACAATCCCCTTGGGGGGAGAATATTGCAACTGGCTATGCTCAAAAAAGCTAGGATTCTTGCCAAAACATCTTATTGCTAAATCAATCATGTTCGCCTCTCCTTAACTCATACTCTCCTTATTTTTCCATTGTTCTTGCTCTTTTCCGCAAGCGGATCAAATGATTCGAAATATTCCTGAATATACACCTTTGACATCGAAGATGTCAAAGGATAAGTTCGGACTCATCCCGCCTTTGGCGGGATGTCCTCACTTATTTTTTCATTTTGAGAGCACTCTTGATAAATTCTTTAAACAACGGATGTGCCTTATCGGGTTTGGATTTAAATTCAGGGTGAAACTGTACAGCAATAAAATAAGGGTGGCTCGTTAATTCAATTATCTCTACTAGATCCTTTCTGGGATAAATCCCAGAAAGGACCATACCTTTTTTCTGAAATAGTTTTTTATATTTATTATTAAACTCATATCTATGACGGTGCCGCTCTCGAATTAAATTCTTGCCGTATACTCTAAATGCTAATGTATTTTTCTTAATCCTGCATGGATAAACACCTAAGCGCATGGTGCCACCTAAATCCTTAACCTTTTTCTGTTCTTCTAATAAACTAATTACTGGATATTTTGTCTTGGGTCTAAATTCAGTAGAATTGGCTTCTTTTAGGCCACAGACATTCCTGGCAAATTCAATTACTGCACACTGCATCCCTAAACACAATCCTAAAAAAGGAATCTTATTCTCACGGCAAAATTTAATGGCTTTAATCTTACCTTCGATCCCGCGATAACCAAAACCGCCGGGCACAAGAATCCCGGAAATATTTTTTAGGAATTGAGTGGGGATTCTTTTTTCAATATCTTCAGAATCTATTTTCTCAATCTCTACCCTCGCATCATTAGCAATTCCAGCATGTATCAACGCTTCATATATGGACTTGTAGGCATCCTGTAATGTAGTATACTTACCCACTATGGCGATTTTAACCTTATCTTTAGGATTAAGCACCCTTTCGACTACGTTTTTCTCCCAATCCTTTAAGTCTGAAAATTTACAGATGAGATTAAAGTGACTTAAGATTATTTCATCTAAAATCTGTTTTTTAAAAACTACTGGTATCTGATAAATCGATTCTACATCCCTTGCCTCAATCACCGCTTCCTTTCTTACATTACAGAATAAGGATATTTTTTCTTTTACATCTTCTAATAATGGTTTTTCAGTACGACAGATGAGGATATCGGGCTGGATTCCAATTTCGCGCAGCGTTCCTACGCTGTGCTGGGTAGGCTTAGTTTTTATCTCATCGGCGACCTTGATAAAAGGAACAAGGGTTACGTGAACGTAAAGGACATTATGATATCCTACGTCTAATCTAAATTGTCTAGCTGCCTCTAAAAAAGGCAAGCTCTCAATATCACCAACAGTCCCACCGATTTCTGCGATAACAATTTCAGCACCTGATACCTCCGCAACCCTTTTAACCCTTTCTTTTATTTCATTGGTGATATGCGGAATTACCTGGATAGTTTTGCCTAAATAATCGCCGTGCCTTTCTTTGGAAATTACGGCATTATAAACCTGGCCCGTGGTAATATTATTGAATTTGGTCATCTGGGCTTGGGTGAACCTTTCATAATGCCCCAGGTCTAAATCTGTTTCTGATCCGTCTTCAGTTACATAAACCTCCCCATGCTGGTAAGGATTCATTGTGCCAGGATCAACATTAATATAAGGGTCGAATTTCATCAGGCTAACTTTTAACCCTCGGTCCTCAAGAATTTTACCGATGGAGGCACAGGTAATTCCTTTACCTAAACTAGAAATTACACCACCAGTTACAAAGATATATTTTGCCATAAAACAAAAAGGCGTTTAAGTGCCGACAGTTCTGGCCCTAAACGCCTTCCGTAATTCGGTACTTCTCATCTAACTTAGCAAATAAAAAGATTATCTATTCTTCAGATGTAATTTCATCCGTTATTTTACTTTTTTTCTTCTTTATTTCTATCTGTTTTGTGGCTTTAGTGACATATTCACTAAATTCTTCGCATTGCCAAACGGGAAGCTTCCTGGGGAAAATACAAGCTTTATCATTGGCGCAGGTAATACACAATCCTTTCTTTTGCATAGTATCCTCCTCTTAACCTAAAATTCGCTCTACCTCTTCCTTATCGCAATCCATCACATAAGGAATACCGGAAACACAAGCGGCTTCGCGAGTCAAGGCAAAGATATCGTCTCTAGTGATATGCTTGAAAGCAAACTTTCTCTCCCCTGCCATAAGTTGCTTAAGACCAGTTGCTAACCGATCGTAATAAGTGTACATTCCAATAGCGCCTACAGGGATATCTTTGAAGTCTTTTCCGTATTTTGCTTTTAATGTTTCCGCAGCCACGAAAATCTGCTCTACGGTATCACCGTATTTCTTATACTCTTCAGGCACCTTACCTTCTTTTATCAATCTGCCCACCGTCTTAGCTGCCATCGCTGCAGCAAACGTTGCTCTACCCATACATATAGCCTTAACATAAGGGCTAGCTAAGGCTATAGCTTTGAAAATATGATCTTCTAGGCTCAAGCCTCCGGCCATTGCTACTGGCGGTATATATTGACCTTGCGCTTCGATTCTTTTTAACATCTGATAAAGTAAGCACTCTAGTTCCACGGTCGGTATGCCCCACTCATTCATCATTCGCCAAGGCGACATTCCTGTTCCGCCACCTGCTCCATCTACTGTAAGTAGGTCGATTTTAGCATTGGAGGCATATTTTACTGCTCTGGCTAAATCCGCTGGTCGGTAAGCTCCAGTTTTTAAGGTAACGTATTTAAATCCCAATTTTCTTAAACGCGCCACCTCCTTATAAAACGCTTCTTCTTCCACCATCCCGAGCCGGGAGTGTCTTTCAAATTCTTTAATTGCTCCTTCTTTGTAGGCCTTCTGTGTCAGTGGATCCTCTGGGTCAGGATAAACGATATAGCCCCTTTTCTTAAGTTCAAGGGCCCTTTCCAAAGAAGGCAACTTTACTTCTCCACCGATATCTTTTGCTCCCTGACCCCATTTTGGCTCAATAGCCTCAACTCCTAACTCTAAGGCGTACTCTGGAACTCCCAGTCTTCCATCTTCAACATTATATTGCACGACAATTGTTCCATGACCGTTATGCCATTTCTTATAACTATTAACTCTGCGTTCCAGTTCAGGGGACTTAACTACTCTACCATTTTTGATTTCAGCTTTATGGTCCATACCACAGACGTTTTCTCCGACCACGACTATTGTCCCGCAGATAGCCGCACCTACGGCATTTTCTTCCCAGTTGATTCTGGCTACATCTGTTGAGCCCAAAGCACCGGTAAAAAATGGTACGTCTAATTTAATTTTAAATTTTGCACCGACCTGCGTAGATACATCTACAGCAGGAAAGGTTGCTTTATCAGAATCAGCTTCTACTCCTACCGCACCCACACATGTTCCTTGGATATTAAAATGAGAAAAGTCTATGGGATAATCTTTCTCCGAGCCAGCAACTACCTTTCCATAAGGTTGGGGGTAGATAAGCTCCCTACCTCTAATCGCCGATTTTGCTACTTCACAAAAACCTATACAACCGTCTAAGCATACAACGCAAAGCCCAGAACCGGGAGATGGACTTACTCTATTTTTAGTATTCGTAGCTGGACTGGCATTTGGTTTACTCAATGACATTGTTTTCTCCTTTTTAATGGGTTTTTAAACTATTCTTTGTAAACACCGTCGTCTTTTTCTCACACTGCTCTGTGCGCATTACATACTATTTACTTTTTCTTAATCTCCGCTGATAAAATAATTGCGTCCGCAACTTCGCGCATGGTCTTACGGTGATCCATACTGTACTTCTGTAGTTTTAGATATGCTTGTTCTTCAGTTAAGCCTTCTTCTTTCATTAAAATCCCTTTGGCGCGTTCGATTCTTTTGCGATTTTCTAACTCCTCCTGGATTACTCTACTTTTTACCATCAACTCTGTATTTTCAATAGCTACTGCTGCCTCATTGGCAATAGTAGTGAGGACATTAATCTCAGTTTCTGTAAAATCGTGTGGTTTAGAAGTATAGCAATTAATCACACCAATAACCTTACCTCTCGCTGCCAAAGGAACGCAGAGAAGTGAACATAAACCTTCTTTTTTAGCAATATTCTTGTACTTGTATTCTTTCTCCTTAATAACATCTTTAACCACAATAGACTTATTTTCCTTTGCTACTTTACCTGCAATACCTTCACCCACCTTTAAGGGTGGCTTTTTATTATATTCTTCACTTATACTCTGCGAGGCGCGAATAACCAGTTCATTTGTCTTTTCATCAATGAGCATTAATGAGCAAATATTTGAACCTAAAACTTCAGCGGTAACAGTAACGATAAGACGAAGTATATCCTCTAAATACAAATCAGAAGTAATTGCTTTACTAATTTTGGATAGCGCCTTAATCTGTTCTTCAAAAGACATACTTGGCATCTTAATAATAAAAAGGCGTTCTCTGCCAGTTTTTTACGGACATCGAACGCCATTGTCCTAAAAAGAAAAACGTCCTTCCTAGCAGACTTTGCTACTAAAAAGGACGTCTTTATCCTGTTTTTCTAACGCTGAAAGAAAGGGTTATAAAGTTAAAAAGGCGTTCTTTAGAACGCCACTTTGTTCCCTTTCTTTAAGCACTAACCTTGTGCTTAATTTCACAAACTAAAATATATCACAAGAATTTAAGATTGTCAAGTTTTATTTTTGTGTGAGAATTTTTTCATCTCTTCGCTTAATATAATCGCTTCCGATACTTCTCTCATGCTTTTGCGCTTATCCATACTATATTTTCTAATTCGCTCATAGGCCTCTTCTTCGCTTAGATTCTCCTGTTTCATTAAAATACCTTTTGCTCTCTCTATCACTTTTCTTGACTCTAATTCTTCTTTGATAACCTTGGATTCAATAATCAATCTGAAATTTTCAATAACAATAGCTGCCTGATTTGCTATTGATTTTATAATATTTATTTCGTTCTGGCTAAAATGATGAAGTTCTGCCGTATAACAATTCAGTACCCCAATTACATTACCTTTGAAAATAAGAGGCACACTTAATAAAGAGCAAAGGTTCTCCTTTTTAGCAATATCCTGATTTATATAACATTTATCTTTGCGCACATCAAGAACTGTTATGGGTCTCCCATATTTAGCTGCCCTTCCAGCAATTCCTTCACCCAATTTTATATTGGGTTTTTTATTATAATATTCACTAACAGACTGAGTAGCTTTAACTGTAAGTTCTTTAGTAGATTTATCTAATAACATAAGCGAACATATCTTCGAACGCATTACTTCAGCAGTTACTGTAACAATCAATTTCAGAATATCCTCTAAATATAGGTCAGAGGCAATAGCCTCGCTTATTTTAGCTAAAGCTCTTATAATTTGTTTTACCATTGGCAAATTCCGTATTTGTTTTTTTCATCTTACCGTTCTTTTGTTATTCTTTTAGAAAAGTATTCTGCTAACGTCTCTTTATTCTTTATAACTCTTTTATCAACTCATCCAAAGAGATACCTAACGCTTTAGCAATTCCAGCCATAGTTTGAATTGTAGGATTTTTGATTCCCCAGATTCAATTTTAACAATTGTATTATAAGAAACATCTGCTAAACGAGCTAATTTGTCTTGAGAAAGACCTTTTTTATTTCTTAACTCTTTTATTCTTTTGCTAACATTTTATCCTTGACAATAACAGAATTAACTTACAAAATTTTACATGTAAAGTTTTAATTATAATCTTTAGTTTATAGTTAATGTTAGTATACTACAAAACCATAAACTTTTAAACCAAAATTGTCCTCCTGATATATTTGATTTTTTGTTTTTCTTTGGGCAAAATTTTGCCCGCACAAAAATTTTGCTTCGCGGTTTCTCAAGCGTCATACGCGAGAGGCTCGGCAATGCCGCACCGAATAGGTTTTTAAATTGTTGATTGCGGCAAAGCGGACAACCGTTCTTATAAACAAAGTAGATTTGGACGCAAGCGGCTGGCGGCTGCCCGCACCCAGCTGCCAGCCGCAAGCAGAGCCGAACACGCAATAAAATTAGCTGGAAGTGAGCGACCCAGCGAACGCCCAGTTTTGGCTTTGCCCCAGCAAAGCCAAAACGGAGCTCGGGAAATGTGGGAGCCGCGACAGCGGCGGCGGAATTTTTCAGCGAGTTTGACCTCAAGCGGGTTGCATGACTACTTCTGAAGCTGCCGGAAGCAACAAAGAGCGGCTTGCTTTCCAGGCGGTATAGCGCAACATACGAGCTGTCGCAAGATTCTGTTTTCGTTGGTTTAAGATCACCTCCTTTTGGCCCGCCATCGCCTGAAGCGGGGTAACGTAGCTTAAGGAACTGTGCGGGTCGTTGTTGTAGATATCAGGGACGTGGTTGAGCCACTGAAGAATATCGTCTACCAGCTTGAATGACCACGGGGCATCCCTGTGATATTTGAGCGTTTTGATGAATGCTTCTATCCACGCCTGGTCATCCGGCGTGTGGGGCCGCCCAAAATGGACGGGCGCGCCGAGAAGCTCTTTGATAGTTTGTTTCGTAGACGACGCCTTCATCGCAGAGCCTCTGTCTGAATGGGCAACAAGCTTTGAAGTCAAGTGTTCCGGTAGGAGGGCATAGGCTTCTCTTACGGATCGCGTAAGATCGCCCGATGATATCCCGTGTATGGCATGCCCGATATGCAGCAGGTATCTCTGAGGCAGAATTATCACCGGGATAGCCCAAACAATGATGCCGGTATCCGTCCTAAACTGCGTGCCGTCATAACAGAGGAGCGAAAAACCTTCGTCTAAGAGCGCGTGAGCGCTGACATAGGGCGTTGTTCTATGCCAATGCTTCCTTGGCTCAACCATGTTTTTAGCTTTCAGCACGCGGTAGACCGTCGACAGCGACACAAAGAATTTGCCGGACTCATGCCCGTGAACAAAGATATGGCTTACCGGCTTGCCGATAAGCTCCGGCATCCAGGCAGCGGCCTCAATGGCATCACGTTCATGCTCAAGCGTCTTGTTCCAGGCGGTCCTATGCTGAATTGGCTTCGGGTTTGCCCGTCTGCGGAACTTCCGGGGAGCAATACCGAATATCCGGCAGGCGCGTTTCCGGGTAAGGCCTTGAGCGACAGCTTCGCTTATGACAGTAACCACGGCTCTTTTAACCTCTTGCTTGAAATGGCCGCCTAACGGCCCCTTAAGCCCTAACTCGTCCTTTTTTTTAACAAGGACAGCTCGTGCCCTACGTCCGCAAGCGCGTCTTTGGTTTCGTCGAGTTCCTTGGAGACTTTTTGGTACTGTTCCACGGGTATGACCTGTTGTTTTCGCCCCTGTTTTCCGGGATGGGCAAGGGCCTCCATGGCCGCTGCCTTGACCTTCTTGCGTATGGCAACCAGGTCCCAGGGTCTTAAGCCGTAGCGTTCCAGGATCGTTTTTACCGGAGCGCCCGGAGCGTTGCTTTCCAGATACACGTTGAAAAGTTGTTCCGGCGTGAGTTTTATGCGTTCCTTTTTTACGTTCATGATAGGTTCCAATGGCGACCTGACCTTCCCCAATTCAGTGGACGTTTTGTTAAGACAGGATCGCCTGTCTTTCGTACTCAAAGGGGCTCAGATTCCCGAGCGTTGAATGAGCCCTTCTACGATTGTAATACATTTCCACGTATTCAAAGATCTTTCTTTTCGCTTCATCACGGGTCCTGAACTTGTTCCGGTGGACCAGTTCGACCTTGAGCGTATGAAAGAAGCTCTCCGCGACGGCATTATCCCAGCAGTCGCCCTTCCTGCTCATGCTCCCCACAAACTCGTTCTGCGCCAGTATCGCCTTAAAATCATTCCCGGCATACTGACTACCACGGTCCGTATGGCAGACAAGGCCCTTAGGCGGGTTGCGCCGCAGGATCGCCTGCCTCATGGCCTGCGTGGTCAATGTGTCGGCAATGGTTCTATCCATCGCCAGACCAACGATTCCCCTTGAAAACAGATCAAGGACCGCTGCCACGTATAACCAGCCTTCAAACGTCCAGACATAGGTTATATCAGACACCCGGACGGCATTCGGTCTCTCGACCACAAATTCCCGATTGAGAACATTCGGCCATACCGGATGATTGTGCTTCGAGTTCGTCGTCACCCGGAACTTACGCCTCTGGATGGCAACAATGCCATTGACGCGCATGAGGCGCGCCACACGATTCTCAGAACAGCGCATTTGCTCTGCGTTATGCAACTGATTCCAGATCCGCGGACTGCCGTAATTGCTGTCGTTCTCCAGAAAGACCCTTCTTATCTCAATGAGCAGATTCTCGTTATCGACCCTCTGCTGACTCTTGGACCGCTGCTTGAACGCATAATACCCGCTCCGTGATACCTCCAGCGCCCGGCACATCTTCTCGAGCGGAAAGACCGAATGGTTCTCGTCTATGAACCTGAACCGTTCTCGGTCGGTTTTGAAAATATGCCGACTGCTTTTTTTAAGATGTCGCGCTCCATCTCGACATCCCGCAGCTTCCGCCGGAGCGCGGCAAGCTCGGTCAAATGACCTTTGCCGGGAAAAGCCTTTTCGCCCTGGTCGCCGAACTTCCGCTTCCAGCTATAAAGCTGGTTCTGATGGATCCCAAGGCTTCTGGCAACCTCTGCAGCCTTATGCCCACCCTCTGTGACCATCTTGACCGCAGATACCCTGAAATCCCTGTCAAATCGCTTCTTCTTGCCGTTTTCCTCCGCCATTGGACACCTCCCGATTTTGAGCCGGCTATCATACTGCCACCAACTCTTCGTTGTGTCCGCTTTTTCGGGGGAAGATCAAAAACACCATCCCCACCGCATAGGAACCGAGAGCAGGCAACTTGATCCCCTCCGCCTCGGCGCGGAAAAACTTATCCGGCACCTGGATCAGCACCCCCGCCCCATCCCCGGTCTTAGGATCCGCCCCCTGCGCCCCGCGATGGGTAAGCCTCTTTAAGACGGTCAACCCCTGCTTGACCACCTCATGCGACTTGACCCCCTTCACCTGGCACACGAACCCCACCCCGCAGCTATCATGCTCAAACTCCGGGTGATACAGGCCCTGCTGTTGTGGATAACCGTATCTCTTCATAGTATGGACGCACCAGGGACCGGTCTGCAGCGTGCACTCACTATCGCCTCAGAGCAGCCCGGTCCCTGGCTGTTCCCAACAAGCTGCCAGAGACCAGTCTGCGCCAGGCGCTTGCTTATCGGCAGCCTGGTCTCTGGCTCGCTCAGTATCAACGGACTGGTCTCTAGCCCTCTCACACAAACAAAAAAGACGCCCCTCTTGAGGGACGTCCTTATCCTTCTTCTTCGGCCATTTTTCGTCGTCGAAAACGCCTCCGCTACTCAAGTGAAAAGATACCACACCCCCGCCGGAAAGTCAAGAAGAAGTGCATCCTCTCTTCCCTGTTCCCCATAGGAGACGAGTTTTGCAACTAGCTAATGACAGAGACCACGGAAAAATAACAATTGTAGTCGATTACATTACAACTTGCTTAACCAGAAATATCGTGATTAATAACATTAAATAAAATGGCCAGATCGAAAACGAACACATTGAAATCAAAAAATTTTTAATCAAACTTCCGGATGGTGACGCCACATATAAATCAGTTGCAACAATTGTTCCATTATGTAGTTTTTCTATAAATAAGCTATATGATTCACGAAACATCTTTTCAAGTGCAAGATAGTATGAATCTAAAGCAAAGAATAGAGCCGTTGGTATTATAGCAACAAGTGAATACTGTGACTTTCCCTTATCCACCACTAATACCAATATTGCTGAAACGAGCGTAATGCACCAAGCTTTTGCTGATGCGCTGCTCGAAGCCATTCTGTTAATCACGCCTTGTAGAATGCTGAGAGAACTTTGGACTGAACTTGATTCACTATTTATTGTGCTCATTAAGTACCTACCCAAGCAATTTTTTTAGATTATCCCAGCTCCAGCTATACGTACGCCCTCCATCAGGCACTGCCCAATCCTCGCTTCCATCACTATATCCAATAATCTGAAATTTCGATGTTTCTTTCTCAATTGCTACTTTCAATTCTTTTAACACGCCGCTAGCCGTTTTTGTTTTGGAGCCCAGCATAATAATGAACACATCTGCTCGCCCAATTGCTTTTTTAGCATTATCTAGCCAATCTTTCTCAGGCGCAGCTTCCTTCAAAGAACAATCACTTACTTCAAACGGAGAATCTGAATTCTTGGATTGTCCAATAATAAAGTCTTTTAATACTTTATCATTATCAAAATCAAAGCTTATAAACACCTTTTTCTTGGTCATATTTTCCTCCCGTTTTGATATATCTTTTTACGCCTCCGGCAGTGTCCCTGTCTTCTGTATAGTCTTGGGCAAGGGGTTTGTCAAGGAAGATATAGAAACGAGGCCAAGAACTCGAACCTACGCACTTGTCGCTCGTGCTACTCCTCCGCGAGGGTCACTTACTCCATGTCGTTCCCCAAGAGGCATGCCCCTTGACCGTTTCCAGCTATCTCCCCATCGACCAATCACTTCCGCCCAAGATGTCCCCGACTAAAACAGGATTTATGCTCAAAGGGGGGAACGCTCCCGGAGGCCGGATCCCTCACTGTCACGCCGTCTTTATGCGATCCTTAATCTCTCGGAATTTCCTATGTGATTTCTCTCCTAAATGTCGTATTATCGCTCCTCTTAGCTGCTTGCCGAAAAGCCTGCTGTTGGCTTTTGTCGCGGGCGTTGTCTTTAGAATCAGGGGTTTCGATCTCGACGATTTTTCTTGCCCCGTCCTTCTTCGCGAGAATATCCGGCCGGTAGCCCCCAATTGTTTTTGGTTTAGGAAAACCTAGCACATCGGCAGAAACATCAAAACCCTGACGCTCCAGTTTCTTCGCCTCTTGACGCACTTTGCTATCGTGCCCCGATTGACTACGTCTCGATCTTGACATGAAAATCCTCCTTGTTGCATAAGCGACTATTTTAGGAGAGGGCGAAGCGTGCACTCTTCGCCCCTCCGTTGCTCCCTTAGCGCGGCAACTCTGTAAAGCAGTTGTCACACTTTTCGTAGCCCGCTGGCGGAGAATCATGTAGCTTCTCGCCAGAATGCTGGACATTGCAACTTGAAGGCACCGGATACTTATGTACCTTCAAGTTTTTCACAAAAAACTTCATTGTTTGTTCCTCCTTTCTAAAGATTTCTGAAAAAAGCTCATCGAACACCCGATGATTTCACCTCCTTAAAGAATGTCGATGAGGAAACCGCCAGTACAGATGCTGCCGGAACCGAAGCAGGAACAAAGCGCCCATCGATTGATTTTTGTCCCGCCTCCTCAACTTGCTCTAACAGTTATCCCGCGGTTCAACCGGGGAAACGCTTCGGATCCTTGTCATATGTGTGTTCCGTTTGAATTTTTCCATCTTTCCCTTGGATGATTACCTGACCAAGGGGTGCATTCTTCGCGACCTCCTTTGCTTTCGATAATGCGTCTGCCTTGTCCTCGCAATTAGCTGCGGCCCGCTGGGCACCTTGCGTTTTAACGTCCCATCCGCCTTTGCCATCTGGTGAAACCCATACTCGTTTTCGTTCTCCCATGCGCTACTCCTTAGTTTATGGTTATTTGTTCTTTTACGCTGACTGCGTAAAATCGAACTAAAAAAATTTAGTTCCAGGTTCTTTTCCGAGTATCTTGGTAGCTATCAATGCCGTCGTTTTCAAGCATGAAATCGTCCTCGCATACAGCTGCTAATCGAAAAGTCTGAAGTCGAATCTGTACCGATTGTCTAGACACATCGAAACGTGAGGCTAAACCTCGCACTAACAATTCGAAAGCGTGAGATGTGGCACGGATTCGCTTGACGTTTTCTTGAAAAATTGAACGCGGCATTAACAACGCCGCTGCTCCTCGATTCGCCTGCCACTCGGTAAAATCATTGGATTTCTGCTCCGGTTCAACCATATCTTCCCGAACATAATGTTCAGGGCATATTAAATGACCACCCTTGCTAAAAAGTTGCCCATGGAACATAGCATGAAAAACTTCGTGTGCGCATGTGAACCGAAAACGACCTTTAATTATCGAAGAATTCCGCCGCCGATACAGATTAGCGCTAATTTGAATCAACCGAGATCCATCTGGGTTAAATTTCGTTGCCCCTAAGACATTAGGCCCTAAATCTGTAGTCTCTGGATCATATCCAATGTCATCTTTCATCAGGCCTTCCTCAATGAAGCGCTCAATATCAAGTGCTGGCTGATCGATGTTACATTTACCTTGAAAAAACTCCAGGTATTTCATTTCCATGACTTCATCTATATCTGCACCTGAACAAAGAAAACGCCGGCCATGAATATTCGAATCATCGTCAACCCAACGCATCATTTTTGCTTATCCTTTTTTGATTAAGATGCTCCTTAACACTCTCAATGATTCTCGGATCGCGTTTAATATGCTCAGCGAGTTCTCGAAAAAGAACACTAGCCTTTGCTTCCTTACCGACATCCTCAATAACCGGATGAACCTTGCCAGCTATATTTAATAACTCTTGAGGTTCAAGCTCTAAGACCTCGGCCAGCTGAACAATTATTTTATTTTTAGGAGGGTTCCGATACCCCTGTTCAATATCATTTAGATACGATACAGATATTTGTTTCCCCTTATCCCCAAGTACAGATTGGCAAACTTTACGCAAGCTCAAGCTGAGGCTTTGCCTTTGTCTCTTTATCGTTCTTCCGAATACGTTACTCATGTGGTTATAAGCATACAGCGTAAAAAATTACTTGTCAACAATTTTTTCTAGAGCCCTCAGGACCAGGTACCAACATCCTCTTGTCAAATATGCGCTTACTCTGTTCCTCTGGACCATTTCCGGCCATCTCCCCATCAACCAATCACTTCCGCCGGTGTTTCTGGATCATTTCCAACTATCTCATACTCGTCTAAGCAGTTCCTCTAGGCCTCCACCATAACCTGCATTACAACAGCACCCCTATTTCTGCGAATCTACCTTTTCACCTTGATATACTGTTTGCTCAACCTGAATGGGAGACATATTTTTTATAACTTTTTGCATATTCTGTGTGCTGATATCCATTATGTTAGAATAATCTAATTGATCCCCCCAAGACTGCAATACATCATTTTCGAACGTTACAGCAAGACGATTACTCGACCCCGCCATATTTGGATCGTCAAACACCATATATCCAACCATGCTTTTGGTCCAATACATCCACTTCTCTTTAATTCCATCATCTAACTTTTGCACCGAGGTAGTTTTTGGAGCCCCTAGGATATTGGTGACTTCCTCTTTTGACATTCCAACCTTCAACAATGTTGATCTTTGCCCAAAAGAAGTAGCACAACCGCTCACCAATATTGCTATAACAAAAAGAAAGCTTAGTTTTTTCATCCTCTCCTCCATATATGCTGGGGCCTTGCTTTGCGACCGCCCACCTTCCAGGACCCTTGTATTCTCGGCCCATAGCACATCTTTTTTAGCCATGACAAGGGACCTCTGACAGTCTCCAGCTATCTCCCCATCAACCAATCACTTCCGCCAGAACAAATTAGGTACGTGTCCCCGGGACTTTTTCCAGGACGCAGGGTTAACTGAATGCTATCAAAAACCCTCAACTACCGGCTACAAAAACTTGGGTGGATTCACTCTGAGAGACTGAGCGAAACCATCAAGTCCAGGAAATAAAGTAGCACGAGTAATATTTAAATCAAAAAGCTGCCCTCGGGCTCTGATGACCTCATCTCTGCAAAATTTAAGAGTTATTTTCTGAATATTCTCTTCCTTGTCCCAACCTCTCATGCTTTTAAGATTCTCCTCAAACCCCACCCTAACATTGCCCGGACACATAAACACACTTTTTTGAAGTGTTAAACGCTCTGTAAGCCGATAAGGATTAAATGGGCAGGCAAATTTCGCGGGATGGCTGCCCATAAAACATCGCTTCATATTTTTTAGATCCTTTTTTGAATTATCAATTAGCTTCGAAAGGAATCGAGTTTCTCTCAAGGCGGCAGGAATTTTTTTGCTACTTTCTTTTGTGGCCCAGTTTGCGCGGACTGCAAATATTTCGAAACAATTATCCCCCTTGCATTCTTCACCAACATGCTCTAATGAAAAATACGCTGCTATATAAATTGAGTATGAAAAATCTAGGAGGCGTGTCGGAGCTCCGTGATGTTGCATAAGCGAAAACCATTCGAGAAAATCGTTATCTTTAGGAATATCCAAAGAATATTGATGGAATCGCCGTTTAAATTCCCGAAGAAGCTTCAGCTCTACATCCTTCTTGTCTCGCAACTTAGGTGGATAATATCGGACAGCGCGATCTAAAGACGATTCAAGCGGCCTTTCGGGCCTGTTCCCCCTAAAAATATATTTATCTTTCTTGGATTCAAAATATCCTATGACTCTACGGAATTCGTCCCATGTGTTAACCTTGCGAGGGGAATAATCCTTCATGATACCTCTCCCTTACTTCACAATCAGAACCGTTTCCAGCTATCTCCCCATCAACCAATCACTTCCGCCAGAAGTGGTTAGGTTCAAGGATCTAGTGCAACACTTTAATCTGCTACAATGGCAGAAAAAAGGAGTTGCCTATGATCACGTACAAGCGGCTCAATTTTCCAGAACGCGAAGAGATCAGCCGCCACATCGCTTCAGGGACCGGCATCCGCCGTATCGCCGGCACCATCAACCGATCCCCCAGCACGGTCTCCCGGGAGATCCGGCGCACGGTCGTAGACAAGAAGTATTACCGCGCCGTCTACGCGCACGGACATTCAAAGCGGATACGCCATCAGCCCAAGAGAAGCCGCAAGATTGACAACAACATCCCCTTGCGCAACGCGGTGCTCGGCTTCTTAGCAAAGAACTGGTCGCCGGAACAGATTGCCAAAAGACTCCGGCTCCTGTATTCTGGCGATATGAAGATGCGCGTCTCCCATGAAACGATCTATTCGTATATCTATGTCCTGCCTAAAGGAGCGTTTAAACGGCAGCTGATAGCGTCCTTAAGGCGGCACCACAGACACCGCCGCAAGAAGGACAAGGGCCGCCGGAACTCAGGCGCTATCCAGGACTATCTGAGCATCGAGGAACGCCCCGCCTCGGTCGCAGACCGCACCGTCCCCGGCCACTGGGAAGGCGATCTTCTCCAAGGCGCCCGCAACGCCTCGGCCATCGGGACGCTGGTCGAGAGGACCACGCGCATGGCCTTCCTGGTCAAGCTCAACAACAGGGACGCCATGACCGTCCGCAAGGCCTTTGCCGAAGAGTTCCGCCGTCTGCCCCAGGGGCTAAAAAGAACACTGACCTACGACCAGGGCCAGGAGATGTCCCAACACAAGCTCTTTACCAAAGAGACCGACATCACCGTCTACTTCGCCCATCCCCACGCCCCTTGGGAGCGAGGGACGAACGAGAATACGAATGCCTTGCTGCGACAGTATTTTCCCCACGGGACGGACTTTTCAAAGATCCCGAAAGACAGGCTCAAAAGAGTCCAGGATGAACTAAATGACCGCCCGCGCAAAACGCTCGGATGGCTTACGCCTCACGAAAAATTCTCTGAACTGTTGCGTTAGAAACTTGAATCTGCTCACACTTGTGTCAAAACTCGCTTTACCCCAAATGGTTACGGGTACCCGATCCAGACATGCTTTTACTCGTCAAGGTACTTAAATTCCGCGATTTCCTTCTGCAGGTTCGGCTGGTGCATTTCTTCCTCAATGATTGTTTTGACGACCTTCCCCTCGGCATCCTTTTCAACCGTTACCTTCTTGTGGTAGCCGGTTATGGTGGTACAACCCGCACAAAACACCATACAGAACAAGAACAGCATCCCTTTCATTTTACCCTCCCATTTAAGCCTCTCTGGACCGTTTCCGGATAACCCCTTACCGCATATTATCGAGGAGCAGCGGATGTTGCGGACGCTTAATCCTTCCCCATCTGCTCAAGGACCTTCTTTGCCTCCTTGGCAACGGACGCATTGCTGTCGACCGACAACGAGGTCAAAAGGTCTCTGACGGCGGGATCCTCGTGTGACAAGAGAATACGCAGTGTTGTCCTCCAAGAACCTCCTCTGCGTCCGGATAGCCGCACGGACCGCTCGAGAGCGGCCAGGCCGTTTTTAAGATCATGCTTGATCCAAAATTCCAGGATACCGTCCCGTATGTCGCCTGGCCATCTGCCTTCCTTCTTTTGGTAGAAGGCGACCACCTGGGGCAGTATCTTGGCGGTGGCATAGCGGCCGATGAGCGGGGCGATCTTAAACAGGTCGGTCCACTCTTTAGCCAGAAGATGTCGCAGAAGGACATCTTCTACCTCAGGAAGGCTCGTATCAGGGAGCGAGCAGAGGATCTCTCCCGAAAAGCGGGGATAGGGTCTCTGGATGTCCTCCAGGATCATCTTCCTCGCGGCCTCAGGATTCAGCTCGGCATAACGCAATAAGACAAGTGAGGCAAAACCGAGATACTCCCATTGATCCATTCCATATTCTTCAATAAACGAGGGATCTTCAAGTATTTCCTTGAATAGGGGCTCGAACTTTGGGCTTCGCACCTTATCCCAATCATCTTTTAACATATCTTCCTGTTCAAGTATCGAGAGATGAAGGAAGGTCTGGACGGCGTTATCCTCATCGAGCCCCGCATCCATCCCCCTGTCGCGAAGGAGTTGCGAGCTGACGGCAAGAGCGCGGCCCTTCTTTGCGTTGATGGCTTTGGTCAACCGGGCCAGCGCCTTGGCTTGGAACTTCTCTTGTATCAAACCACAAGCCTGCAGCTTCTCGAAAGTTATCGTGGCCTGCTGGGGTGACGAAGAACCCTCCGTCTCCTTGGCCGGGAGGTCGCCGCGCGGCATAGACACAAGGCCGAACGCCGACACGTATGTCTCATTGACGACGACGTCGGGATCATCGATCTTCTCCAGGAGGACCTTTTCGGCATACGACCAATCCCGGAACCCGATGATCCCCAGAAAAGCTTCATGCGCGACAGAATGGTTTTCGTCACCGAGTAACGACACGAGGACGTCTACGGCCTGCGGCGTCCCCAGGAAGCGCAGTTGACGGGCCCCCTGATGGCGCTGTTCTTCGTCGACCGAGCTCAAGCCGTCAAGCGCCTCCTCCAAGACCCCGCTGTTGAAATCTTCGCCGGCCGCAAGGATCCGAAGTGTCACGGCTTGAGAGCAGACCGGGCCGAGCGAGGTCCTCCCGTCCTCATCCAGGACACGCGTCGTCGAAACATATACCTCGTATGTGCCAGGGGCATCAAAACGCACCCACTCATTCATATCAAAGACTTGAGAATATTGACCCAGCCGTCCGGGCACCTGGCTTAAACCGCCCCCCAGAAAGATCCCCCGGCTAAAGTATTCGACCAAAGGATCGGTATGACCCTGCGAATCGATACAGAAGGCGATGTCATTAAGTCGACCGGAACGATTATAGGTGCTCCTCAGCACGTAATAGTCGTTATCTGAGTCATTTGTAAAAGTTAAGGTCACGGGTATCGTCTCCCCCAGGCGGTACGCCTCTTTCTCGACGGAAATAGCCAGGGCGGGCATGTGAGACGCTTTGCTCAAACAGCTGTCGCATGACTCCTCGCGACTTTCCGCCATAACGGCTGCAGCAAAACAAAAAAAGAGTAAAGACAAAACAAACTTAAAGACTTGCCTGCCTTGCATGCGCCTCCTCCTTCTTCAGCAACGTTCGCTATTGAAACCCCTTCTGCGTGACCCGTTTTGTTCCGTTTGCAAGGAAATCGGGGACGGTTCTATTTTCCCCGCTCATTGCCAATTAGTTACATCATCAACACTTTCTACCCCGTCAGGACCTAATGAATACAAATCGTATTCCTCATTATAGTCGCCGGGGTAATAGTAGATATATTCCCTTCCCCATGGGTCAACCGGTTTTCGTACAAGATACGGCCCGTTCCAATTTGGCGCAGATACAGACTTGTTTATCAAAGCATCCAATCCCTCATCGGTCGCAGGAAATACTCCGTTATCAAGCTCATATAATTTTAAAGCGGTTGCGATATTTGCCTGTATATCGGCGCGGGCCGCAGAAGCGCGGACCTGCTCACTCCTTCCTGAAAGACGAGGAACAATCAATGCTGCAAGTAGAAATACTATAGGAACAAGGATCAACCCAATACCGCCCAATATGATCCCTGCAATAGCCAACCCTTTGCCTTTAAGCGTCTCTTTATTCCCGGAAATATACACTAGGGCAATTATACCTAAAACAACAGCCGCTAAACCTGACAACATCCCTAAGAGAGGAATAAGAAACAAGCACCCGCAAACCAAGCTGGCAATAGCAGTACCTAATGTTTTTTTATTTTGCCCTTCGGCCATATTTATCCTCCTTGCCTCTCTCAAGTGTAAGCCTCTCTGGACCGTTTCCGGATGACCCCTTATCAATCAACTGGTTCTGCTGGAGATGGCCCCGATCGCGAGCCGGCGCCGTTCACACCAACTTATTGGACAAGGGCTTGAAGAAGAATAGGGTGATTCTCATCAAACGCATGTAGAAATATGTCCTGAAGGAGTGTCTGTCCACCCCCGGCACGCACGTGCCCAGCCGCGAGCCGATCACCTCGCACAGGAGAAACTCACTGAGGCGCGGAAAGCTCTTCATCAGCTGGGCGGGGATGGGCAGGATGAATCCAAGGGTGGGGATGACCGAGAGCATCAGGAGGGTCCTGTATTTGGTCCCCGTGAACAGGAGGGCGACCAAGAGCCGGATCATGCCGTCGGCGAAGAGGGGGATGAGCAGGAACGCGTTTCCCGTCGTCATGAACA
>SDBU01003471.1_pt1 | contig 20016 bp, 16 predicted proteins | sample 2277071 | NCBI WGS metagenome assembly SDBU01 (sample SAMN10397929, study PRJNA504765) | marine sediment metagenome | isolation source: marine sediment core GS08_GC12, 126 cmbsf | place: Arctic Ocean: Gakkel Ridge, Loki's castle | collected 2008
AATAACATGCACTACATTTTGAAATTAACTGAATAAATGTGTTGATTTTAAAAGGAGTTACATGGACAATATCTCAGCAACTGTCAAATTTGGGTAATAGTGTTATTTATATATATATCTTCTACTTAACTAGTCTTTTTATGTTGTGTTCAATAATTGTATATGCTCAACATGCCACACATCTAGACAATTCGGGAAACCTTTAGATAGAAATTCCCCTTAACTATTTAATTGGTGCCCTTCTCATTTATTTTTAAACCCCTATAGTGTAGGATAAAGGCCAAGAAGACAATAGGGAGAAATGATATGAGACAGAGATTTATTATAATATTTTTGTTTATGGCCGTCTGTCTTTCTTTAACCAATCTCCACTCTGCAAAGGTTCTCAACCAACAGCAGGAACTCATTGACCAGCAGGTGGAAGAATTGAAAAAAGCGGTCAAAAAAAGGGCCACAGAGATTATGGCTGTAAACCCGTGCGATGCAACACTCGAAGACTGGCTTCAGGCTGGAGAGTGTGCGGCCGATGCATTCCAGCTTGGACAGGAAGCTCTTGCGGATTCTCTCATGGAGTGGATAAAAATAACCTTCCGAGCCCTCGTCGCTCAAGATGTCGATGCCATCATGGAATCCACTCTGTGGGAAAAGCTCCAACGGGGAGAAGGGGAAGAACTGCTTGTCCATGGAAAAATCCAGGATGAAATCCAAAGATCTGAAGACATCATGCGGACACGCGGCGACCTTGCAGCTCAGGCTCAGTTACTGGGCTATAATCAGCTCGCCGATGACATTCTCGCGGGTGAATATATTCAATCGCCATGCATCCAGCTGTGGAATATCGTTGTTACGGTAGATTTAAAAAGCACACAGGACAGCTGGCTTCTCGATTCCTACGAATCCAAGGTTGTATTCAAAGAGGTTCCGATATATTTCTGGGATCCGGAACTCGAATTATCTCCAATGTTTAGTTCTGCTTGGGGAAAAGGAACATTGGAAGAAGCCAAATTCGGATGGTACGATGGAGAGGATTGGATAAAAGGCACGGCTCAGGGTCAACCTGTATGGGAAATCGAGATTTTTCAATGGATAGAGGACCGAAGCAGCTACAAAGACAGCCCATTTATTCTTAGTTTCAATTATGCACCCTTTTATATTTTGAACAGCAGGATTCCCTCCAGGACTGTCGCCGGATTTAATCCTCCGGTTATTTCAATTCCATCAGATTTAAATTCACACTTGTCAGGACCAAAATATGAAGACACTGATCCGATAGATCAATCCAGACCTCTTGTTCTAATCTCGGGAAAGGTAACGACTTCTTTGGTCATAGAAGGCACATCCTCTCTTAACGGAATCAGCGGCGTTGTGATGAGTGGACTGCCGGGCGATCCAATAACCGATGATGAGGGGAAATACAGCGCTGAGGTGGAGGTGGGTTGGACGGGAGATGTCATTCCCAATAAATCACAGTATTTCTTTTCTCCCTCATATATAGAATATTTTGAAGTATCAGAGGACCAGGCAGATCAAGATTATCTTGCGGTGACCATGACACCCGTTTCTTCCACGCGGCCGAGGATATCCGGAAATTATACACCCAACGTTAGGATTAAATACTCGGATGGCGAGGAACAATTGTTTGAGCGAATGGGAGACTTCACTTTTAGTTTGAGTAATGACACAGAGATCAGAATCCCTCATGAAAAACTGCAAAAAGGTAATCCCTTTACAATCGAAGCCACACATGAAGACGCCAATTATATAGGAATAGTGAAATTCGAGTTTACCCCTGTCAGAATATTGAAGTGGAAGGAAAAACAAAAATAATTCACATTATCAAGGCCAGGCCTCAGACCCCGGCCTCAGGCCCCAAAATTTATGAAGATTGGTATTTAGTCTTCGGCAAAGGCATCTTTAAGGAGTTTGTTTTGACGTTTAAAGGCAAGGCGCGGGCTGCGTGTTTCGTTCATCAATGATATCTCTTGTGTCATCAGGCGCGCAATATACATCGTGTAAGTCGCCGATCTCTTGGATTCTCTTTTGAACAAAGGATGATCCCTGTTAATATAGATAATATTTCCTTCTGAAAAACACTCCGGCTCTGTTTCACCAAAAAAATCAAGACAGACAGAAACTGTGCTGTCCCCCATCTTCATCCTGCGGACAATAGCATTTGGGGTTATTTTCTTTACAAGGGGATGGCTCTTTCTTTTTTTTCTTGGCTCTGGCCTTACTACCGAATCTGACTCCTCTGGTTTGATCTCAATGTCCTTACTCACTTTGTCTTGACCTAAAACAGCTCCACCGCCAATCCCTTTTTCCTCTCCATATGGAATAGGACCGAAGGGCGACAAATCAGGATTTAAGGCTAGGGCATGGTGAATTCTCCGGAGAGCATCCTTAACGGCTTGACCAGCTCTGCGGTCATACCGCCGGTCCGCTTCTCTTCCTAAAGTTTTCTTAATATTCCCTACAATCTTTTCCATTATTTTAAGAAATTCCTTGTACTGGTCGGAATCCGTGACAAAATTCGAGCGGTCGCTGGTAATAGGAAGGAAGTCGGCATTGATTTCTCCCTTGATCCTGGCCACAACCTTTCCCCATGTCTCCATCCCGAAAAGATCCCTTTTAATCGTGACACCTTTGACCTTGATATCAATTCCCAAATCTTTTGTGGAAGCCATTGAACTTGGAGTGATCACGATTTCTCCAGATACCAATCCGTACTTGTTTCCTTCTAAAAGCGGAATTCTGTGGCCCACAAAACTTCGAGGGAGAAGACGGCGGCCGTTTACATAAACCAGAAAATTAGGAGCTTTAAGAGGAACAGACTCCGAAAGCCGTTTTTCAACTTCATTTAAGTCGAAGGATTTGGATAGTCCCGACAGGACAATGGTTGTTCCATTCCCTTTTTCGATGTTAGGAGAAATGACTTCGCACGGAATATTCCATGTGTCTTGAGACTTTTTCCATTCTGTCTTGTCAAAAATCACTCTTGCAGCAAAATCATTTTTTTGAGTGAAAACTTCAAAACAAGATGCAGCGGCCAGAGAAGCAAATTTCCCGATACCAAACTGGCCAATTCTATCTCTTCCATATTTTGGTGTACGAGGATGAAAAACTTTCTCCTCGGAACCAATATTGAAATACTGTTTCAACCCATCTAAATCCAATCCTGAACCGTCGTCTTCAACAATGATTCTATCGGATGCAATCGTTATTCGGACAACAGCAGCATCCGCATCGTAGGCGTTGTTGACAAGTTCCCGGAGGAGTTCGATGCTTTCTGTATAAAGCCGTTCTCCAAGAGACACAATATGTCTTTTATCAACTGTAACTTCTATGTGTTTTTCTTCTTTGACTTTCAAGTTTTCCTCTTTAATTTTCGACAGACTAAAAAAATGAAAATCTCTTTCTATTATAAAAAAATGACAGAAAAATATAAAGTACTGATTTTGCAGAGGATAGATTCAGATCACATCAAGGAACTTATATCAAGTATAAAATATGATGTCCCTCTACCTACAAATTTGCAATAAAAATAATTCACATTATCAAAGCCAGGCCCTAATTTACATCTTGTAGAGCAGGAGGAAAAGCAGTATGATTAAAATACCTAGAGGCTTCAAAATGGGAAAATTCTTCACATTAGAATATTGGATTGATGACGCCTTGTATGTAGGAAGACTCAAAGAAGTTCCAGGAGTTTTCAGCCAGGGCAAAAGCATTGAAGAATTAAAAACAAATATCCACGACGCATACAATCTGATGGTTGAAGAGGAAAACGAAGCCCTTCCTGATTTAGTCAGCAGCGAGAAAAAAGAAATTCAAGTCGAACTTTGAAAAGAATCAACTTTTTCCTTTTTGTTCTATTCTGAAACCAATTTTTCTAATTGGTTTAACTACTGGCTTCATCAATTGTTTTATGGCTTCAAAAACGACTTGAAATTGTCTATCATACTTTTTTTCCATTGCTTCTACTTTAGTCAATAATTCCTCATGTGAAGATATGAGTTTTCTCAATTTCACAAAAGCTCTCATTATCTGAATATTTACACCTACCGCAGACTTACTCCTCAAAACAGACGATAGCATTGCCACCCCCTGTTCAGTGAATGCATAAGGTAAATATTTCGAATGCTCACCTTTCTTTAAGACGCCAAATTGGCGTCTTAAAGAATCATATTCTTTTTTTGAAAGTTCAAACATAAAGTCTTGGGGAAATCTTTCAATATTTCTCCGAACCGCCCTTTTTATTTGGAATGTTGTCACATCGTATAATTTAGCAATATCCCGATCAAGCAAGACTCTTTCATTCCTAATAATGTAAATTAAATGTTGTATAACTGTAAGAGCGATTTCTGTATCTTTCAAGGTTCTATCTCAAAAAAATGTTTCTTCATAAACTATAGACAGAAATCCCTCCTCTTTTTTCTCATTCGTTTTAATTTCAACTAGAACTAGGATAATTTAGAACTGTCTCAAATTTACAAATTAAATAATTCACGTTTTCAATGTCTGACATTGATTTAATGAAAAAATCTTTCACATTATCAAGGCCAGGCCCTAAACTTTCCCCCAAACTTTCTCCCATTTGTCGATAGAGGTGAAGTAGAGGCCGGCTTCTTTGACGGGTTCGCCGGTGATTTGTTCCCAGAACCGGCTGTAGATTTTAACTTGAGGGGCGTAGTAATCGACAAATTTCTTTATACTTCGCTCAATTTCATCGGTCTTGTAGTCGGCGATCACCCAACCGCCGTCCTCCCAGAAGACAAGATCGATAACACCCGTGAGAATTACCGGCAGGTCTTTATCGAGTTCTAAAGCCTTGGCATCGGTCTTTACAGAAAAGGGGATCTCAAAATATTTCCTCTCGGCCTTTCCCATCCGCGCCCAGAACTCAGATCGTAAAATCGCTTCAATTAAATCCAGCATCCGCCATTTCTCTCCCAGATCCCTCTCTTCAGCCACAAGAGCATTCCGCACCAGAAGCTCCAGATCAATATCATCTCCTCTCCCCACAACATTGAGCACATGGTGAACAATCCGGCCCCAGCTCATCCCCCGTCCGCTCTCACTCCATCCTGGAAGCTCCCCCTCAGCTTTTGCCAGAGAAGTGACACTCTCTACCAAATAACTGGGCTCCATCCCCTGCTCTATATTTCCCTTAAGCCCCGCTCTAACTTCTTCGAACTCATCTTTTGAAACCCTAGCTTCCTTCTTCCCCACGACACCCGCAGGCTCGGGGATAACAAGCTCCTCAACATCCTCTAAATACTCATCCAGAAGCTCCCAGGCCTTCCTCGTTAAATTCCCCTCATACGTACTCACAACAAGCATGTTCTTGGCCCTGGTAGCCGCGACATACATCAACCGCTCCTCTTCGGCAGCTTCATAAAGCTTTTCCTCTCTCATCCTCTCGGCCCAGTCCACGGGCTGAGAAAGGATCCTGCTCGTAAACCAATTCCTCTTTTTAAACAGAAAATACCCCTTCGGTCCTCCCTCTTCCAGCCTTACGACATGTTTATCGGGTTCAAAGTACTTGCTTCCCACCGGATTAGCCAGAAAAACAACCGGTGCCTCCAGTCCCTTGGCCTTATGGAGATTCATGAGCCTTACCGCTTCCACCCTCCCCGGTGTCAGGCTCATCTCCTGGACTTCTTTAACCTCAACCAGTTCTTCCATATATTCGACAACATCGGAAAATGCGGTCCTGCCATCCCTTTCCCGGCTGCGCAGAAACTCAAGAAGTTTCAACACATTCCCCGCCTTGGAGCTCCCCATCTCAGAGGAGGCCAGATAGTTAACTATCCCCGAGTCCTCAAAGATCTTCTCCATCGCCGCAGAGGCCGCAAACTCCTTTGTCCAGCGCCACCATTTATTTAGCTCCCTTAAGCACTTCTCCACATACCTTGCGCCCTGGCTTTTCGCCCCATCTTTTGTCCCGAGAAAAGAAAACCGCCCCCCTTCTCTCTTATATTCCAAGAGCGCATTGTCACTGACACCAAAAAAGATCCCCCTCAGCACACTCACCACCAAAACCTCATTATCAGGATCCCTCAGCACCTTTGCCAGAGTGACAATCTCTCCAATATCCTCGCTGTCGCTAAAGGCATCGCTTCCGGTTATTTCATAGGGAATCCCCCGCTCCTCCAGCGCCCGTGCATAATTTCCCATAAACTTTTTGTACCTGAACAAAATCAGAAAATCCGAAGGCACAGCCGTCTCTCCCAGGCCCCGCGCCTTTTCCTCCTCTGTCCGCAGAAGTTTGACACTGCCGCCGCAAGCCCAACCGATCCAATCGGCAACGGCCGCGGCATCATCTACGGCAATCAGCTTTCCGAGGTTTCTATACTTTTTTTCATTGGTGATCTTATAGACCCCGCTCCATGCCCCGGACTCATCCGGTCTCACGGTATTCATCGGCGCAAAAGGCGCCTGGTGCCGGCTCGACTCCTTCGGAAAGGTCTCCTCAAACAGCGGATTGTTCCAATTGGCCAGAGAGTCCAGCGACCTGAAATTGGTTGTCAACTTCAGCACATCGCCTCCGCTATCCAGTACTAATTTCTTGGCCACGTTGTACGTATCGATGTCGGCGCGCCTGAACCTGTAGATCGACTGCTTGGGATCTCCCACCAGAAATAGCGACCCCTTCCGGGGTTTAACCTTCCGCCAGTCTTTTTCCTCCAGATCCGCACCCGTTAGATACATCAAAATTTCCGCCTGTACGGGGTCCGTATCCTGGAATTCATCGACCAGGATGTGGGTAAACTTCTTTTGAAAATAGGCTCTAACCTGCGGGTTATTTCTCAAAAGAGACGAAACAGACAAAATGAGATCGGCAAAGTTTACGAGCGAGTGCCTCTTTCTCTCCTCAAAATAAAACTTTACGGCAGGCTTTAAGAAATTAATAACACGCTCGTGTCTATACTGCCTCCAATCGGATAATGCAGGCTTTACAACCCCAACCCTAAAGACATCAAACTTCTCCTTGGCATCCTTTGCCACATTCTTATCCGGCCAATGCTTTAGAGTGACACCGACATCCTTATCCAGATCCTCAATTGTCGCCATTAAATCCAGAGGATTGGAAAACCCGATATTTTTCTGCCGGACAAACAGATGGGTCATTTTTCTGTAAAAATCATCACGATCCTCATCCTGTCCCTTTTGAGGAAGAACGGCATGCACTCTGTCTAAATACGCCTCCAACTGAGACCGTATCCATTTAAAATTAGGAGGCTCATCCCCCCCCTCAATCAACGTCACTTCAGGGTACATAGAGATAACAGAAAATGAGTCCTTAAGCTCCTCGGGCTCAAGCCCGACTTCTTCCAGAGCCAAAAGCTCAGCCGGCTGCTTCCTCCGCACCTTCACCAGATAGTCTGTCCAGCACTTTTCCCTATAGACGGCATCTTCTATATCATCCATCTCCTCGAAATCAGGCATAAGCGAAATCTCAATCGGCCGCTCCCGCAGCATCCGTGCGCAAAAGGAATGAATGGTCCCAATAAAACACTGCTCCAGATTGCTTAAGCTCTCTCCAAATCTCCGCCTCTCATCCCCCACAGCTGCCGCATATTCCCTCTCCAGATTGGTCTGGAACCGCTCCCGCAGCTCGGCCGCCGCCTTACGCGTAAACGTCACAGCCGCCACTGTATCTATCTTACATGTCCTTGTTCTCAGCAGCGCAATCATCCGGTCCACAAGGCTTTTTGTCTTTCCCGATCCCGCCCCCGCCTCAACAAGAAAGGTCGTCCCCAAGTCCTCGACTATCTTTTTCCTCTCCGCCCAATCGACCGGTTTCATGTTTTAATTTTCCTCACGAGGAGCGAAGCGTGGCGATCTCTACTCACTCAAACTCCTCCAACCTATCAAACACCGCAAACTGCTCGGCATTGGTCTCGATCTTTTCCTTAGTCCTTTTGATGACTCCCTTCCCACACACAATCCCATAATCACAAAAATCACAGCTTGCCTTGGGATTAACCAGAAAATACCCCTTCTCCAAAATGCCAAACAGGTCCAGCAAAAGCTCCCTCAACCGCGCCCTATCGAAATTCTCAATCAGGATCTCCCGTCCATCTCCCCTGCTAGAGGGAAAGGAATACCCCGTCACCGTCACTCTCGCGGCCTCATCGATCTTTTTCTCCCTTAAAATCTTCTCTGCCGCCTCCGCATACAGGGCATGCTGAAGAGTCTTGCCCTTTCCAAAGGCCTTTATACTTTCATAGGATTTATAGCTTCCCGTTTTATAGTCAATAACCCGATAACATCCCCCACCCTTCTTATCGACTCTATCGATTTTTCCCTTCAACCTAAACGAAGCCCCGGGCCCAACCTCCAAAATCACACTCTCTGAAATCCCCTCCCCCTCTTCTCCCTCAAATCCAAAGTTAACTTCAAACAATAGAGGTTCGACCTTCTCCTCCCTCTTCTCCTCAGCCTTTAAAAAGATATCCAAGGCCCCAAATATCTCTCTCCTCTCTCTCTCAAAAACAGCTTCGGATGGAGGCGGATTTTCCTCCCTGTACGCTTCCATAACTTTTTCGGCCACACGCCGTATCTCCCCCCGCAAATCCTTCTCCCCCACAGACTCCCCTTTCTCCCTTAAATCCCTCATAAACTCGCACAAAACATCATGCAACAAAGAGCCCCGCTCTAAACCGTCCAGCCATGCCGCCTTATCGACAACAATCTCATCGGGAGGCAAAACCCCGAGCACATATCGTAAAAAATATCCATATGGGCACCGCGCCAGCTTTTCGATCCTCGAGGCACTCATAGATAATGATCGATTCTTTAAGGGATTACACTCCTCTCGAGAAATCATAACCAGCCCGTCATATGTCGAAAGATCGGGCCCCGCTCTCTTGCTCCTCGCTAAATCCCCATTAGAGATAAAGGGATAGAGGTCCTTTACCGATTTCATCGCGTCTTTAAACCGCCCGTCCCCCGCTATAAAATCGAGCCACCAGCCGGTTTCATCGACTTCGACTCCCCCCACAAAACCCGAGCTCTTCCCCAGGGACCCCATAAGTGCCGAATAATCCAGCTCCACATCGCCCTCTATTAACCTATAGACCTGAAGCAGAAATGACGAGGGAAAAGACGGCCGCTCCTCAAAAACATCATACGAAGGAAAACTCAACACAGCCTGCCCCCTCAAAGAAGACAGCAGTGCCGTCATTAAATAGAGGTTTTCTCTCAGCCTATCGGAAGTCACTGCCAAATCTTTCGAGATCGCCTCCCTCTCCTCATCTAAAAGAATAGGATCGGAAAGCCTCGAACCGGGAACCGCCCCCTGGTCAAGGCCCACGATAAAGGAGTATTCCCTCCCTGAAAATCCTCCCTCCCGAAAGGATGAAAGATAGAGAGCCCCGGGCATCGGCCCCAAAGATCCCACCCGCAGATCAGCCGCCGTGCTTCTCAGCCATTCGACGGCTTCATCCTTGGAAAAAGGGATGGCCTTAAAGGAAGAGGCCTCTTCCAGCCTGGAGGTCATTCTCCCCAGAGCATCCCCATCCCGGCCGTCCCGCACCCTGGAGAATTTCTTTAAAAAGGAGGAAATACCTATACAAAGGTCTTGGCTGTCAATTTTTTCTTCTTCCCACGATGGGAAAAGGTCCAATACAGATTTTATCCAGTCTTTTATCCTATTAATCTCTCTTAAAATACCGGAATTTTCTTCAGTTTTGGCCTTTTTCTCTCTGTAAAAAACCTCAAGACGGTGAATATACCGGTCTTTCCCCCACCCGATTTTAGCTTCCTTTAAAATCCGGCTGACCTTTAAAGAAGAAAGGGACTTTCCCTCCTTGTCTTTTGGAGTCTTTAAATATTCGCTTTCCAAAAGCCTGCATAAACTCGAGACGGGATAATCGTTTTCCATCCAATCGATAATCCCGGAAAATACCTTTCCGGGGACAGTAAAATTAAGCGGCAGCCCCTCGGAAGAAGAAAACTGAAATCCCATCTTTTCTGACAACACATGAAAAATGGATGGATAGACAGAACCTCCGGGATGGATAATCTCCACCCGGTCAAAGGGGAGCTTCTCAGTGATGATTCTCCGGAGTACTTCCTTGCACTCGTTCGTGGGGCCGATGGCCTTGAATATCTCGAGGGTGTTGTCCTTAAAAGGTGCCGGGGCTTTCATGGGTGTAAACAGCCACGGCGCACGTTCAAGATTTGTTTTGGGCACTATGGCCTTTTGTTCTTTTTCATTAATCTTTATCATCCGCCTGGGCCTAGCCATGCCAATAACTTCGCCGTACGGAACAAGGATAAGATCCTCTGTCAGTGAATCCAGGAAATCCTGCTCGATTTTTGAAAAGATCTGATCCTGATGGCAAAAATAATGTCTTTTGTGATTGGCGCTTCTCTTTCCGGCAGCTTTTGATGCGGCACTATAAAGAAGTGCCGTATCGAAGAACTTCCCGGCTTCTAACTCCTCTTCATATCTTTTTAAAATAAGCTGCGTTTCACGCCCCTTATCTTTATCGATGAACTGATCAGCGTTGAGGTCCGTGCTTTTAATTCCCGCGACTCTTAAATCCCGGATAGACCGGGATATCGCATCGATAATCCCCGCTTGAGCCTCCAAACCCTTATAATAGAAAAGCTCACTGCCTTCCTTCAGCTCCCTAAAAATATGATTGATAAGAACTCGCAGTGCCGTACCCGATATCTGCTGCAATCCCTGTGACGACAGTTCCATCCCTGCCATCTCCACCGCCAGAGATGGCAGAGTCACAAACTGCAGATTGACCCAGGAACTGTCTGATTTGGCAAGAGCCTCCCCTATCTGATGACCCGTCTGGTAGGAGGGGACAATAAAGATTTTTTCATCAAGGAGATGGTCCGAGCAAAACCTTCCGAGAACATTCAATAGGTTCTTCAACGTGTTCTCAGTAAAATAAAAAATAAGGATTCTCTATTGAATTGAATAGGCATATATATCAGTTGAACAGATAATAATTATAGACATCACATATTTCAAGTCTTATTTCCTGAATAGAAAACAGGAAGCTTTCTTATATATTCCATCCAGCAGGTACGCATAAAAATATTGACCTTGCATTTAAATTGCTATATATAAAGACTTAACTCAATGCCAGAAAAAGAAAACAATAATAAAATTCTGTCTACATGGAAGGAAATTTCTGTATATCTGGACTGCGACGTTCGGACATGCATAAGATGGGAAAACAAATACGGTTTGCCTGTTTACAGGATTGATGCCTCCACAAAATCCCGAGTTTATGCCTATGAAGATGAATTAGAAAACTGGCGTAAGGAAAGGTCAAATAACAACTTAAAAAGAAGTAATTCTTTTTCTCAAAATTTTAACGTATTCAAAATAATGGCACTAATTATTCCGGTCAGCATTTTAATCTTTGTTGTTATTTTTATAAGCTCAAATCACAAAGACCGTGAACCTTATGATTTCCGTATTGAAAAATCTAACCTGGTCATATTAAACAAAGAAGGAAAAGAACTTTGGCGCCACGATACAGGGCTGGAAAACCTTATCGAAAATGATCAATACCATAGGCGTTTTCAAACTAAAAAAGCCCCTGAGCTTGAAGAAGATGAGGGAGTCACACTACTTCCATGGCTAAAATTTACTGATATTAATAACGATGGTCATAAGGAAGTTTTATTTGCTCCATGCACCCAAGACCAATATGGTGCGGAATATTTCTACTGTTACGATAGTCGTGGAAATGAACTTTGGAGATATCCTTTAGGAAACATAATTACAGATAATGAAGTATTTCAAGATTTCTGTACCCGGGGTTTTGATTGTGAAGATTTAAATAATGATGGATACCCGGAAATCATACTCATTACAAATGCCGCCACACGGTTCCCAACAAGAATTTGCATTCTCAACCACTTAGGAGAACCTCAAGGTATATACTGGAACTCCGGACATCTTGCAGATTATGTGACACACGACCTGAATGAAGATGGGATTAAAGAACTGATATTTGTCGGACAGAACACCGAGTATAAAAAAGGATGTGTGATTGTCTTTGATCCATTCAACATAGAGGGTGGATCTCCCCAAAAAGAACCATATTATTCATGTAGAGAATTAAAGACAGGAACAGAAAAATTCTATCTCCTCCTTCCGAGAACAGAGGCTGATTTATTAAAAAGCGTTCCAGAATCAGCTTCAGTCATTCACTTGCTTGGAAATGATCTTTTCAAGATTAGGGCTGACCAAAGTTCTATATATTTCTATATTAATCACCAATTCGAACCAACAAATATTGTTTTGGGCCATAGATTTGAGAAACTCCATTTAGAATATTTTCGTGAAGGAAAAGTTGAAAAAATCCAGGACGTACAGGCCTACATACAAAACCTTCTAAATAATGTCCTCTACTGGAACGGCAAACAATGGGTCAACAAACCTTCCATGAGTAATTCCTGGTAACTTGTTATTATCAGTAAATCTGTCCCCTGTTGTGTTTGAAATTCAAAAGAGTGTTTGTCATCTGATTCCGCTCGCAGAATTTCTCTACTATTTCCCAGCTCAAGTATCCCCAGTGGCCCGTGTCCCACTCCTTAAGTTCAGATGACCCTAAATTAAACTCTATATCTCTAAAGAAATCCCCTATGTTCTTTTCTGTGTCCGGAACAAGCATGACAAAAAATGATTCATCCATATACTGCAGGAGGCTCTCAACCGCCCTTAAAACAACTTTATTACTGCCAATTTTCTTTTTCTTTTTCCCAAAGCATGGGTGAAAGTCAACTCCCCTTTTAATCTCAGCCAAACCACCCCTCTCCACAGCCACAACCATCCGCCGTTTATAGTAGAGCTGCGTAAAGAGATTTGAATAATGAACGGCTCCTTTCTCTATCAAATAATTATAATCTTTAATCCCCTCAAAAAAACCCTTAAATTCATCCTTTATAGACCAAACTTTTTTTGATCCTGTCTTGACCTTTGCTTCAATAAAAAAAGACTGCTTTTTGTAAAGGTTATCAACCAAAACAACAGCATCCGCCTGCCCGAAATCAGAATAAGACTGCTCGATATATACAGACCCCCCACTTATCTTAAAACCCTGATAATACTTCGGAAACACAATCAGAGAGACGAATTCATCTAAAAGGTCATTCCCGTCTTCTCTATACTTCATCTCATAGAACAGGGAATAAACCATCCCGCTTTCCGAATATCCTTTAATATCCATTGTCATCTATCCCCTTTACAAAGCGACTATAGCATAATGATTGATAAAGTCCGTGTCAATTAAGGAGAGAAAATTGACCGAATAGCCCACCTTATATAATTGAGAAAAATGCAAACCTTTTGTCGTCTATTAATTTGTACTAAAGATTATAAATAATAGAGAGTATACGGAATAAAATGAAAAGATGTTTTGCATACGTGCTGTGTCTACTGTATAATACTGTTCGCTATATCGTACATTCGTTCGATTTATCGAACAAGGATAAGCCAATGAAATTTCACAATGTATTGGAAGACCTCCTTTCAAGCAAGACAAAAATATTGTTACTCAAAACACTTTTCCGCTACTCAGATAAAAAATTTAGTGGAAGAGAACTAGGGAGGCTGGCTGGGTGTTCTGCCTCCAGAACTTCTGAAGTTCTCAATCTGTTTCACAGCTACGGTTTTATCAACAAAATTCATGTAGGCAATACAACAGTCTGGACACTAAATAATGAAAATATTCTCTGTAAAGAACTTTCTTATTTATTCCAAATAGAAAAAAAATTACTTCAAAATCTCAAATCAAAAATACACAATGCTTTCCGCTCACAAAAAGCGGTCTTAAAAGTTCTACTCTTCGGCTCATTGATAAGAGGTGATGAAAAACCGAATAGCGATATTGACCTATTTATTCTGGTTCAAAAAGAAAAAGACAAAAAAACCGCAGAAGAAGTGACTCAAAAGCTAAATATTTCACAACTCCCATTATACGGAAATGTTATATCGAGCATAATTTATTCAAAAAACGAATGGAGACAAAAGAGAACAAGTGAACTCTTTAAAAAAATCCTCCAGGAAAACGAAGTGATTCTGAACAGAACCAATTAAATGACAAGGATACGAGCTGTAGATAAAGACCTTTAGCTCTGTTTTCAATTCAACAGAATTTATTGGGGACTGTCCCCAATTTTTAATTCAGTTCTTTCAGATCAGTTCTTGGCAGCCTCCCGGACAGGTAAAATGTCGATGACCCAACTGCTGCGGCCGTGGGTTGCGATCGCCACTACGCTCTCAGCCGTCTGTATGACAATCTCATGGACATAGACGGTCGGCAGTTCAGTACCTAGAACCTGCCAGCTGTCACCGCCGTCGAGCGAAACATAAACAGCCCGGTCCGTTCCCAGATAAAGAATGCTGCCGTTTTCCGGATCCTGTCGAATAACGTTGGCGCATTCACCGGGGACGCCGCTGCCGATATCGATCCAGGTCGTTCCGTAGTCTGTGGATTTAAAGACGTACGAGGCAAAATCGTTGTGCCGCTTTCCACTTAGGGTCATATAGACGGTGCCCTCATCGAGACGGCAGGCTTCGATACTGGATATGAAAAGTCCCGAGGGCAGCCCTTCGGTATTGAGCGTCCAGGTCTCTCCTTCATCCATAGTGGTGTGGAAATTCCCGTCGTCCGTTCCGGCATAAATGAGGCCTTTCTTAAGAGGTGATTCGGCAATGGACCAGACAGTGGAAAAGGCAATATTGCCCTGTTTTTCCGGATCGAAATTGGTCAGATCGGGGCTGATTTTTCTCCAATTAGCTCCCGCGTCATCCGTCAGGAAAACGAACTGCGCTCCCCAAAGAATACGTTTCGTACTGTGAGGAGATATAATGATAGGTGCAGTCCACTGGGCCCGCTTTTTCACTTCCCCGAAGTCAGGTGTAATAGTCTGGCCCCGCCTTCTCCTCCGCCTCCGGGCCTGCCCCTCTGGGGGTTCGGGTATTGGTAGAGAGAAGTCCATGAGAAAGGGACCTCCGCCGTAGCGGGTCGTGTAATAGATGATATCGGGATTGGTCGGATCGATGGCATGACGCCCTGCCTCATCTCCCACCGTACTTTCCCACTCCGTCCAAGTAATGTTGTCCCGGCCGGCCGTCATATCGATTTCGCCGCGCCATGCGCCCGAATCCTGAATATTGCTGTACAGCCAGAATTTTCCTTCAGTCTGAGTCGCAGCAAGGCTGAACTGATGGCCGATCGGAAGGTTGGACGGATGTTCAAATGTTTCAAAGTCATCATACGTGAACATCACGCCGCCGTCATTGACCAAAATAGCATGATTCTTGTCCTCAGGATTGATCCACATCCCGTGGTAATCGACGTGGTTGCCCGGGATGCTTTCCCAAGTCTTTCCTCCGTCTTTGGAGCGGCTGGTCCGGAATCCAATGACATAGACGATATCGGGATCGTAGGGAGCCACTCTGACCTGGCCGAAAACCCAGCCGTAGGCAGGAAAAAGTCTTTTTATGTCTTCATTTCCTTCCACCAGAGCCCAGCTTTCACCCTTATCGTCACTGCGGTAGAGGTGAGCTCCCGACATGTGGATAACCATATAGACAACATTGGGCTGAGTCAGACAGATATCCAGGCCGATACGCTCACACTCCCCCTTGGAAAAGTCGGGGAGGCCGTTAGTAAGCGGTTCCCAGGTCGTCCCGCCGTCGGTCGTTTTATAGAGACCGCTCTGGGGGCTTTCCCAGGGATCATTCCAGCGCCGGCGAAGCCGTTCGGCCGTTCCGGCATAGAGGATATCCGGATCCTCGGGGTCCATGGCCATGTCGATAACACCGGTCTTCTCATCGATATAGAAAACCTTGGTCCATGTCTTCCCGCCGTTTTTCGTCTTATAGACACCGCGTTCTTCATTGAATTGGTATTCATTTCCGGCTGCAGCCACATAAACGATATTGGAATTTTCCGGATGGATGAGGATGCGGGAGATTTGCTGCGTATCGGTAAGGCCCATATGCTGGAAGGATTCGCCAGCGTCAGTGGACTTCCAGACACCGGCTCCTGCCATTCCTGAACGAAAGATATTGGCTTCCCCCGTGCCAACCCATAGGATATCGGGATTAGATTGGTCCAGGGCGATATCGCCAATGGAGGCCGTGGGATAGTCCTCAAAGATGGATGTCCAGGTCTCTCCGTCGTCCGTAGTCTTAAAAACGCCACCCTGCGCTATGGCGCAGTACATGGTCCCGGGTTGGGAGGGGTGGGCGTCGACATCGGTCATGCGTCCTGACATCGCGTTCCCACCTGCATAGACCCAGGTCAGGTTATTAAAAGGTGACGCAGCGCGCATTTCCTGGTGTTTTGCGAAAGTGTCCAAACGGGCGATGGCCGCTTCGGAATCCTTGACGCCGCCTGAATTACAGGCCGCAGCCATAAAGATACCCGCCAAAATGAAAAAGCAAACTAAGGATTTGTTAGAAAAATTGCGAATGGTTTTGATAAACATAAAGACCTCCTTGAAATGCATTTAGGATAAACTATATTAACCGGAGAAAAAAAACAACATGTCTTAGTAAATCTTGCCCCAGCTGAGATAAGATCTAAGTCCTTCTTTCCAATTTAAGCCAATTCTGAATTTCTTTTCTCTCTACAATCATGGCCTCTACTTTACCTATGAACAGATCCTGCAGCTCTTTTTTCTCGGCATCGTCTGCTTGATCAAAAAGAACCTTCTTCATGAGCGGGTTAAGCTTCATAGCTTTTTCAGCAGGATAGGGAACTCTCTGCGGATAGAATTTAACCAAAACACGGACTTCGTTATCTAAACGCTTAAACTCAAAACACATGGCCTCAGAATCGAGTTCATCGGAGCTGAATTGAAGCAGGTCTTTGCGCTTGAATTTATGAGCAAGGCCTTTAAACCCGGATTCAGGAGCCGCGCCCGTCAAGAAGCTGAACACCTGACCTATAACACCGTAAACTCCCTCATCCGGCTCTCCATAAATTGTAATGGCGATGTTTCCCCTTGTGGGAATCTCATCCGGATAGAGAAACTCGAGTGCTTCCTGACAGCTCATATAGGCACCGGTGACTGTAGGGCAGGCATGGCCAGCCATTTTCACGGCTTCGATAAAAGTATATTCTAAAACTACGTCATTTTCCTTAAAGGCCCCAAGCGTTTCCGCCAGTGGTTCTTTAAATTTTATGGGCTTAACATCATAAAGGAAGTCTCTAAATATATTCGACATGTAGTCTCCTTTAGAAGCTCGTGTTTATCCATTTTACATCTATCCCCGGCTCTCCATCAAGTTTTAATGGATTTATTGAATCACGGACACATCGGTTTTCAAGGGAAACATGCGGGTGCCCCCATATATTCCGCAACCTCAAGATCCAAGAGCTGAATTAATAGTTCCCGATATCAACTTTTTAGGCTCAGTAAATCTGCCCTTTGTTATCGCCCTGCTTACAGTCAGCTACCAGTCCATAAAAACAGCCGTACTCAATCCGGTAGATTCACTGCGGCGGAAGTAGTTTAATGTTCACTCTATTTATCCACTTCTCTCCAATATTTCTTGCCCCTTTTTCAAAAACTCTTCAGCTCTTTTGACAATGAGTCTGGCACTTTCCTCAGAAAACAGAGTTCTGTAATCCGCGTTCGCTCTCATTTCCATGGCCGCATAGAGATATGCATATAGCTCTCTTTCCAACTTCCCGGTTCCCACATAAAGTGCTTCTATAGCCACAGTAAGACAATAATGGCTTTTCTCTCTATATCCTGCCGAAAAAAGAAGAGCTCGAGCAGTATGAACCATGGCATAATATCCTTGAATTGTCGCCCAATGGTATCTTTGTTGAGTTAATACTAGTTTTGCATCAGCCAGATCTTCTATAGCCGTCTGTATTTCTTCCCCTGCCAGGTTTTTTCCTTTGGGAAATAAAAGGATTTTTTTGTTTTCTAAACAAATATCAAAAGCTGTCTTCATAAGCGAGTCGGTTCCATAAAACGTGCCCTCACTCACTAAAGACAGAAATTCCTTGTCCTTTTTCTCACTCTTCAAAAGTTCTGTAGGAGAAAAAACTGCAGGCTCGATGATCAATCCCTCAAATCCGTATCCCCGCTATTTTCTTTCTTTTTTTAGTATCTCTGAAATTATTTCCGGATACATTTCAGGAAGAGCTTATTTTATTGTTTGATTAATCAATTTTCCCATTTCAGATAAAAACATTTTTGTGGTCTCCAATGCCTGCTCACAATCTTCTTCTGTAGAAATAAAATTAAAACTATATTGATTTTGATGCCTGATTTCTCTGCGATGATCCAATAAATCTACATATTTTTGTTCTAAAATTCCCGGCTTCACATACATATGTTCTAAGAAACGGGCAATACAAGCATGACTTTTTTCTCTAAAACCATCCTTAAAAAGAATTGCTCTTGCGGAGTGAAACATTGCCAAATAACTGCTTATTAAACATGAATTGAATGAGTCAGCAGCCAAATTCTTTTTTGCTTCATCTAGCCAATTATAGGCCGTTTCTAGGCTTTTCTCTGCTTTTCTGTTTGACTCGGGGACTTTTCTCAGCAAACGTTGTCTTATACATTCTTTAAAGTCAAATTTCAATCTCATCACCATATAAGACTATAGAGCCTAAAATAAGAGAATTGTAAAAAATATTATCAGCAATTTTTAATTTCTTTATTTTCTCGGCGGTTAAGAATAAAGGTTTTATCTTATTATTTTTCCTTTTTAGAGCATTTGTCAGTTGAGCTAACCTCACTTCATTTGTTATTCCCACTTTTATCCATAAATCTATATCTGAATCTTCATTATTTGTCCCTTTAACACAGCTTCCAAAAAGACCTACCCCTTCAAGAAAAGGATATTTTTTGAAAAAGGAAGGTTTAAATTGATTGATATTGAATAATATTTTGATGCTCTTAACTATGGAATTATTTAAAACAAAAAATTTGTTTTTTCTTTTTTGAAGAATTTTTTTAGAGACTAGTAAATTAAAATATTTAGAGATAAGACCTTTGCTTAAATTAAGTTCATTAGCTGTTTTATTTACACTTAACTGATTATCTGTAAAAATAATACTCTTTATAATCTTTATCCTTTCTTCAGTTGAAAACAAGCTATTAATATTCATGTTTCGCAAACTATTCGTTCATATTATGTGAACAATTCGTTTCCATATTGTAAACTAATACAACTCATAAACAATGTCAAATGAAATATTTCTTCCAATGACCTCCTGCTAATTTGATCCAAACAATTGTTCTTGTAGCCTCAAAATAAATAATAATTTTCTCTCAGTCTTATCACAGGCTTATTTTTCGTCTCTTAATTAGTCTTCTTAAAAAAAATCACAAACTTCATATAATTATTATGTTTTCAAGAATTCCAGAATCCCGAAGTCTTTTTAATACTTCATTACAGAGAGCGGAATTCTTTATCATTTAGGGCCTTTTTTAAAAAGGATACTTGCTTTTTATTCTGTGAAAGATTCTTACGGTATTTTGCACGCAACTCTTTCACTTCCAGATAGTTTTTTCTTTTCTGTTCAGATATTTTCCCTTTATACTCAAACTTAACTTTATCTCCTTCTCTTACTGCTAAATATAAGTATTTATGTCCTTTAATATCTTTTTCTACAAAGCTACCCTTTGGAAGTTCCTCTAAAGCTTTTTCATATTGTTTTTTCATCCGAAGAGAATTCTGAAGCTCTTCCTCAAGAACACCTTTTATGACTTTCATTTTTCTAATTACCAAACATATTCTTATATATCGTATATTGTTTGGTAATATCTGTCAAGCTATTAATTACCAAACAATTATTATATATCATACATCGTTTGGTAATTCGAGCAAAGGGATGAAATCGGACCTAGCCACCAAAAATTGGGTGTTAGTACAATCTTTACTTCAAACCCATAGGATCTTTTCCAAAAACCAATGTGTATGATTTTATTAATGTAGAAACTGGAGGTTGGTTTTTTCTTAGACGTTTAATAAATTCATCTTGAGTTTTTATA
>SDBU01003472.1_pt1 | contig 20011 bp, 15 predicted proteins | sample 2277071 | NCBI WGS metagenome assembly SDBU01 (sample SAMN10397929, study PRJNA504765) | marine sediment metagenome | isolation source: marine sediment core GS08_GC12, 126 cmbsf | place: Arctic Ocean: Gakkel Ridge, Loki's castle | collected 2008
CTTAATGATGGGCGCTCATGTTCTCAGGGCCGGTGTGCAACGTTACCTGATAGACCTAATGGAACAAGGTTATCTCACATGCATTGCCATGAACGGCGCCGGCGTCATCCACGATTTTGAATTTGGCTTGATCGGCGCTACTACTGAGAGCGTTGCTTGCTACATCCGGGACGGGCGGTTTGGGCTATGGCAAGAGACAGGTCGCATTAATGACATTGTATCAGAAGCAGCAAAGGAGAAGACTGGGCTTGGATATGCCGTAGGCCGGGTAATTGAAGAGGAACTTTTTCCTCACCATGATATCAGCATACTGGCTGCCGGATACCGTTTGGGGATTCCGATCACCGTTCATGTGGGTATTGGCTACGATATTACACACGAGCTTCCCAACTGTGATGGCGCTTCGTACGGAGCGACGAGTTACACTGATTTCCTTAGATTTACAAAGGTGCTGGAATCGCTGGAGGGCGGGGTAGTGATGAACTTTGGTAGCTCGGTCATGGGACCGGAGGTCTATCTCAAAGCCCTCTCCATGGTGCGAAACGTTGGTCGTCAACAGGGGCGACAGATTTCTAAGGTTACAAGCTTAGTCTGCGATCTAGTCAGTCTTCCGGCCAACTATCACGAAGAGCCGTCACGTGACAATCCACTCTACTATTTCCGACCCTGGAAGACAATGCTGGTCCGCACTGTTGCTGATGGAGGGGACAGTTTTTACGTGCAGGGGCATCATGTTGAAACAATTCCACAGCTTTGGACAGCAATTAATTCCGACGATGGACGACTGACCACGGACCACGGAGTTTGACGATGGACGATGGAGCCTGATGGCCTATCTGCTTTCTATCGTGGTCCGGGGTCTATAGTCTGTCATCTATCTTTAATGAGCGGAGCGAATGATGTATAAATTCGAAAAACTCGAAGTGTGGCGCCTTTCGTTGGATTACATTGATGCAATCTATATGATTGCAGATCAATTGCCACGTAAAGAGGATTTCAACTTGAAATCACAGATAAGGAGAGCTGCTACCTCGGTGGCACTGAATATCGCAGAAGGTTCTACAGGGCAGACTGATCCAGAACAGGCCCGCTTCTTAGGCCTAGCCATCCGTTCACTCATCGAAACCGTTGCATGTCAGCATATCATCAGTCGAAGAGGATATCTATCTGATACTTCCTCATTAAAGGAAGCTTATCGCCAGAGCGAAATCCTTGTCAAGAAGCTGCAAGCAATGCGGAAGACCCTTTCACCTAAGAAATCGCCTTCCATGGTAAAAGAGGAGGGCCTTGATGACTGAAAATGGTCCACCCGTCTTCAGCCTTAGCCTATGACCGGCGACTGCTGGTGGTCAATGGTCCATGGTCAGTGGTCAGACAGGAGAGAAAATTGCTCGACTGGGCAAAACACATCCAAGCCCTGAACTCCACCCTTCAATCATTATCTGCTCGGGATGGTTCCGGCCACGAGATCGACCCGGATTCAGCCTTTGCTCTATGGAGAGATCGCACCCTTGAGATTCGCGAAGCCGGTAAAACGGTGTACCTGATCGGTAACGGCGCAAGCGCGTCCATGGCCAGCCACATGGCGGCAGATTTGGCAAAGAATGGCCGAGTCCGCACCGAAGTCTTTACGGACCTTGCGTTGATCACAGCCGTTGCCAATGATCTTAGCTACGAGGAGGTTTTTGCATGGCCGCTTCACCAGCAAATGGTCGAAGGCGATATGCTGGTGGCTATTAGCAGTTCAGGCCAGTCGCCCAACGTTCTAAGGGCCTCAAAGGTAGCGGCAGGGCTGCATGGGTTGGTGGTAACACTTTCTGCCATGAGACATGACAACAGACTACGATCTAACGGAATGCTGAATTTCTATGTGCCTGCAGATACCTATGGAATGGCGGAAACATGCCATGCAGGTATTCTCCACTACTGGGTTGATCAGATGGTACCAGCGATGCCTGAAACGAGGGTGGGACCAGAAAATGGATAAGTACAGAATAGACAGCCACAAGCTTATCTATCATGTCTCAAGGGTAAATGACTGGTTAGATGGGAACGTCGTCTACCCAATCTATATGGAAATCAGCCCTTCGGGCACATGCAACCACCGATGCACTTTCTGCGCTCTTGACTTCATGGAATATAAGAAAAGATATCTGAACGTTACTGTGCTTAAGGAGAGGCTCTCAGAAATGGGCCGCTTGGGTGTCAAAAGTATTATGTATGCCGGAGAAGGAGAGCCCTTATTGCACAAGGAAATAGCGGATATTATCGCCTGTACGAAAAAGTGCGGTATAGATGTAGCAATAACCACAAACGGAGTTCTATTAAGGGAACGTTTAGCAGAGAAGATACTTGCCGATATTGAATGGATCAAGGTCAGTATCAACGGCGGAACCAGCAATACTTATGCAAAAATTCACCGAACCAATGCCTCCGACTTCAACACAGTCATCAAAAACATGACCTGTGCAGCAGAACTGAAGAGGAAGCATGGATACAAATGCACTCTAGGCATGCAGCTTTTGCTCTTGCCTGAAAATCAACATGAGGTCATCCTTTTGGCAGAACTGGCGCGGGATATTGGGATGAATTATCTGGTTATAAAGCCATATTCACAACACTTATTGAGCAAGACAACAAAGTACAACAACATTAAATATGACGACTATCTTTCCGTTGATGTGGCGTTAAGAGACCTTAACACTGACGAATTCAGTTTGATATTCAGGAAACGTACCATGAAAAAGTGGGACAAAGGCTGTCACAGTTATGACCACTGTCTTGCCCTGCCTTTCTGGTCATACGTAGATGCCGGAGGAAATGTGTGGGGGTGCAGTGCTTATCTTGGAGATGAAAGGTTCCATTATGGGAATATATATGAAAGTAGCTTTCAAGAGATTTGGGAAGGAGAGAAAAGAAGGGCCTCGATTGATATGGTCGATGGAATGCTCGATATCGGAGAATGCAGGGTGAATTGCAGGATGGACGAGATAAACAGATATTTGTGGGAATTGAAGCATCCGCCTCAACATGTCACTTTTATTTAGACCGGGCAGGTTAAGTTAAAGTGGATTGATGAAATATAAACAGATCATATTCGATTTCGATGGTGTTCTGGCGGAAACGAATAACATCCGATTCAATGGATTTGTCAAACTTTTTAACGACTTCTCGAAAGAACAGCTCGACCGTTTTATCGAGTATGTCCAGTGCAATGGTGGTTTATCCAGGTACAAGAAGATACAATATTTTTTTAATAAAATCTTACAGAAACCTGTGAGTGACGATGCGGTCATGGAGTGGGCGGAGAGATACTCAAGGCTGGTCAAAGAAGCAGTTATCAAGGCAAAACCTGTCGAAGGTTCTTTGGATTTTTTAGAGAACTATGTATCAAGATTTGAATTTATTATTGTTTCCGGTTCTGATCAGGAAGAACTCAGGTTGGTTTGCAGTGCCCGAAAAATAAATCATTACTTTGCCGAAATTATGGGATCACCTCCTGAAAAAGAGAACAATATTGTAAACCTGTTAACCGGCAAACGTTGGAAGAGGGAAACCTGTTTATACGTTGGAGATTCAATTAATGATTATGAAGCAGCCCGAAAAAACGGGATCGATTTTGTTGGCAGAAACTCCGGGTTAATCGATTGGAGGGCGCTGGAATATGTTAAGTGCATTGAAAATTTAAACCAGTTATATGCGTTTGTCAGCAAAGGAGAGTAAGATGAAACGGATTGCTATCATTGTTGCCCAAAATTTTCAAGATGAGGAGTTTGTATATCCATATTACCGTGTAATAGAGGAAGGATATCAGGTGGATGTGGCTACACCAGACGGCCTGAATATGCTTGGGAAGTATGGCGTACCGGCCAGGGCTACAAAATCCACAACAGATCTGAAGGCCCCTGATTACGATTGTGTTATCCTGCCCGGCGGTTTTGAATCCCCTGACCGCTTGCGTATCCGAAAAGAAGTGCTTGGGTTTGTAAGAGAGATGTATGAGACCGGTAAACTTGTTGCGGCCATCTGTCATGGTCCGTGGATATGCATTTCAGCAGGGATTATGGAAGGAAAGAGAGCGACTGCATACATATCTATTGCCGACGACATGAAAAACGCAGGAGCTATTTATCTTGAGAAAAACGTAGTTGTGGATGGAAATATGATCACCTCACCTCATTACAAAAACAATGGTGATTTCATGAAGGCTATTATCAACTATCTTGATGACGGTAGATAGACTTGAAATAGCGATTAGCACCTTTGGAGTTCATTGAGGATTGTGAAACATGCTGTACAAAGTGTCAAAAAAGCCATCAGATGAAAAGTACATTAGGGACGAACGTGTAAATGATTCCGATTCCTTTGATTACAGCAAGGTAGTTGTTAAAAAGCCCTGGGGGTACGAGTACCTTGCCTTCGACAATGATTTCGTCGCCATTTGGATGCTTCAAATCATCCGCAAGCGCAAAACTTCCATGCACTGCCATCCCAGGAAAAAAACTGGGCTGATCCTTCTTTCCGGCCATGCGACCTTTCATCACTTAGACGGAGACATCGAAATTAACGGGTGGGACGCTATCAACATCCAAGCTGGCGCGTTTCATTCTACCGAAGCCTCCAGCTCCCTGCTGATCCATCCCATCTCCGAAAATGGCATCTGGGTTATGGAGATCGAGTCGCCGCCCTTCAAAAAGGATCTGTGCCGCATGGCCGACGCCTACGGCCGGGCCGAGACACCGTACGAGGGCACAAGCCAGATGGTCTTCGAGCCCAATGAAACTCTGAATCTCCTTGAGCCACAAGAGCCGGAAGGGATCTTTTGCAAAAAGTATCAGGACCTCATCTTCACCGTCCGCAAAGGCCACATCCTTCAGGATAGATATTTTCCCAAGCCCAATGCACTTGTTTCAGTGATCGGCCGGGAGCCCTCGATTGAATACACCAACCCATTCCTGAACATCGGCGAGGTCTTCGATTTTAGAGACTTCTATGAAAATGTAAAGGATGAACACTTAGGCGGTGTCATGTTGCTAACTATCGAACGCGAGGAGAAGCTCATGAAACTTACCGACTACATGGCATCTTACATTGCTGATCTCGGGGTGAAACACGTCTTCGCCGTCTGCGGAGGCGGTGCAATGCACCTTATCGATTCCTTCGGCGGGAGTAAAAAGATCAAATACGTTGCCACACACCACGAGCAGGCCGCAGCCATGGCTGCCGAGGGGTACGCCCGGATTTCGGGAGGTCTCGGGGCCGCACTCGTCACCTCCGGTCCAGGTGGGACAAACACCATCACCGGTGTTTGCGGCGCGTGGGTGGATTCCATCCCCACCATCTTTATCTCCGGTCAGGTCACAGATGACACCCTGATCAAGGACACGGGCCTGCGCCAGTTTGGCATCCAGGAAGGCAACATCGTCGACATCGTCAAGCCAATCACCAAGTACGCCGTGACCGTCACCGAACCGAACACCATACGCTATCATCTGGAGAAGGCCTGCTACCTCGCCATGTCCGGCCGTATGGGCCCGGTGTGGCTCGACATCCCCCTGGATGTGCAAAGCAAACTGATCAACCCCGAAGAGCAGCCCAGATTTACGCCGGACAAGGCAGCCACGTCCGGAACAGAGTACACACTTCGCGGGCTGATTGCCGAATGCGTTGAGTTGTTGCGAAGGGCCAAGCGACCCGTCTTGATCTCTGGGTATGGCGTCCGGCTCGCTAAAGCCGGGGAGCTACTCCTCAAGCTAGTAGAGCGTCTACGGATACCGACGGTCTCTTCTTGGACCTCGTCGGACATCATCTCGACGGAAAACGAAAATTACATCGGTCGGAGTGGCATCATGGGGGATCGGGCAGGCAACTTCACTGTTCAAAACTCCGATTTGGCGCTAATCGTTGGCTCACGCATGTCCATCCCCCAGGTCGGGTACAACTACAGGCTTTTCGCCCGTGCCGCCAAAAAAATTATGGTCGACATCGACGAGGCGGAGCTGAAGAAACCGTCACTGAAACTCGATTTACCCATCCAGGCGGACGCCAAGGCGTTTCTGGATGAACTTCAGCGGCAACTCGATGAAAAAAATGTCTTTCTTGATATCGACGACTGGCGGCGGCGCTGCACCAACTGGAAGAAGAAGTATCCTGTAGCCCTGCCAGAATACAAAGACAACAAATACAAAGTGAACTCCTTCTATTTCGTCGATCTCCTTTCCCAAAAGCTCGACAGCGACGCTGTGATCGTGACGGACATGGGAACGAGCTTCACCTGCACCATGCAGACCTTTAAGACAAAGTCGGGCCAGCGCCTCTTCACCTCCAGTGGCTTTGCTTCTATGGGATTTGGGCTGCCCGGGGCCATCGGTGCTTGTAACGCCGTCGGTAGGAAAACGATTCTCATCACCGGTGACGGCGGCTTACAGATGAACATTCAGGAGCTTCAGACCGTCGTACACTATAAGCTACCACTCATCATCTTCGTGCTCAACAATGAGGGGTACCTTACCATGAAGCTAATGCAGCAAAACCACTTCGGGCGGTACATCGGCTCAAATCCGTCCAGCGGCTTGAGCTGCCCGGATATCGTGAAGTTGGCTGAGGCCTACGGCATCAAGTCTGAGCGGATCGCTAGCCAAAAGGAGCTGAATGATAGGTTGGACGCAGTGCTGGCGGAACCGGGACCGTATGTCTGCGAGATTATGATGCCAGAAGAGCAGCCTTTAATTCCAAGGGTTTCCTCGCTTAAGCTCCCTGATGGCTCCATCATCTCCAAGCCCATGGAAGACCTCTATCCGTTTTTGGATCGCGAGGAGTTCCAAGAAAATATGATTATCGAACCGATTGAAATCCTTAAAAAGTAAAAGTAACTGTAGCGTCGGGCATGCAAGAAAATCACCTTGAACGAACTCCGTTAGGAACCGTTAACACCTTTGTGTTTTGAAGAGGCATTATGTCTGAGGCGAATTTCATGATTACAAAAAGCAAGTGATTTTTGGGTAAAGGAGGCAAATCGGTATGGAAGAATTTGATATTGGTTATCCACATTCCACTGTGAAGCGGGTCATTAAGGAAGGCTCACGCACCATTAAGAACAGGATGATCGCTTTCAGGCTGGACAAAGAATATTACGATGGGGCTCGCGAAAATGGATACGGCGGTTTTTATTACGATGGCAGATGGGCCGGACTTGTCCCAACAATTATCAAAAGGTACGGTCTTGCGCCGGATTCCGCTGTGCTCGATGTTGGTTGTAAAAAAGGTTTTTTTCTGCATGACTTAAAGGCTGCCTTGCCTGGTATTAAGGTGCAGGGTATTGAAAATCATTCCTATCCTATTTACGAAGCAATGGAATCCGTCAAAAATAACATGATACTTGCTCCATATGAAAAATTACCATTTAGTGACGGAGAATTTGATTTTGTCATGGCTTTCGCTTCTATTTATATGCTCAATTTGCGCGGAGTCATGGAAGCGCTTCGAGAGATACAGCGAGTTGGAAAGGGTAAAAGCTATGTGACGGTTGGAGCATATCGTACCAAAGAGGAGCGCGATCTTTTTTTCAATTGGACACTGATCGGAACTACTGTGCTGCATGTAGATGAATGGAAAGAGCTTTTTAAAGAGACAGGATATACAGGTGACTATTATTTTACGACCGCTTCTTCATTAGGTTTGGTTGGAGGATAATATGGGACTATTGTATACAAAGATGAAGATATTTCACTACAAAGATAAGCTTGATAGCTTGCCGTTGGAAGTGAATACGATATCTTCCCCCCTGCATATACGCATTAAGCCGACAAATATCTGCAATCATAATTGCTGGTACTGCGGATATAGAAAGGAGAATATCCAGCTTGGGAAAGACATGGCTAAGAGGGATCTGATTCCTCGTCAAAAGATGATGGAGTTGATTGGCGATTTCGTTGAAATGGGAGTGAAGGCAATAACTTTCAGTGGAGGTGGAGAGCCTCTCTGTTATCCGTATATGCTGGAAACCATTCGTATGCTTTCAGAAACGAGTATCAAATTCTCCTGCTTGACGAACGGATCCAGACTCAATGGAGATATTGCGGAAATTTTTGCGCACAAAGGAACATGGATTCGCATTTCTATAGATGGCTGGGACGATGAAAGCTACGCCTCCTATCGGGGGGTCTCGGAAAATGAATTCGGAAAAGTCATGACGAATTTGGAGAATTTCAAGAAGCTTGGAGGATTTTGCTATCTTGGCGTCGTTATCATTGTAGATAAAAATAATGCGCCCCATGTTTATGAACTGATAAATAATCTGAGAAATATCGGTGTCAACAGCGTCAAGGTTGCTCCATGCCTGGTCAGTGATGATTTTGCTGAAAGCAATAATTACCAAAAACCTTATTTCAAAAAGGTGGAGGAACAGATAGAGCGGGCGATAATTGATTTTCATGATGAAAATTTCGAGATTTTTAATTCATATCATGTTCAACTGGAAACATTTAAAAAAGATTACCTCTGGTGTCCGTACATTCAGATAAACCCGGTCATCGGAGCTGACCTCAATGTCTATTCCTGCCACGACAAGGCATATAATATAGACGAAGGTTTGATTCTTTCGATAAAGGAGCAACGCTTCAAGACTGCCTGGTTTTCCGACAAATCTAGGTTTTTTAAAATCAATCCACAGGTGCATTGCAAACACCATTGTATTGTAAACGATAAAAACAGGATGATATTGGAGTATTTAAATGTCGATAAAGAGCATCTTGAGTTCGTTTAGAGCTACACTGGAAGATAGGCGCATCTTGATCACCGGCGCTTCTCGCGGACTTGGTTCTGTCTGCGCAAAGGCTTTTTCAGAGCAGGGGGCGAGACTCGTTCTTATGGCGCGTTCAAAGAATGAGCTTGAAGATGTCCGCAGATCTTGTGCAAATTCAGAGAAACATCACACTGTTCCCGGCGATCTCACGGACATGAATATGCTACATAATTGTGTTGCTGCGGCTAAGGGATTTTTTGGGGGATTCGATGTTGTGTTGCATGTAGCGGGCGGTGGTCTAGGGCTTAGAGAGACACTGATAAATGCGAAGGATTTCATAAAACTGTTTACTCTCAATATTGTTGCTGCTGCTGAGATTAACAGGCTTGTGGCGCCGTCTATGTCAGAACAGGGAAAAGGAAATCTTGTTCACGTGGCTTCCATTTCTGCAAACGAGGCAAATGCTTCCGCAGGCTATAATACTGTCAAGGCTGCCCTTGCCGCATATGTGCGTTCCATTGGAAATGAGCTTGCTGCCTCCGGTGTTGTTGCTACGGGAATTCTTCCCGGAGGATTTTATGCTCCAGGTAATTCATGGGAACGGCTTAAAACCCATAAGCCGGATGTCGTTAAGCAATTCATACAGGAGCGATTACCACGCAATCGTTTGGCTGATGCAGAAGAGTTAATACCATTGTTATCCTTCTTATGTTCTGATGCGGCATCCATGATGGGTGGATGCATGGTTCCAATAGATGCCGGTGAAGGTAAAGCCTTTGTGCAATCATGAAAAATGATATGTTAAAAGAAGTAACAGTTCAGGATTCAGAGCGTCAGTTCGATAATTTAAACCTTGTACAATATGTCGCTGAGTTGCGACAGGAGTTTGATATTAAGAGGAGAATGCTTTTCCTGCAAGCACCACAATTTCTTTTTGAATCCATTAACCTGGATGTCATTAAGAATCGAGGGTACTATGCTTACCCTCCAACAGGACTTCAGTGGATAGCAAATTCTCTGGAGGGAAGAAACATAGATATAGATATTTTTGATCTGAATTTCCATTTTTTATATCGTGTTATTAATGATGCAGGCTTTGATCATCATGACTGGCTCAGAATATTAGATGAATATTTGGAGAGGTATAATCCTTCGATTATAGGAGTCACCTGCCTTAGTGTTTATACAGATTTGTTTAATACACATCATCCACTCACTGAAATTTTCAAGCATCTGATTCAAAAAAATAGATATATCATAATTGCCGGTGGTCCGACCGTAACAAACGAAATTAACAGATACTTAAGCAGAGGAATGTGTCATTTTATTATCCGTGGAGAGGGAGAGGATAGGACAAACTATCTTTTAGATATCCTGTTCGATGAAGAAGAAACACATATACCAGTGCAGGGCATTTATTTTAATTTTCACGAAAAAATCGAACAGACCGAGGGCATTACAAAGGTTGTTGAGCTTAACGGAAATGTGATTAAAACATATAAAAATATTGATGTTGAATCCTATAACGGAGTTGGAAGCCTTAATCCCTATTCAAGAATGGCCGGACAAGATAATATTTATTCTGTCTTTCAATTGAACAGAGGATGCAGGTCGAATTGTAAATTTTGCGGTGTGCGGTCGTTTATGGGCAGAGGAATACGCACTTGTTCAGTAAAGGACTTGTTGAAGGAAATTCATTATCTTGTTGAAGAGCGCAATGTAAGACATTTTGAAGTGCTGGATGATGATTTCTTAGCAAACAAAGAAGCCGTGATAACTTTACTTAGGGGGCTTTGCCGCTTACGGCAAAAATTCGGTATTACCTGGTCAGCTAATAATGGACTATTGGCTGCTTCAATCACGAATGAATTGCTGGCTCTTATGCGTGATTCCGGCTGCATTGGTTTCAAGATCGGTATAGAGTCGGGGAATGCAGAGATGCTCCGTATAATGAGAAAGCCCGGGAATTTGAATATCTTTAAGAATGTTGCAGGCATGATCCAAAATTATCCGGAATTATTTGTCGGAGGGAATTATATCATCGGTCTGTATGGTGAAGAAACATTCGGGCAGATGTTGGAGACTTTTACATTTTCCTGTCTTTTGAACTTTGATTGGTCATCATTTACCCTCTTTCAGTTTACAAGCAGACCCAATGCCATAGAGGAAAACCTAAAAACAGACGGAATCGGAGCAACAGATTTTATACCGGCAAAAGATACTGCCAATAGAGATATTCAAAACGACAGGTTGTTTCCACTTGGTCCGGAAGTCTTTAATATACCCAAAGATATCGTTCCTGAACGAAAACAGATGAAAAACATATGGCTGACATTTAATCTGGCAGGTAATTATATCAACAATAAGAACCTGAAACCGGGAGGAAATCCGCATCAATTTGTCTCATGGGTTGAGGCTGTACAGGTTTCCTATCCTGATAATCCGTACATGCATCTTTTTTCCGGATTGGGCCATATTTTACTCGGAAATACAAAAAACGCCAAAACACATTATGAACAATGCAAAAAGATTGTCGGGTCATCTGAAAGCTGGGATTACCGTTTTAAAAAATTCGGCTTCGATGGACTGATGGCTGAATTTCCCAGTCAAGATAGCGAGGTGTTTGAAAAACTGGATGCCATTCAAAGTCCATACAAAGAGTATATAACATGAGCTTATCAGTAAAGGCGGTTGTGATTCTTCCTTGTCAAAATGTGATTCCTCATAACTAAGCGATGAACGGGAAATTGCCTATGATGAAGATAAAAGAAGACAATCAGTTTAATAATATGACCATTGTCCCTGAAAATGATGAGAGCTTTAGTACCTTAATAAATCAAGAATTGGTGACACTTTTCCCTAGTCGAAAAATTCAGCGGGTTTTGTTCATTGCGCCTCCCGATGGCGATGCAAGCTTGTTCGATTATGCAACTGCCAAGCGCGGTAGGTACTGGAATTATCCGCTTTACGGATTAGGAATTATAGCAACCTACCTGCGGGAGGATGGTATAGATGTAAACATAATCAATCTCAATAACGAGGTTCTGAAATCTTGCAGGAACTCTTCGTCAAAAAAGCGATTTAATTTTGACAGTGTCTGGAAGGACACTCTCAGCCGAGAGATAGACAGATTCAAACCAGACGTTGTCGGGGTAACCTGCATGTTTACCCAAACGCATAGATCAACGGTCCTAGTTTGCGAAGAAATTAAACGCCTGAGACCAGATATCCCCTTGGCTCTGGGAGGGGTACATATAACAAACGTATTCATAAGTAGGCAGCAATTCAACAATGTATTGAATGATTTTTCCAAAGTGGACTTGCTTTTTCTTTTCGAGGCGGAAATAGCTTTTAAATATTTCATCCAAGCAGTCAATAAAAGGGTTTTACCAAGCGGGATGCTCCAGGTGTATTTTAATTCTAGTTCTCGCAAACTTTATTTTTCCAAGAGAAAAATTCCGTCTGGTGATGATTTGGACGTCATTCCTGCCTATAATCTTATGGGTGTTGAAAAGGTATCAAAGTACGGGGTGATAGGCTCTTTCACTTGCCTCAAGGAGAAGAACACGCGTTGTGCAACAGTGCTTTCTAATCGAGGTTGTAGGGGAAAGTGCACCTATTGTAGCGTCCGCAACTTTAACGGTCGGGGGGTGCGATGCAGATCTGTTCAATCCGTTATTGAAGAGTTGCTTCTGTTGCGCCACCAGTTTGAGATTGAGCATATAATGTGGTTGGATGACGATCTTCTATATGACCATAAGAGGGCAGTTACTCTCTTCAATGAGATGGTTAAACAAAATGTGGGCATAACCTGGGATTGCACCAATGGTGTCATAGCCGCTTCGTGCAACGAAGAAATAATAGCAGCCGTTGCCGAAAGCGGCTGCATTGGCGTCAATATTGGCGTCGAGTCCGGCAATCCGGAAATATTAAAGAGAATAAAAAAGCCCGGAGGAATAGGCAACTTCCTCAAAGCAGCCGAGGTTCTAAGAAAATTCGAGAAGATCAACGCTCGTGTCTTCCTGATGATCGGTTTTCCCAATGAAACTTACAGTATGATCTTGGATACCTTCAATTTGGCCATAAGAATGGACCTCGACTGGTACAATATTACCATATTGCAACCGCTTCCCAATACTCCGATATTTGATATAATGGCTCAACAAGGATTGGTGGATAGCGTTAGTTCCAGTGAAGTACGATATAATAGTGGGCCTTACGGGAAAAAACGTGAGAGGATGATAAAGGATGTCTTCCCCTCTGAATTTGGCAATCCCTTTGAAAGCGTAAACTTGGATGAGGTGCCGCCGAAATCGCAACTAGAAGATATCTGGTTGTATATGAATTTTCATTTAAATTTTAAAAGATTATTCGAGGTTCAAAATCCTACTAAGCTCGAGCAGCAAGTTAAGTACCTTAAATATATTACAGAACTTGTGGCTCCTGATGATCCGTTCCCGATGTATTTCTACGGATATTTACAGAAGAGGGTTATGGGAGTGACAGACATGAAACTTATTTCCAGACTGGAAACATGTCTCAATTCATCTGGATATTGGCAAAATTGCTTTAGGAGTTTCAATCTTTCTCCGTCACACCTGAGAACAGGCCAGTTTCCACCGGACGCGTAATTCTTTGACTGAAAAAGACTGCACCAAAAAGGCAGGAGATGCTATATGTGTAAGATTACAAATGTGCTAAATAAAGATCTCATTAACAAGTTTAACTCTCCAGGACCGTATTATACGAGTTACCCTACCCTGTCTGAATGGTCTCGTAATATTAAGGAAGAAGATTACTTGCATGCTCTATCAGATCTTGCACCTGACGCGGAAAGAGAAGCTACGGGATTATATATTCATTTTCCATTCTGTCCGAAGCGATGTCACTACTGCATATGCAATACGATCATCACGCGTAACCACACCAAGATAAATGAATTTCTGCAATATCTTCTGCGCGAGATCGATATGCTCTTCGAATTCTTTGAGAAGCGAGGGGCAAGACTCCGTATTACCGAGATACATTTGGGAGGTGGCTCTCCTTCGTTCATGAACGAGAAGGAATTTGGCATATTAATAGGGAAAATAAAATCTCTCGTGCATCAAAAAGACCTACAGGAGTTTTCTATTGAAGTCGATCCCAGGACAGCTACTCTTGGCAAACTGAGACTTTACTATGATGCGGGTATTAACAGGGTTTCCTTTGGGATACAGGACTTGAACCCGCAGGTTCAAAAGGCGATTAACAGGCAACATTCAACTGAATTAGTGCGATCCTTACTCACGCCTGAAATCAGAAGGTACTTCGACAGCATCAATTTTGATATTCTATATGGTTTGCCGTTGCAGACGAGAGAGTCGTTCCGTGAAACCATTGAGGTAGTAAAAGAGTTGTCCCCCGATCGCATTACCCTTTTGAGATATGCACATGTGCCAGAAATTCGGGAGCATCAGAAGATACTAGATAGTTACGAAATGCCGGATAACACTGAAAAGGCGTGGATGTTTTTTGACACATTAGAGAATTTAAAGGAAAACGGGTGGGAGCATATCGGGGTTGACCATTTCGCAAAACCTTTTGACAGCTTGGCAAATGCGCAGAGAAACAATACGATGAAGAGAAACTTTATCGGCTTTACCTCTGGGATGAGTGATAACTTGTTAGGCGTTGGGCCTACTAGCACCGCTAAACTGAACAATTATTACTTTCAAAATGTGTATTCTTTAAATGATTATTACAAGGCCATAACCGGGGGACATTTTCCGATATCGGGTGGTTATAAGTTGACAAACAGTGATCTAATCAGGCGGGACGTCATAAATACTATTCTTTGCTCATATTGCCTGGATTTTGAGGAAATAGAAAGTAGGTACAAGATTAATTTCAACGTTTATTTTAAAAGAGAACTCTTGTCTCTGGATGAGTTCGTTGAGAACGGTATGGTGGAGCGTGCCAAGGGTGCGATTAAGGTGACAGACCTGGGAAGAGGGTTCGTCCGCCATATCTGCAAAGTGTTCGACGGTTTCCTTAAAGCCGGCAAAATTTACAAAATTGTTGGCCCATAGGAAGAAACTGGCCTTAGCCTCTGGTTATGGGCCTTTACCCGCTGTTAGCCACCTTGTTTTTCGTTACCATCTGCTGCAATGCCTCAAGTGCGTACTGGATGTTACCACATGGTAGATCAGTTTAGAGTGTCTGGCGACTAAAAGATCTCTCGATACTGTAGTCATTCCTCAATTTTAAAGACAAAATTCTGGGAATCATTGCGAGTTTATTGGGACCAGCAAGAACAATGTCCTGCCTTCATGCTCCAGGGGCCTTGCCAAGAAGAATATTCGAAATGCTAATAAGACATTAATAATACAGTGCCAATAATATGGCTTAAGGGGAAAGTAAATGGATAACAGAAGTAACAAGATCCTTTATATTTTCTATCTGACTAGTCGCATAGGACATCTGACGCAAGAGCCATTCCTTCTGCGGAACCTTTATGATGGAAATGAATTTGAAATTGATGTGATTACTTTTTCCAGACAATATGCAGCAAATAAATCAGTTTACGATATCGTTTTACGAGGCTTAAATGTTATTCATTCTACCGATAAACACATATTAGTACGAGGAATTTATAACTTGGATGTGCTAAGAAGAGAATTCTATAATAGCAGATTTTTTCGCAAAAGACCAGTTTTTTATTTTTCACTAACTGATTACGAACTTGAAATGGGAAATCAACTTCGACAAAATTTTGGTATCCCAAGAAAGGCACCTATTGTAACACTTCATGTTCGAGAGCCAGGTTACTTACCAGGGTTAACTTATCATTCACATAGAGATGCTGACATTCAGAATTATGTGCCTGCCATCAAATACCTTATGAAAGAGGGTTTCTATGTTATTCGGTTGGGTGATAAAACTATGAAGCCTGCCAAGAATCCTCCTCCTCAATTGAAAGATTTGCCTTTTCATCCGGCATACACGGATTTTGCCGACCCATATTTCATAGCAACAAGCGAATTTTATATTGGCGTTGCCTCAGGACCAGCAGCACTTGCACAAGGGTTTGGAGTTCCATCATTGATATTAAATGCTCAACCTCAGCCGTGTATATTTGCACATGAGAATGATTTGGTTGTCTTTAAGAAATACTTTTCCAGAAAACTAGGCCGAAACTTAACATATGAAGAAATCCTATTGTCGCCCATTTCATCGTTCATGAAAAGCGAGCTTTTTGAGCAGGCCGGCATAGAGGTTGTTCAGAATTCACATGATGAAATTTTAATGGTGGTCAAGGAAATGATTGCAAGGTTAAATGGGAGTTATCCCGAATCCGAAGAGAGAGCAAAGATCAACCACCAGGTTCAGGCAATCCATGAAAAAGCTCATTATTACCAAAAGGAAGTAGCCGATCCAAATAAAATTCCTTATATGCCTTACTATGGTTTACATTGTACGAATGGTAATATCAGTCATGAATACATAAAGGCCAACCCTTACTTCCTAGATCATGATTAGCCAGGAGGAGTAGACGTAGAACCTAAGACTTGTACCAGATCTGCCTTTTACATATGAAGAGCCGTCCATGGTATCCACCAGGTAGTGCCATTGGTGATGGTTATGAAGGCACATCTGAGCAGGGTCTTGGTGGGGACCGACTGACTCCCTACCCACATTCGAAATCCTACCGAAATGAACATTATTAGACGGACAAGGAGACTGCCATGAAATTACTATTGATCAACCCAATCCTCCCTGAATTGTTCAGTCGAGCTCACACATTGCCACTCGGATATCTCTCATTGGATGCGTGGCTAACTAAACACGGCCATGAGGTGGACTTATTATTCCCGGAGCAGCACCTATGGCGCGGACCACAAATCCTTGATTATATAGACAAAAATAGACCAGACATGATCGGCATGGGTGGATGTTTCGACTGGCTTAATGTTGGTGCACATTTATCGTACCTGATCCGCCAGCGATTTCCGGATACAAAGCAGATTTTCGGAGGTATCATGGCCTCACCGAACCCGAAATTATGCTTTCAGATTGCACCAATTGATTATGTCTGTTGTGGTGAAGGTGAGATCGCACTCCAAAAACTACTTGATGCATTGGACAAAGGGGAATCAACAGAAAATATCCAGGGTATCTGCTACGTGAAAGACGGAAAGTTTTTCGATCGTGGTAGGGGAGAGCCTGTGGACCTTGATGAGATACCAGAATTCAATTGGGACAAAATCAATATGGCTCACTACGCCTATAATTGGCAACTGAAGTCACCACTTTTACCTTATCAATCTCCACTTGGTTTTTTTATAACTGGCAGAGGATGTCCATACAATTGCAATTTCTGTTTCTCTATACAGAAATATCGCCGTTTAAGTTTTGAGAAAATATTCGAGCACCTTGACAGCTATGTGGAAAGGTTTAAGCCACGCTTCATGGCGTTTAATGATGACACTTTTTGTGCATCTCATAAATGGACGCTGGAGTTTTGCGAACGCTTAAAGGAAAAAAGTTATGGCTTCAAATATTCTTGCTCTGGACGGGTTAATACATTTAATGAGGGAATGGCTAAAGCTTTAAAAGAATCTGGTTGTGCTGTGGTTCATCTCGCGTTGGAGAATGCGGATAACGAAATTCTAAAAAGGATGAATAAGAAAATTACTGTCGAGCAGTTTCTCGAATGCATCAAAATAGCGAAGGGATTTGGTCTTATACCCAATGTTTCAGCCATGCTTGGTCAACCAGGTGAAAGCAAAGAGACGATTGAGAAAACAGCAAGCATAATTCTTGACGTACTGGACGAAAGTAACCCCTGGGCGACGATATCATATTTCTTGTTGCGTATTTATCCAGGCTCACCATTGTACAAAGAAGCAAAAGCCAGCGGTTTTTTTAAGGATGACTTAGAGTTCTACCAACGTCACTTAGCTGGCAAACCCATATGGATGTGCGGCATACCAATTGAGAAAGCGAAATCTATTGTTGGCAATGTTGGTAATATTATCCAGAAGCTGTCTCACGCCTATATGTCTGGATCAAAGAAGCAAGGTAGTATAAAGTTTACTCTAAATTGAAAGAGGGCTAAAAAAGACACATTTCCTTTGGAATTATTTCCAGTAGCGCATATAGCATATCTGGTACCCATGAAATGGTGAAGATATTGGGGATTGTACCTGCCCATGGTTGCTTTAAACGCATTCCACCGAAGCCTTGTTGTGTTGGTCACTCTTGACCGGCCATTGCAAAAGCAAGCCCAATAATCAATTGCGGTATTTGCCATGAAACCAGTTGTTCTTGCTATAATAAGTGCCCGCGGTGGCTCCAAGGCTATCCCGCGTAAGAATGTTAAACTTCTGGCTGGAAAACCATTGATTGCCTGGACGATCCAGGCAGCCCTCAATTGCTCCAGCCTCAGCCGGATGGTCGTTTCAACGGACGACGACGAAATTGCACAGATCTGCCGCGAGTGTGGGGCTGAGGTGCCCTTTATGCGGCCTGCCGAGTTGGCGCAGGACGATTCTTCGCACATAGACGTGATCATTCATGCAGTCGAATGGCTGATGATTCATGAAAATTGGTACCCCGACTACGTTATGCTATTGCAGCCAACGTCGCCTCTGCGCAATTCCCAGGATATTGATGCGGCTATTGCCCTGGCAATACAGCGGAACGCAGACGGCATAGTCAGTGTGAGCGAGGCCGCTACTCATCCATACCTGATCAAGGGAATTAAAGAAGATGGCAGGATGTTTGACTTCGTGGAAAAGCCAGAGGGCTATTTGCGTCGTCAGTCCTTTCTGCCGACTTATGTTCTTAATGGCGCCATCTACCTGGCGCGTCGAGAAGTGATCTTGAAAGAAAAAACCTGGTATACGGAACGTACTTATGCGTGCATTATGCCACCTGAGCGTTCTCTGGATATCGATACACCATGGGATTTTTATCTGGCAGATTTGGTCCTGAGAGATAGAGAGCACCGGGCAAAACATGGAGCTATTGGTCTGTTTTGATCACGAAAACGCGAAAGTACGAAAGCACGAAAGAAGGAAGAAATATCACTAAAGACCTCATTGAATAAGAAATCTAACCAGGTACGCAAAAGTACGAAGCGGGTTAGAATAGAAGCCAGCCATAGGGGCAAGGATCTCTCGCCCGTTCCCTCTGGTCGCTAGAGCTCTCAGAGAGCTCAGAGAAAGTTTTGGGACTGGAGGGGATCGCTTCAAAGCTTCATGGGGCGTCTCTGAGTGCCAAAATAAGCGAGCTTATCTGGGTCCTCAACGACTCCCCATTTGTCCCATCCTTACTGGAACCCCGCTTTGCGGAGGCTTTGAAACGATCCCGGCATAGCCACGCTTGAATCATTCTCTGAGCCTCAGCGGACTTTGCGAGAGGTTGAGTCACGTCGTTACCAGCTACGAATTATTCTTCTATGTCTTTTTTTCGTGTTTTCGTACTTTCGCCTGCCCCGTAGGTAGGAACTATCGTACTGGGGTACTTTCGTGACTAAAGGTCCAAAAAAACATGGACTTCATAGAAATAGCAGGTCGCAAAGTTGGCTCCGGTCACCCTTGCTTCATCATTGGTGAGGCTGGTGTGAACCATAATGGGGATGTCGAGATGGCCAAGCGACTCGTGGACGTGGCAGCTGATGCCAAAGCGGATGCCGTCAAGTTCCAAACATTCAAGGCCGAACGGCTGGTCAGCACTGGGACACCAAAAGCTGAGTACCAACTGCATACTACCAATTCTGCCGAATCCCAATTGGAGATGCTGCGGCGCTTGGAGCTCTCCCCCGAGGCACATCGCCAACTACAGGTCTATTGCCAGGAGAGAGGCGTGATGTTCATCTCCACACCTTTTGATGAGGAAAGCGGTGACCTTCTCGATGAACTGGACGTTCCCGTATTCAAGATTGGATCGGGAGAAATTACGAACTGGCCTTTCCTGGAGTACGTTGCACGTAAGGGCAAACCTATCATCCTCTCGACAGGGATGTCCTACCTGAGTGAGGTGGATGAGGCTGTGAGAGTGATCCGCGACGCAGGATGTCACCAGTTGGTATTGCTGCATTGCGTCTCCAACTACCCTGCGGATCCGACTGATGCTAACTTGCGAGCCATACAGACGATGGCCACGGCCTTTCAGGTGCCGGTGGGCTACTCTGATCATACGCTGGGGAGTGAAGTAGTCCTCGCTGCTGTGGCGTTAGGTGCCTGCGTGATCGAAAAGCATTTTACTCTGGATAAAACCCTTCCC
>SDBU01003473.1_pt1 | contig 20001 bp, 39 predicted proteins | sample 2277071 | NCBI WGS metagenome assembly SDBU01 (sample SAMN10397929, study PRJNA504765) | marine sediment metagenome | isolation source: marine sediment core GS08_GC12, 126 cmbsf | place: Arctic Ocean: Gakkel Ridge, Loki's castle | collected 2008
AATATCTCTCCAAGGTGGGCGAGGAAGAGATTCAGCTAATAATCCATCCAGTTATGCTCCAATTTTATTGCAGTCTAATGGTGGAAATGTAGGAATTGGCACAGAGGCTCCCGGAAGAAATGTAGAAATATATGGTACAACTGCTATATTGAGATTAAGAGATTCAGGAGCAACTGCAGGTGCTACTCTTTCTTATATTGAGTTTGGTGGGACAGATGGTGGAGCTTGGAACAGGACTGGTTATATTGGTGATGGATCATCGGGAAACACAGATATATCTCTTCAAGCTATATTTGGTGATTTACATTTAGGCGACTCAAGTGGTACTAATGTTCTAAATTTGAAAGACGGAAACGTCGGCATCGGGACAGATAGTCCTGATAGAATGTTTCATATGAAAAAAGCAGCTAGTTTTGTTGTTCATAAAATAGAAACTACAGATGCCGATAGTGACCCACAAATAGAATTAACAAATGATGCAAGAACATGGTCAATCATAAACAGAGGCTCAGAAAGTGATTTATTAGCATTCAGGACATCGGGCGTTAATAGACTTGTAATTGAAGCTGGGGGAAAAGTAGGAATTGGAACGAGTAGTCCAAATCAAAAACTTGTTGTTGTCGGTAATGTTAATGTTACTGGAAATCTTACGGCTAATTTTATTTATGGAGAAACTAATATTCATCCAGATGGAAATATAACAGTCACAATTAATACTCAAAATGTTCATGAGAATATTACTGGTTTTAATGAAACAATGCTTAATGGGTTTACTTTAAGTGGAAATGATTCTCTTGTTGCGAATGTTGCAGGGAGATATGAAGCTGACTATTGGGTTTCAATGTCTGGTGGGGCAAATAGATTATATAGCACTTGTCTTGCAGTAAATGGAGAGCATGTAACTCCACACGCACATAGGAAACAAGGAACTCCAGGAGATGTTGGCAGTATGTCTGGCGGTGGTATAATCGATTTAAATGTAGGAGATTATATTAATCTACAAATAAGGAATGAAGATGGAACACAAAATGCAGATATATTCTTTGCAGGCATGAGATTAGTAAGGATAGGGGATATACCATGAAAAAAATAATAAAAAAATAAGAGGTAAAATGTACCCAGATTCATCAGACCCACAAGGAGACAAGGATGTTGGAGTAGGATTTAAGATAGGATTTGTAATAATTTTATTTATAATATTGGTGTTGATTTAAAATGAAAAAAACAATAATAATTTTAATGTTGCTCATGGTTTTACCTGTCGTTATTGCAACACCGTCTTTTTTTGTTGAACAAAGTAAAGATTATGATTTAAAAATAAGTTGTTTTAATCCAGATAATTCTTTTTGTTTAGTTACGACTAATTGTACTATAACAGTACTTGCACCAGATAACCTACTTTTGATTGATAATAAAAATATGACATTTAATATAGCTTATTATAATTATACAATACCATCCACTAACTTAAACAAACTTGGAGAATATCCAGTTACAGTACAATGTGGTGGTACAACTGAGGGGTATCAAACATTTAGTTTTGAAGTTACAAAAGATGGATTGGCACCAGGAGATGATAAAACAGCAAGTATAAGTATTACAATATTTGTTTTGTTATTACCTTTAATCTTATTCTTATTGTTTATGAAAGAAGATTTAATAAGAGTAAAAGATAAAAGAAAGGAGTGGGTTAATCTTTTGGCTAGAAGAAGTTGTTTAACAATCGCAGTTTATCTAATGACTTTAAACGCAGCAATCTTTGCATCAATAGCACACGCAGGAGGATTAGATATTCTTAATGAAATATTTACTTATATGGAGCTTTATGGTTGGGTTGGATATATTATGATAATAATAATTGTATTAAGAACAATGATGGATTTAATAGAGAACTGGAAAAGACAAGCAAAAGCTGATAGGTTTGGAGATGAGGATGACGATTAATGTCAAGCAAAACAACACAAACCAGAGTTGAGAGAGAAACTTTAAAGAAAGCACAGAGAGAGTTACCAGACTTTCTTTCTAGTGAAATATTTAAAGCAGGAGTTCAAGTTTTAACAGCTGTTGATAAAACAGGGAAGTTTATATATGGAAAAAATGTTTGGAAGAAACTTAATAAGAAATAAGAAAGGAAGTTTGCAGGATATTATTTTAATGGGTATAGTTTTACTTTTCTTCTCAGTAGTTGTAATCATTGGTTTAAAAGTTGCTACAGAATTTAAAAGCAATATAGATTCAAATGATGCTTTTGATGTTGGAGATTCAAGAGAGATGGTTGGAGAATCAATAACAAAATATACAAGAGCGGTAGATAATATGTTCTTGTTCTTGGTCTTCTTTATGGGAATCGTTACATTAATTTTAGCAGCATTGATTAGAGTACATCCTATATTCATCCCTTTGTTTTTTATAGGGTTAGTAATGACAATCTTTTTGACAGCAGTATTTGCAAATATATATTCAGAGGTTTCGTCTGATACAGAACTAAGTTCTATAACTGCAGGATTACCTTTTATGAATAATATAATGTTAATCCTTCCAGTAATTGTTGGTGTGTTTGGATTCTTTATGATGTTTATTTTATATAAATTATGGAGTATAAGTTAATGAGAAAAGTATATGTACTTTTATATATAATTGTCGTCTTAACAATTCTTTTAAGTAGTTCTGTATTTGCTTTAAGTGGTAATTTAAGTGATAAAGTAATGAGTAAATACACATTTGGTGCTGATTCTGTGCCGGGTGGTTTGGTAGATGATGCAGAAGTTGATAATCTTTCTGGTGCTGGAACAGTTACAATAAAAGCTATTTATCCTACTTATGCTGTGTCTGGTGATGGTTCTCCTTCTTCTTTATCTACTGGGGCAGATGCAGGAGGTATTGCTATGAATGGGTGGCAATCTGCTGATATAAAATCTATTGGTTGGAACTGGAATTATTCTGAAACAGCTTTGGGTAAAAATCAAGGAAGAGGTATACTTTTTTGGGAAAATATGAGAATGACAGACCATGCTACTGGTTGGAGTTTTTATATTGTTGGTTCTAATTGTTCTACTGTTACTGGATTAATACCTTATGAAGGAGACGAACAATGGCACAATTGGATTATTACAGAGAACAATAGTTTTTATAGGATTTACATTGATAAGGTTGAAGTTGCTACCAGAAGCTGTAATGTTGGAATGGGTGCTCAGGACGGTTTAGATGCAACCGCTTTTACGTTAAAAGTTAATGGCGGTAGTTTCCTCACTGGGAATATTGATGATTTAACAATGTGGAACGACACTTTAACAACTGATGAAAGAACTAATTTTTATAATTTTGGGGATATAGTAACTCCTATCGGTCTATCAAGTTCATTAACAACAACAATCTTTACACCAACAAACAATACAATCTCAAATAACCAAACTCAGGTGTTCGGATATAATTATACTGTTAGTATTGTCAATGCCGATAACTGTTCTTTGTGGACTAACATAAGTGGAACATGGGAAGTCAATGCAACAGATTTAACACCAACAAACCACACTAATTCTTACTTTACAGAAAATAATATTCCAGAAGGAAGTTATGATTGGAATGTTGAGTGTGTTGTCAATAGTACATTAAGAGGGTTCGGAGATAATAACTTTACATTAACTATTGATCTAACAAACCCACTTTTAGATTCAACCACTTTCAATAACCTTTCTGTTTTATTTAATAGAAACCTAACAGGAGATTTTAACTTTTCAGATGAAAACTTAGTGCATTCTATAAACATTTCAATAATTGATTCTATTAATATATTTTTAAATGAAAGCATAGATAAACAAACATTTGGAGTGAGTATTAATCAGAACATAACATTCTTAAGTCCTGGAGAATATAAACTAAAGGTAAGATGGGCAGACGGACATACAGCAAACGAATTGATAGATGGGGGAGCATACAAACCAACCAATGGTTTGTTTAATGATTATATTGAATATAGTTTTGAAGCACCATATAAAGTTGGAAGCATAAGAATCAACCAAAAAGACGGAAGTATATTTGATAGTTGGAGTACAAAGGAATTAGAAGACAGATACCAGTTTAGTTTTATACCAAATACAAAAGCAAGTTCATACACATTTGAGGTTGAATCAGATTCAAGGATTTATATAGTTGATGCACCAAATACAGAATATAAACAATGGCTTATCTATGAAGAACATTGGTTAGACTTCATGCCTTATACAGATGTAACATTTAATCAAATAAATGATAACAAAGTTGAAGTAACTATCAATGGTGTTGATCCAAACCAAGATGAATTAATATTTACTTCTATTGGTGATTTAAATGTTGTAACACTAATTTATAATTTCACAGTTGCAAATGTTACTGAAACATTTTCAACACCAATATCCCAAACAATAACAGAAAGCACAGAGTTGTTTTTAGATATAAATGGGAATCATAGTATTACTGGTTCTGTTTTGTTACAATGGAATCATACAAATCATACTGCTACACAATTAATATCAAACTCAACATTAAGAAGATTTAATGTTACAATCACAGAGTTTAACAATGTAACAGAATTTGTTTTGAATACTACATCAACATCATTAAATGTTCCTCATAGATGGTGGTTTAATTTTTCAACAACAGACAACATAGATTTTACAGATATACAAAACCAATCAATACAATTTGCAGGGATAGATAATTGTACAACCTTCACAACAGAAGCTGTTAATTTTACTTTAAAAGAAGACCAAAACAATTCAAATATTAATGGTACTATGGATGGTTATTTTGAAGTTGCTTTTAGTCAAGGTGGAGCAGTTAAACTATTTAATTTAACATGGGGTAAGAATCTTAATTTTGCTGTTTGTATTAGTGTTGCTACTGCAAACTTTTCTATTTTTGCACAGTTTGAATATCAAGATTTTAATCAAATATATAATAGAGCAACATACTATTTAACAAACGCTTCGTTGAATAATGAAACACAATTCATTGATTTGTTTGTTTCTCCTGGTGCAAGTTTAGTTACGTTCACAGTATTAGACCAAGACGATAATGAAATAGAAGATGTGTTTATTCAAATATTAAGGTATGATTTTGGAACGAACTCACATACTATCAACCAAATCATCAAGACAGATGAACAAGGTCAAGCAATAGGAAACATAGTGTTGAATACAGATTGGTATAAATTCTTTTTGTTTAAAGATGGTGTATTGATTTTCAGTTCTGAACCAATAAAACTAACAACAACTGCTAGAACATTCAGAGTTGATTTAACAACAGACCAATTCGCCACAATTAGTAATATAAATGATGTTGTTACTGGTTTGATATATACAAACTCAACGAGGAACTTTGCTTATACTTGGGCAAACCCAACAGGAACATCAGTTACTGGATGTTTAAGAGTTACAAAAAGAAATATTAGTGGGAATCATCTAGTCAATCAAACTTGTACAACATCTGCCTCTGCTACAATTTTAATAAACATTGGTAGTGTAGCAGCAATAGAAGGTAATAGTTATATTGGGATGGGTTCATTACAAATTAATCCATCATCTTGGGAGGAATATTTAGAAATAAGTTTTGAAAAGGGTTTTGAAAAATGGGGAAGAGATGGAATATTTATGGTATTCATGTTGAAATTAGCAATGGCTTTGATGGGCATATGGAGTCCAATAGTTGCTATATTACTTATGGCAGCAGTTGATATATTTATGTTTTCTACTGGGCTGATTGGTATGCAATGGTCTTTTATGGTAACTTATATAATTTTAGGAATGATTGTAATTGCGAGGATAAATAAGAAATGAGATTAGATTTAGTATTAGTTGGTCTGCTTGTAGTAACTGTATTTTTTGCAGGTGGATTGATTATGGTTAATGATTTTAGAAATACATATAATGATACTGGTGTTAATTTTACTGTAGATGAATTTGAAGGAACCTTTGATTATATTGATGATGCTTTTGGATTGGCAGGAGATACAGAAGATAATGTTTTAGGAATGGAGTTAGAAGGAACAGACCAGTCATGGGAATCTATGACTAAAGGTTCTTACTCTGGTGTCAGAAGAGTAGCAACAAGTTCGTTTGGATTATTTAAGAACTTAACTTTTACCGTATCAAATGTTTTACAAATCCCACCAATCTTTACACAAATAGCATTCGTTGCATTTTCATTATTATTAATCTTTTCAATCGTGTATATGATTTTTCGTTTCCGCCCATAATTTGGATATGTATAATGACACTACCAAAAGACCCAATAAAAATAAAAGAAACGAAAGAGAAGATGAAGTTAGTTAGAAAAGGAAAATCATGGGAAGAGATATTCGGAATTGAGAAAGGAAAGGAGATGAGAAGGAATATGGGTTTAAGACAAAAAGAAAAACCATATGCTTCATATAGAACATTTTCAGATGAAACAAAAAAACAAATGAGTTTAAGTGCAAAAAAAAGAATTGGGAAAGGTTGTAAAAATAGTTTTAAAAAAGGGAAAGAGAATGTTTGGTATAATATCTCAGCAGAAAGTAGAGTAAGGCATTCTGAAAAAAAGAGAGAATGGTGTTTAAATAATAAAAAAGTACTTAAAAAAAGGATGGAAGAAACACAAAGGAACAACCCCAATATGAAATATAAAGGTTTAATAAAGATGCAAAACAATTTTAAATTCATATCCAAACAAGAACAAATTATGAAAGGATTATTACCTGTTGATTTTATACATAACAAAAGATTTCATAATACTATTCCGGATTTTAGAAGTGAGGAAAGAAAAATAATAATAGAAGTAGATGGAGTATATTGGCATTCTTTTGAAAAAGTTGTTGAAAAAGATAAAAGAAACAATGAAGAAAGAATAAATAAAGGTTATAAAATATTTAGAATACCCCACACAGATGTAAATAAATATTTAAAACCACTATTGGAGATATAAAATGCCCATACCAACAGCACCATACAATTTAACAAGAGCAGCAGGAGTAGAAGGATTCGGTAATGATACAGGTATGCTTACAATGGTTCAAGGCATTAATGATGTAATCTTTGGAGGTTGGTTCGGTTTGTTATTCATCATAGCCATCTTCTTTGTGTTCTTAATGAGTTTTTTAACAACAAGTAATGATCCAAAGAGGGCTTTCTTATCTTCTTTGTTTATAGTGTTTGCTTTAGAAATACCTTTGGTTGGTTTAGGATTATTAGCTCCTTTGATTATGATGGGAACTCTAATTTTAATGGCCGTTGGATTGTTAGCAACATTCTTGAGTGATTAATGTTAACACCTGTTTAAATACATAAAAGATTATTGAGATTATTAGTAGGTAATTTATTACGCTACGATTCTTTATAAAAAAGCAAGGTGAAAACATGAAACTTGTAAAAAGCAAAAAAGGAGTGTTTGACCAGCTTGGAGCTTTAGGAATTGGTATTGCTACATTAGTAATAACTTTAGCAGTTGTCTTCCTGATCTTAGCTCAAGTTGGAGCAAATACACAAGTTGTGGCAGACGCCAACGCTACAGCAGCTGTAAATACTTTAACAAGTGCAGCCGCAGACATCCCTGGTTGGGTACCATTAGTAGTTATAGTAGCTATCGGTGGACTAATCTTAGGACTTGTAGCAGTATTTGGTAGAAGGTAATTTGGAGGTGCATTAATATGCGAGGTAAAAAAGGACAAGTACTAAGTAGCTTAGGCAACTTAGGAATTGGTATTGCATCTTTTACCATACTAATAGCAGTAATTTTTTTAGTTATTGCACAAACAAAAGAACAAATAGCTACTGTTGATACAAACATGAATGCTAATAATGAGACTGAATGTGATAAGTCAACTGCGTGTAATGCAACAAGAGAGTTGCAAAACGCAACAGCTGACATACCAGGTTGGGTACCATTAATCGTTATTGTATCTATAGGTGGTTTGATACTTGGTTTGGTTGCAGCGTTTGGTGGTAGAAGTTAGAATACTTTAAGATGGAAGTTTAGGCTTCCTATTTTTTCTTTTTTTACTATAGAATAAAATGGACAAAACAATGAATAAAAAAGGACAAGTTCTTGAAAATTTTGGAACAATCGCCATTAGTGTTGCAACATTTGCTATAATAATAGTTATTGCTTTCTTGGTATTGAGTCAAACAAAAACAGTTAGTATTGATTTTGTTGATGGTACTGGGTTTGTAAACCAAACAAATACAGTTACACTAGAAATATTTACTGAACTAAACTCCCATTGTATTGATGAACAGGATTTAGTCGTAACTGGCTTAGTGAATGCAAGTACCAACGCGTTAGGTGGTACAAATGTTGAACTAGGAAATATTACTGTAAGTGGTAAAACTGTTAATATAACAGAAGGTTTGGGTACTGGTTTTAGCTCAACAATAAATATAAGTTATAGTTGTAAGATGAATAGCAACGCCATTAACGCCACAGAAGAATTACAGAACGCAACGGCGAGTATTCCTGGATGGATACCATTAGTTGTTTTAATATTAATTGGTATGTTAATCTTAGGTATGATTTCAAACTTCGGACGATAAATATATTTTTATTTTCTTTTATTTTTCTAAAGTAGTTTTATACACATCATTTCTTTTATATATTCTTCATAGAAATCGGCTTTGTGTAATAAGTCAAAGTTGTGTATAAAGTCAAGATTATGGATAGAATCTATTTATGATTTTATTTGCTTCGGGATTATAGTCTTTTCTTATATCTATTTCAATAAAATCTATTTTATTTTGTTCGCAAATATGAATAATATCCTTTATTGAATAATCTTCATCTTTTCTATTGAATTTAATTATAGCAACCTTTACATTAAAACCCTTAGAAGTAGCTATTTCTATATATTTATCAAGTGAGTACTTATTATATGTTCTTAGTTCAAATGGACAAATAAGCAGTTCATAATCTTTTCTTTCTACTCCAAATTGGGTCTCTAACGAATCTGGAAAATTATTGGGTGTGTGATTATGTTTTTTTACTCCCAATTCAGTAATAGCACTCAAAATAACAAAGGCATTTATTAACTTTCTATTCAATTTTCTAACTTCCCAAAGTCTTCCTTTTTTAATACCTACACCAGTCAAACTTCTAATTAAAGATGTCTTTCCACTATTTTTATCTCCAACGATAAATATACAAGTTTTCATTTTTGTTTATAGTGTAGCGGGGTGATTAAATTAATTTATATGAATGTAACAAAGTGAATACTCCTATTAAGAAAGCTAAAAAAGCGAACAATAATATTGTATAATTTACCCATTTTGGTGTTTGGGAATTTAATAAATCTTTTAATAAATAGTTTGTTTTGAATGGCTGTGCTCCTTTTTTTGCTTCGTGTTTTCCTATATAATCTGCATTTTTTTTCATATCTTTCAAAATAGTAGGGTAACGTTTTTCTATCTCTTTTCGTTTCTTTTCATCAAACAAATCTCCTACTGTATATTTCTCTAGTCCTTTATATTTTGATGATTTAACCATATTTTTATTTTTTCATATTTTTTAATAGAAGTTTACCTTCATCATCACAAGCGCAACAACGCCAATCTTTTGTTGTATATCTGTAATACTCTCTACTGCTTTTTATTCCATTACCTTTACAGGTTTTACATAGTCTTCTTATTAGTGGTTTTCCCATTTAAATCATCTCCTCTGGAATTTCGTTTTCCTCCCAATAATCATGAACTTTTCCAAGTTCTTTAGCGTGGAATAATTGGTGGTCTTCTCCTTTTTCCATAATTCCTAAATCATATGCTAAATCAAAAAAACCATCACCAGAAATAATTGGTTGTTTATTTTTCAAAACAACAACTGCCGTAAGCATATGTCTTTTCCTTTTATCTTCATACTTATTTATCTCATCCAAGATTTTGCATAATTCAATTTCTCTATCATCTGGTTGGCTTAAATTCAATCCACATATATCTGCTACCTCTTCATAATAGATTGTTGTTTTAGCTTTTGCTGTTTCTATTAATTTTCTATATAGTTTTTTGTTAATCATTTATTATACACCATTAAGCAAAAAAACTTTTATATTCTTTTTTTATCTAAATTCCTGAATTTTTAATAAACATTAAACTTTCCTCAATAGGTTTCTTTATGTCGTTTATACTTGGAAGTTTTATTTTGTTTATATTTTGAATTTCTAATTTTAATAATCTCTTTTTAGTTACCCATCTTCCATAAGAAAATCTCCATTTGTGAAGATTTATTTGTGAAGCATAATAAAACAACTGCCTTAAACTCATATCTTTTTTAGGAACTAAAACTAATATTGCTCCATGACTTCTTGCTACGAAAGGAGTTATCTGAACATTTGCTTGTCCAAAAGAAGATAAAGTTATACATTGTTTTCTATAAATTAATTTTTCATCATCCTCATCAATATATTTTTCTACCCCATTATTACTTGCCGTACTTGTAACAAAAGGCATTTTTCCATATCCATAATCTTCAATGTTCCTAGATTTTGCATTTTCTATTACAAATAAATCATCTAAATTTTCATTTTGATTAATTTTAACATCTTTATCTAAATTAATTTTAACTCCTTTAAAGAAAGGATTTTTTAAAAGATAATCAATTAATTCTAAATGTGAATTTGTCATCTTCTTTTTTATCTCTTTATCTGTATGTTTCTCCTCTTTAAGATAATATTCTGGAGCACATTCTAAATCTTTATCATTCAATATTGGTTCAATAGAATAAACTTTTGGAACTGATTTTTTAAGGTTTGGGCTATTATTAAGAAAATCTTTAATAGTAGATTTTACAAAATCAATCTTTCCTTCGCCTTTTTTTAACATTACCCCTTTTTTCTTAATATAACCATCATTTAATCTTCCCCAAAAAACATCTTTATTAAAATCGTGTGGAACTCCTTTTTGTATTATTATTCCAGAAGTATGAACACCAACAGGATAAAATAAATCTTCTGGAAATTTGATAACTGCTTTTAAAGTATTGTGTTTTAGCATTTCTTTTCTCCAATTTTTAACTTTTTGGCTTTTAAACATGATTGGACTTGGTAAAACAACAAATAATAAACCCCTATCTTCCATCTGGGACAATGCATAATCAACAAATTTATATTCTTTTTCGGCGCCCTTTTTTAAAGCAAATGGTGGGTTCATTAAAACCTTTGTAATTATAGGATTGTCATTTTTATTACCTTTTTTAATTTCATATTTTCCTGTTTCAAAACCTTCTTTTTGTGTTTTGACAATATTCTTTTGAAAACAATTACCTTCTCCCATGTTATTTTTTCCATCTCCTCTGAAAATCATATTAACCAACGCAAGAGTAATAATCTCGTCATCTTGGTCTATTCCAAATATATTATAATCTTTAAACTTTTCAATTTGTTTTTCATTAGAATTTTTTTTAACATAATCAAAAGCAGAAACAAGAAACCCACCTGTTCCACACGCAGGGTCTAAAATATAATCATTATGCTTAATGTCTAAAATTTCAACACCAAATTTAGTTATGTGCCTTGGGGTTAAAACAATTCCTATCTCTTTTGCCCAATTTCCATATTTTAAAAATTTCTCATATAAGTTACCTAAAATATCTCTACCAGAAGCCATAGCGTTTTTAATATCTAGTGTTTGAAGTTCTTTTAAAGTATCAACAACCGCCTCCCTATATTTCATATGATTTTCTTTGCTTGGTGGAACTTCCAATTTTATAAAATCATAAAATCCTTCTTTACCAACTGCCCTTAATTTTTTCTTGATTAAACTATTAACATTTTCAACTAATGTAGTAGTATCATCTTCTCTCAAATTTATTTCAGAGTTTAAAGAAAGCGGAAGGATTATTCCTGAAATAAATCTAGCCCTTTTATTTTTATTAATCCCTGCATTATGTAAAATATCATTAATTTTATCAGCAGAACTCAAATACTTTTCTTCTGGGAAATCTGGAAATTCTTGCCAATTTGGGGTTTTGTTTGTTAATAAATAATTGACCTGTTCTTTGGATAATAAAGTATCTTTTGCTTTTCCATTGAACAAAATTGTTTCCCACTTTCTATTATGAAGATATTGATTTATTATAGTATACCCATCAGTATCGTTTCCCGCAATTCCTGTCGCAATAATACATTTAATTTTCTTGCTCTTGTTAATCTTTTGAGCATATTGATCTTTTGCCTCGTCTAATGCTTTTTCTATATCTTTTTTATCCCTTTTGCTTTCAATAACCCATAAATCAATTTCATTTAATCTTACTATCGCTTCAGGCATATCTCTATTTAGAACTTCTTTAATATCTAAATTATAAAGCCCTTCGTTTTGTTTATATACTTCTCCTTCTGGAATCCTTGCCGGGTTTTTTACAACCCATCCTAATTTTTCCAATTCGTTTTTAATATAAGAATAAGCATCTACTTCACTATCTTTAGGATTTTTTGAATGAACCATCTCTTACTTATATGAAGTAAAACCCATTTAAATAGTTTTTGGTTTTATTTCTTCTTTTTAGGTCTATCCCAATAAGGTGATTTACATTTTGGACAAACCTTTGGTTCATGATCTTTATCTCGTGGTAACCATTCATGACTACATCTGAAACATCTATATCCCATCAAAGAAATCTTTTTAACCATATTTTTATTATAGAATATATCTAATATATAAACTTTACTATTATATCTTTAGTATATTACTATATGTATATTACAAAAGAGAAAGATTTATATATCAGTTATATATACCTATTAGTATAATACTAATAGGTAAGAGGTAATAAACATGAACCAAGAAAATCTATTAGTACGGCAAGAGAAAGGATATGAAATTGCAAAAACATCAAGGATACAACAAACAGAGAAAGGATGGGAAGTACCAAGCCAATCAGGAAAAGGAGTTTATCTTGTTAATAATCATAACTCTGAAGAAAAATGTAATTGTCCTGATTTTGAATTTAGAAAATGTAAATGTAAACATATTTTTGCTGTTGAGTATAATATGACACAAGAAATTGATAAAGAAGGAAATGTAAGAGTAACACAAACTATAAAACAAACTTATAGTCAGGATTGGAGTAATTATGATAAAGCCTCTACTCAACAAAAATCTCTTTTTTTGAATTTATTAAGTGATATAACAAACAACATACAACAACCAGAGTATAAGTTTGGAAGACCAACTTTGCCTTTAAGTGATATGATTTATTGCTCAATTATGAAAGTATTCACAACGTTTTCATTAAGAAGATTTATGAGTGATGTAAGATTAGCTAAAGAAAAAAACTATATAGATACAAATCCATGTTATGCCTCTGTTGGTCACTTTATGCAGAAAGAAGAATTAACACCTATTTTAGTAGATATAATAACACTTACAAGCCTTCCTTTAAGGACAGTAGAAAAAGATTTTGCTATTGATAGTACAGGGTTTGGATCTTCTAAGTTTGATAGATGGCATTCTTTTAAGTATGGAAGAAATATAAAATCAAAAAAATGGATTAAATGTCATTTTATGTGTGGAGTGAAGAGTAATATTGTCACTAGTGTAAAACTAACAACACAATATAAAAGCGATAGCCCACAACTTAAAGAACTAATTAAAAAAACAGCAGAACATTTTGATATGGAAGAGGTGAGTTGCGACAAAGCTTATTCTTCGAGAGAAAATCTCAATATTATATCACAGTTGGGCGCAATTCCTCTCATTCCATTTAAAAAGAATGTTACTGGTAGATCTAAAGGATCTATAACATGGAAAAAAATGTATCATTATTTTCAATTACACAATGATAAATTCATGGAACAGTATCATAAGAGAAGCAATGTTGAAAGCACAGTTTTTATGATAAAATCTAAGTTTGGTGATAGTGTGAAAAGTAAGACGTGGACAGCTCAAATTAATGAAGTATTATGTAAGATTATCTGTCATAATATATGTTGTGTTATTCAGGAGATGTTTGAATTGGGAGTCGAAACTAAATTCCATTGACTATCTCAGACATCTTTGGAAAAGTATCTTCATATTCAGGAAACATTTTACCAAAAAGTTCCCGAAATAATGGGAAAAACAACCTTATATGTTCCTCTTTATTTAAAGGAACATCTAGGGATCTATGTTGTATTTCATTTCTTAAGTAGTGGAATTCCATAACTTTTTTTATTTTTTCTTTCTCAAAAGTTATATGCTTGCACACTAAATTAATACAGTCTTGATAGAGAATTGTTTTACTTTTACTTTTTATTTCTTCTTTTTTAACCCCTTTATTAACTTCATTTTTTTCAAGATATTCAACTGTATACCCTTTTTTTATTAGAAAAGATTTCATAAGCAATTCGTTTGCGTGGTCTAAATGCAATATTATTATTCTTTCTCCTATAAATCCAGTTCCTTTATGTACTTTAGATTCAGCAATTAAAGCTATTGCGAAGTAGAGCATACTCTCCCAATCTTTATGAATTTGTCTTTGATTTGGCATATTTTTGAGGTTACTTAAGAATATATAAATATTTGCCTAAAAAGTAAAAAGATATTAATCTGTGTATAAAGTCAAGCCAAATTCTTACTTATTACACAAAGCCATAGAAATCTGTTGAATAGTAAAAACCATCATTATATCCCCAATAGTAACCTAGAGCAAGAACCACAATTAATATAAAAATATACATCAAACCAATCTTTAAAGCTTGTTTGTTTATTATCATATCAACTCTTGTATATCTTTTAGTGTTGCATTACATTCTTTCCATGACACCCTTAGTTCATCTTCTCTATCTGTTGAGTTGCTAAAGTAACAATCGTTTGATAACTTCTCTAAGTATTCTACTTGGTTTATTAAACCCAATACATAAGTATCATTCCTTATTGCTCCTATTGTTGGTTCGCAAATGGGCACCACAAAGTTAGTTACATTCACAGCCTTAGGACACTCTTTTGCTACTGGACAAGCCGTACACTCACTTTTAATACTTTCACAACTTGGTTCTTCATACGTTACTCCTGTTCCTATTAAGAAACCAAAGATAAGCACACACACAACCAAAGCACCTTTAACAAAAGGATTCTTAAATATCCTCTTTAGTTTCATATTTCCTTTGCTCACTTTCACATCTAATTCATCCATATTTCACCTCTGATATTAAAATTCCCAAGTCAAAAAAAAAGTCATAGCCAGTCAAACAGAAATAGAATGCTACAAACCCTATAATGATATATAATTGTCTATAAGTATAAACTTTCCTGTAGTAAATATAATACATTGAATAAAGAATTGCCCAGATAATACTCTGTTTAAAAAGTGAGAGAAGTAAATCAGCAATCTTTAAGTTCATCACCTTTGTTTCCTCTGCAGATAATCCTAAATCATCTATGTTTGTTAAATCGTGAACTTCTGATGTGCCTTTCACTACTTCAAAGTATTGCACATCTTCTCCTTTTGCTGTGGCTTCTTCAACTCTTGGTTTGTTTATCATAAAATGTGTTATAGTTAAAGCTCCAAAGTTGAATAATATAATAAAAACCATGATTATATGAAGAAATCTGAATATTCCTTTGTGTTCGGCTCTAAATAGCCGAGAAACCTTTTTAGTTTGCTTTTTAAGTATATATTTTAACTTTTTTATATCTGCCTTAGTCTGTATTAGTTTTTCCATTTTTACTGCGTAACTTCGCTTTCTCCTTCATTTCTCTCTTTTTATCCTTTTTTAGCTTTCTATCAACACCAAACATGATAAAATCTTCGTTTGTGTTGTATAATCTGGTATTTAGTACACCAATCTTATCTGCGATCCATTCAGTTAGTTTGCTCATTCTTTTTAATCTCCTTTAATGCAGTTTTTAAATCTGTTTTCATAATAGCTTTCTGTTGTTTTAATTGTTCTCTCCTTTCTTTTTTTACTTGACCGCTTCTTAATATCTTATCAATATGAACTATCATCTTTCTTGCTATTGCAACAACTTGTTTATTCTTTATTCTTTCTAGTCTTCTGTTTGCCGTTTTGTTTCCTCTTTATTTTCTTATCTTTAATCCATTGAACCAACATCACTATTAACATTGCAATAACTATTATTGGCATGAATAACGCAGCAACTATAAATATAATATACACCCATTTAATAAAATAAATAACAGATGTGTAATTATATTCTGGGTGTTCATAACCAAACTCTACACCAAAACCAAACACCTCTTCTGTTATCCCAATAAAAAAATCAAAAGTGTGATCAACAACATTGAAAACCCTTTTGATACTCCTGTCTTCATACGGATAAGTTATATTAACACCTTCTTTTATATCATCAAAAACAATACTTACATTATCAACTATTTGTGTTATGTTTTGTGTATTATCATCATGGTAGAGTGCTTGACCAACAGAAAAAAAAGCAATAATCAAAATCAACATCATACTTGTAAATATGAAAGGGATAATGGTTCTCATTTTTCATCCCCATATAACATTATAACCATTGCACCACTTGTTAGCTGAGAGATTTCAAACCGATACCATTTCAATTTGATTTGCCTTTCTTTTAGTTCATCTTCAATTTGTTTGTAACCTTTTGCAACCATATCTTCATAAGATGTTATGTTTGCACCAAAGAAGTTTTGTATTCTTGCATAAATATCCATTATAAAATTCTTTGTTACTACCTTTGTTATTTGTATCATTTTCTTTTTTCCTCCTTAATTTTAATCATAAGGTACCAGCCCTCTTTGGAGGTGCTGGTACAAACTATGTTTGTCTGCAAGGACTTTAATATTGTGGTGGTACTTCTGGTGGTTTACCAAGCCACGCTTCTTTTACTTGTTTCCATATAGCAGCTATAACCATCAAGCCAATCAAACCGCCAATCAGCCAAGTTGCTATTGTTTGAATTAATCCCATTTTAATTTCCTCCTAATATATTCTCTTTCAAAATAAAATATTAACATAAGTAAACAAACTATTGCAGCAATCCAGATATTTATCATCACATTTACAAATACAAATATTAATCCAGATACTAGTAAAGCTGTTGTATCTTTAGTTTGTTGTTTCATCTCTATTGAAAAACCTCCAAACCATTACTAAATAAAGTCCAACAAATATGAAGTAAGGCCAGACATCTTTAAACAATATCAATCCTTGTATTAAAACAACCACACCATAAACTAGTGCGAACCAACCAATAGTTAGTAAAACAAACGCGATCCAATCATTTCTTTTCCATTTCATTCTTTCTTGGTATCATAAGCGACAACTATCTCTTTTTACATTCATATAATATTGAATGTACAAACAAAGTTCCCATTACGATTATCCCAGTATATATTACACCAAATCCTAAAATTATATAATTCATTTCTTATTACCTCTCGTTTTAGTACACTTATGGGACACCTTCTTTCTAATCTTCTTAATGTTAGCAAAATAAACCTTAACATTTTGATGATATTCAATTACATCAACTTGAGAAGTATAAACCAAAATATCAAGTAATGGTTTAATTGTTCCTCTTGCTAACTTGGTAGCATCCATTAAATTCATAATAGTCATTCCTCTAGGACTATTATTTAATCTATCTACAATATTCTGCATAAACTTTAAATTCATTTTATTGTTTCCTTACTCATTTCTTCCCAAATTTCTAATAAATCTTTCTTGATAAATTCTAATTCAGTCAATATATGAGATACTTCTCCAGTATCTTTAATATCGGAATAGTCTTTTATTATATGTATATTGTTTCCCTTCCTTCCTATTGCTATCTTCATTTACACCTTATGGGACTGTTTTGAGATTTCATTACACACAATCTTATTTATAAGATTCATCCATCTCACATTACTACATTCACTAAGAAAAGCATAATCTTCTTTAGATAAATCTCTTATCCATTGGAAATCGTGTTCTTTACTTAATCTTTTAAATTCTTCTTCATCCATTCTTACCTCCTATCTGTTTTTGCATAGTTTACGACTTCTTTTTAAGATTGTTCTTCCATTCATCCATTAAATCTCTAATAAATTCATCAATCTTTTCGTGACATCCAACACTCATATCAATATCAATCAAATCTTCTACTCTTAGGTATTTCTTACCATTAATCTCAACAATAGCATTATCATAATGATTTATTGCAGTAAATACATACTTTCTCCATCCACCTCTCCAATGGATTATCCCAATTTCTTCATATAAACAATGGTTATAAACACTATATTTATGTAACTTATTTCCTTTCTCTAAAGGTAACTTATTAAATCTTAGATAATTGTGTGCTCCTGAACCAGTTGAACCCATTTTATTTTTCCTCCTATCTTATATTACTTGTAAAGCGACTGTTATCTGTAAATACCTTTATCCCATATATATCTGAATGGAAAATAAAATCCAAAACAAATTACAGCAAAAAACCAACCAATAATTGGTATAGCCAATAAACACCATCCATCTGTTGCATCTGCCATGTCTGCAATATATCCATTATATGTCATTGTTCCCCCTCCTTTTCTAACCTCTCTTCTGTTATATTAAAAAAGTGTTTTATCCAATTTATCTTTCCTCTAGAAATATCATTAAGATTTCTTTTATAAATTGAACTTTCAGGTATATTTAAACCTTCTTCTAACATCTTTATGTGTTTTATTGCTTCATCTCTTACTTCATATGGATGAACAAATATTAAACCATCTTCAGTACAGTCTTCTAAACTTCTTAATGTTTTTAGTTTCATTGCCTTTTCTCTTTTATCTTGTGCGTATGCTTCAGTACCTTTAAGTTCTTCATATTCTCCATTCATTATCTTCCTCCTTACGGTTTTTCTCTTACATTATCTGGTTCTTTCTCATATCTATCAATAGGTTTTGTTTCTATATATCTACATTTATTATATTTACAATCAATACATGGTTCTTCTTGCCATTTGCACTCTTTGTGTTTGCATGTATCTATTATCTTCAACTCCCTACATGACTTATCTTCATCTTTCATTGTCTCTTTATCACGATTTTAGTTCAGTAAAATCTTCATTTATGATTTAAATCATTATTTGCTTCAATCCACAACCCTATCAATCCATAACCTAAAACTATCCCCCATGTTACATAAGAAATAGACCAAAAGTATTGAGGATATTTATCAACTAATATTAAACCAAAAAACATAACTAAAAGTAAACAAATTGATGAAAACACCTGTTTTTTTGTAAATTCAAATTTCATTCGCTTCCTCTCTCATCTGGTTCAACATACTCAATTCCAATTAAATTAAATAAATCTTTTTCTTCTCTAACTTCAATAGGTTCATCTCCTTTATGTAACATTCCATCTTTGCTTTTGTATCCTGCTTTGCACCAACCAATAGCTAAAATTTTATGAGAAAACTCTGTGCTTCCTGTTCTTATTGCAAATATTAATCCCCAATTCTGTTTTGTAGCAAAAAACAAATCAAGTTTAATTCCTTCTGGTAAGATTCTTTGAGTATATTTACATGGAAGTTTTCCTTTTACTTTCTCCCATTTATTAACAACAGTAGCAATTCCGCTTTCGTATGCACCAACACCATAAGATAAAGGTATTGCAACAATTTCTATGTCTCCGACCTCTTTCTTCTTTCTTCTAATACTTCCAGCTATCTCAATCCTTACACAATGAGGTTTCAGTTCTTGTTTTACTTTTTCTGCGATTTCTAAAGCTTTTTTATATTCCATTGTCTTTTATCCTTCCTTTTGGGACTATTAATTTCTCCTCTTTATCTCTTTTTCCCATTTATCATAATTTGGAGATTCTAAATATTCTTCTGTGTATTTACATCCTTTTTCTTTAAGACAAGGAATTGTTCCTCCACCACCATCTAAACTAATCATACATCCACAACTTAATATTATATCATATGTTCTTGACATCTTCTTTCACCTCAAATCTTAATTTCCATGTTATATGTTTCTTTTTCTTAATTTGAATCATAACAACTAATTCTGTTCCTTCTTCTAATCTCTTAATATCATTTTTTGTTAATTTTATTTCATATTTCAT
>SDBU01003474.1_pt1 | contig 19977 bp, 18 predicted proteins | sample 2277071 | NCBI WGS metagenome assembly SDBU01 (sample SAMN10397929, study PRJNA504765) | marine sediment metagenome | isolation source: marine sediment core GS08_GC12, 126 cmbsf | place: Arctic Ocean: Gakkel Ridge, Loki's castle | collected 2008
CGTAGAATGGATTATCCAGAACAGGGGACTCTTTCAAGAATTCCTGGGTCTTTATCAGCCTTTACCTATTCTGGTGAAAATTTAACAAAGTTCTGTAATTAAATTTGACAGGATTTACAGGATTAAGACAATATAAAATAATATACTAAAAAACTAAAAACTCTTTATTCTTTAAGAATCCTGTTAATCCTGTCGGATTAGAGATGTTGTGAGTCCAGTCGGAGAATTTTTTGCCTTTTTCGTGTTTTCTAATTTTCGTGATTTCGTGGTGATTCTTTATCTGTAGTTTCTATTATTTCAGAAAGTAAACTACCTTTCATTAGTTTTGTTTTTATAAAATCTCCTTTTTTTACTGTTCTTTTGTCCTTGATAATTTTTCCTTCAGGGTAGGAAAAGGTAATAGAATAACCCCGTCCCAGAATTGCTAAAGGGGAAAGAATATTAAGTTGACCGCTTAATTTTTTTAATCTTTCCTTAACCAACATAGTCCGATACTCCATCCTTTTTTTTATCCTGAACGTAATTTCATCAATCCGCTGTGTGAGTTGCCGGGTCAACTCTTTCGGTCGCCGCAGACCATAACTTGTAGAAAGCCCCTCTAGTTTATCTTTTAAGGAGTTGATTTTGTTTTCAATCTTATAGCGAAGTTGACGGGAGAGATTGCTTATTTTTTCCAGGACTTCTTCCCGCTGGATAGAACAGAGTTCAGCGGCGGCGGAAGGTGTAGGAGCGCGCAGGTCAGCCACAAAATCAGAGATGGTCCAATCAATCTCATGACCTATAGCAGAGATAATGGGAATTTCAGAGAGGTAGATGCTGCGGGCAACAATTTCCTCATTAAATGGCCAGAGGTCCTCCAAACTTCCTCCACCCCGGGTAAGGATAATGGCGTCAAATTCCCCTATTTTATTTAATTCACCAATGGCTGCAACAATTTGGGGAACTGCCTCATTTCCCTGGACTAAAACAGGACTAATGAGAATTTCCATATTTGGGTTACGTCGGGAGAGAACGTTGAAAATATCTCGAATGGCAGCTCCGGTAGGAGAGGTAACGATGGCGAGATGCTGAATAAGGAAAGGAATCGGTTTTTTATGTTCTTGAGCAAAAAGACCTTCTGCTTCCAATTTTCTCTTTAGTTGTTCAAAGGCAAGTTGCAAGGCGCCCAAGCCCCTTGGTTCTATACCTTTGGCGATAATCTGATATTCTCCTCTTCTTTCATAAAGACCAATGCCGCCGTAGAGAAGAATTTGTAATCCATCCTTCAACTTGAATGAAAGATTGGAGGCAAGCGGTTTGAAAAAAGCAACATGAATTATACTATCTTTATCCTTGAGGTCGAAGTAAATATGACCCGAGGCAGGAATCCTGAGATTGGTAACTTCTCCCTCAACCCAGACGAGAGGAAACTTCTCCTCCAGAAGACCTTTAACCTCTCGGGTCAATTCGGTAACGGTATAAATATGTGGTTCCCGAAGATTCATATTTTTATTTATCGGTTTTCTTTTTGGTGTTTCCCTTTTCTTCGAATTCTAGTGTTTTTTTGGCCGCATCAATAATATCTTGACTGATAATATCACTGATATTCTTTTCAGCAATCATTAACTCCCAATCATTTATTATATTCCAAACTTGCCGTTTTGATGCCAATAGAAACAAGATTAAAGCTACATAAAAAACTACATAAATTATTAATAACCAAACAGATTTTTGGATGCAAGAAAAGGAGTGAAATTTTAGTGCTATTAGTCCAATTCCAACTAAAAGAGCGATAATACAGGTACCACAGGAATGATAACTCATCCAATAATTGCGGGATTTATCAGAAAGTTCTTTGATTCCTCTGTTCTCGCTTCCTTTATAAATCCAGTAGTCCCAAATGAGATATGCAAGCTTAAAATTTTTTTCTTCCTTCTCTAGTTTCAGTTGTTCCAAAATAAATTGCAGGTTTTTTCGATCCTTTCTGGCGTAACCACTACCTTTATGATTCCACAGTAGATACCATATCTGGTTCAGTAAAAAACCGAGGGGAACTGAGAAAAAGATTAAAAGTCCCACAGTTACTCCAGCACCCAGATTTTGTATTGGGAATGCAAATTTGTCTATAAGTATTACCAGAACTATTAAAGGAATAATTGTTAAAGCTCCAGGTATTGTGTACCAGAGCAATTCTCTTAAATTTTGCATAGGTTTTTAATTAAAAAAATTTGTTCCTTCTAAAGTTAATCTTCTCTTTAATAAGTGGCACAGTATTTCTGCAGGAAATCTCTCAATTCCTGTTTTTAAAACCCCTTCTTTTATAGCGACTGATGGAACTACAATAATGAACTTTGCCTATCCATACTTCTGATTTAATGTAAATAAGTCCACTACAGAATTTATAGAATCAATCTGGAAATCTAACTTAGGGTCAAATTTTAACCTTAACATCTTATATTACCTCAATTTTTTATATTTTTTTACTCTTTGCCCCTAATTCCACTTGTGCTGTTTGTACTGCTTTATGCAATTTTTCGGCAAATAACTCTTTTGGTGGCAACTTAGTCAGATATTCCGAAACTTTTATTCTATCTTGTGGCAAAAATAATAGTTCAATCTGCTCTTTACCTTTCTCTGCACAGAGTATTATCCCAATAGGTGGATTTTCATCCTCATCCATCTCATATTTCTCTATATATCTCAGATAAAGTTCCATCTGTCCTTTATATTCCGCCCTGAATTTATCCAGTTTCAAATCTATGGCAACAAAACATTTTAATTTTCTATGGTAAAAGACCAAATCCATATAATAATCTATACTATCAAGAGTAATCCTTTTCTGTCTTGCCACAAAATAAAAATCTTTACCCAGTTCTATGATAAATTTTTCTAATGCATTTAATATTGCGCTTTCTAAATCTTTTTCGCTATAAGTATCAGCAAGTTCCAAAAAATCCAAAACATACGGGTCCCTAAAGACCAATTCCGGGGTCATCTTATCTTTTTCTTTCAGTTCTTTTAATTGCATTTCAATGGTCTTTTCCGGTAATTTTGATAGGGCAGTTCTTTCATAAAGCATGCTACCTATCCTTTCTTGTAATGTGCGGGTGCTCCAACGTTCTTTCTGGCATAAAGTAGCATAAAATTCTCGTTTTAAATCATCTTTAATTGGCAGAAGAGTTATTATGTGCGTCCAACTTAGTCCTTTGAATTCTCCAAGCAGTGATTGGAGAATTGGGTATTTTTCAAATAATTGAATCATATACCATAAATTTTGGGAAGAAAATCCCTTTCCATATCTTTGGATTAATTGTGCAGACAGTGATTGCACTATTTGCTTCCCATATTTAGCCCTCTCTGATTTTATTATCCCTTCTTTGATTTTTTTACCAATATTCCAATAAAGAAGGACTATCTCCTCATTAATTGTAGTAGCAACTTTTCTTCTTGCCCGTTCAATTAAACCTGAGATTTCTTCAAAAAGAGGTGCGACCTCAAGATTTCTACCCTTTTCAATCTTATTCATTTTTGCAATTTATATTTCCCTTTATAGATTCTTGGCAGTCGTTTGCCCAGGCGGGAAACAATCTCCTGGGGGACAGTATCAATCGTTTCCGCAATCTCCTCTATCGTAATTCTTTCCTTTTTCTGTTTGCCAATCAGCACCGCCTCATCTCCAATTTTAAGGTTTTTAACCCCGGTAACGTCAACCATTAACTGGTCCATGCAAACTACCCCGATTATGGCACATCTTTTTCCTTTAATCAGAACAATTCCTTTATTGGAGAGTTTTCGGTCAACTCCATCGGCATAACCAATAGGCAAAGTAGCAACGATTATTTTTTTCCTGGCACGATATCTTCTTCCATAACCGACGGACTCCCCCTTTTTGAGTTCCTTGATAAAAACAACCCTTGATTTTAGAGAAAGGGCTGGTTTTAACTTAATTGCACGGGAATTCCCTTTCCCCCTCTCCTCGTTCCTCCCCCTCGGGGGGGGAGGAGGTAGGTGGGGGGGATAAATCCCGAAGATGATAATTCCCGGCCGCACCAGATTGAAATAATCGTTTGCATAACTATCCGGGAGGTTCAAAATTGCCGGGGAGTTGGCAATGTGATAAAAAGGGAAATCAATTTTATTTTCTTTCAGTTTAGCAATTAGACCTTTAAATATTTTAATCTGTTTTTCACTAAATTTTTTATCACTGTCAGCAGCGGGGAAATGGGAAAATAGACCTTCCAAAAAAAGGTTGGGAAGTTCTCTAATCTTTTTGATAAATTCAAGGACTTCCTTTGGTCTGAGACCAATCCTTCCCATTCCGGTATCCACCTTAATATGAATTTTAGCAACTTTTTTTCTGCTTTTTGCCCCTTTAGAGAGTGCTTCCGTCAGGGGAATGGTGCAGACCGTTGCCGAAAGGTTGTTTTTAATCACTGCCGAGGCCTCTTCCGGCAGGATTGTGCCCAGGATAAGGATGGATTTTTTTATTTCTGCTTCTCGTAATTCCTTTGCCTCAGTTACGGTGGCTACACCAAAAAAATCTACTTTTTTTTCGATTGTCTGCGCAACGGAAATTGCCCCATGAGCGTAAGCATCTGCCTTAATGCAGGCCAAAATTTTGTCTCTCCCGATTTTTTTCTTAATCTGCGTCAGGTTATACTTGATTGCTTTTAAATCAATCTCAATCCAACTTCTGTTCATTTTATTTCTTCCAGGATTCTCTCGGTTGCTTCTCTGGGATTTTTGGCTGCGGTGATGGGTCTTCCCACAATGAGGCAGTCCGCTCCATTTCTTATTGCTTCCTCCGGAGGAAGAATCCTCTTCTGGTCATTTTTTTTTGCCCAGGAGGGACGAATGCCAGGACAGAGAATTAGAAAGTCCTTACCCAATTTTTTTCTGATTTCTGTTGCTTCAAGTCCTGAGGCAATAATCCCGTCCAGACCATTCTCTTTCGCCATCATTGATAAATTAACGACATCGAGAGTATCGGAATTTTGGCTGGTTAAAACTGTCACTCCTAAAATTCTGGGTCGGTTTTTGCCAAGTTGTCTTGCCACTCTTTCCGAACCGCTGATTGCACTCCGGAGCATTTCCTTTCCCCCGCTAATGTGCAAATCAAAGAAATCCACGTCAAGAGCGGTTACCGCCTCACTTGCTTTTTCAACCGTATTGGGGATATCAAAGAATTTCAGGTCAAGGAAAATATTTGCATCCCTTTCCTTAATCTCGGAAATAATCTTTGGTCCGCAGGATGTAAATAATTGAATGCCAACCTTAAAGGTCGCTACTAATCCCTTTAAGTCATCCACAATCTTCAGAGCGTCCCTTCTCCGCGAAAAATCCAGAGCAACAATGAGTTTATTTTTCATTATTTATTTTTCTTCCCATAATCTCTAAAACAACCACAATAACAATGACGGTCAATGCTTGTCCAAGTACCAGCAATCCTCCCAGGAGATTGAGGTTTCTTAAAAGAAGCGCTCCCATACCAAGAGAAAATGCTACTAAATAGATAAAAAGGACCGCTCCTTTCTGGCTCATCCCCAGGTTTACCAAACGGTGGGAAAGATGGTTTTTATCTGCCCTGAAGATTGGTTTTTTCCTTCTTATTCTGATGACAACCACACTCGCCATATCAAAGATAGGAAATCCTAAGATTAGAAGGGGGGCAATGACCGGCAAAAACGTAGGGCTTTCCTGGTGATAATAGGTTCCTAAAATTGCCATTGTTGCCAAAAGATAGCCGATAAAGGAACTGCCGGCTTCGCCCATAAAGATTTTTGCGGGATGGAAATTATAGCGCAGAAACCCAAGGAGAGAACCAAGGAATACCGCTAAGATAGTAGAAATGAATAGTTCACCTTGCCCATTGGCAATGAGAAAAAAGAGGAAGGAGGCAATAGCCGCCACGCCAACCGAGAGTCCATCCATATTATCCAGAAGATTAAACCCGTTAGTAATTGCTACCAGCCAGAAGATAGTGATTATTGCGGAAAGAAAAAGATTGGGAATAAAAAGGGTAATTCTGATGCCGACCAGAAAAAGACAAATTCCAATGACAATCTGACCGCTTAATTTAAAACCGGGACGAAGACCAATTCTATCATCAATTAAACCGAAACCAAGGATAACACCTCCACCAACAAGAATAACTAAAAGTTTCGGTAGGATATTTTTGATTCCGGGAAGATAATCCTGGATAGAAAATGGTAAAAATCTTACCAGTCCGGTCCTGATAAAAAGAATTCCGATAAGGATGGTCAGAAGAAAGGAGAGATAAATTGCTACTCCCCCTAATAATGGTTTTGGATTCTGGTGAATCTTTCTTTCATTGGGATAATCGAGAACTTTAAGCGAAATGGCAATCTTCCTTATCACCGGTGTTAAAAGAAGAGAGAGAAGGAGAGAAAACAGAAAAACCAGAATATAAACTAAATACCACATAATTGCGTTCGGACTATTTCTTCGGCGGCATGCTTGATTTCCCCAGCGAGGAAATCTTCACTCTGTGAATCTGCTCGCTCGTCCTTCGGACACCGTGCCCGCTCACAGATTCACAAGGCACGCTACAGAAATAGTCCTCTCTCTGTGTTTTAAACTAATAAGGTCATTATACTTTATATACTTTTTCTATGCTATTGACCATCACTTCTACAGGGAAGAGTTTTTTGATTAATCTCTGTCCCTCTCTTGCCATTTCTTTTGACTTATCCATATTGCTCAACGCTTTAATGATTGTGCTGGCAAGTTTTTCAGTATCCTTTGCCGGCACCAGGTAACCGGTTTCTTCGTTTATGATTACCTCTTTAGTGCCATCAACATCAAAGGCAACGACCGGTTTTCCTGCGGCTAAACCCTGGGCAACCGTCTTGGGTAGTCCTTCCCTTAAAGAAGTATGGCATAAGAGGTCAAAAGTGGAGATAATTTTGGGAATCTCCTCTGCTGGTAAAAGTCCTGTAAAAATGACCGCATCCTTGATTCCTAAATTTTCTGCCATTTCTTCTAAACTTTTATGCAAGATGCCTTCTCCGACAAATACCAATTTAATCCGGGGCAATACCTTCTTAATCCGGGGCAATACCTCTAAAAGATACTCCTGTCCCTTTAAAGGAAAAAGACGACCAATTTTGCCGATGACCAAATTTTCCCCTTCCAAACCCCATTTTTTTCTTTCTTTTTCTGGATTAATTTGTGAATCAGTATATTTTTCTACTGCAAATCCACTATAGATTACAACAAATTTTTTTTCTTTTCCAATATGTGCGGAAAGTGTTTTTTCCTTCATTACCCTTCCCACACAGATGATTTTGTTGGTGAAAAGAGAACAGAATCGCTCCAAATTTACATAGATAAAGTTCAGAAATTTATGCTGCTCGGGATAAAAGGGAAGACCGTGGATTGTATGAATAACAATTATTCGCCAATAAGCCAATTTAGCCGCTATTCTCCCCAATATTCCGGCTTTGGACGAATGGGTATGGACAAGGATATATTTTTCTTTCTTAATCAGAGAGTATATTTTGAGGAAAGCGATTGTATCTAAAAAAGGATTAATCTCTCTTCTTAATTCAGGAATAATAATGAGTTTAATTCCCTTTCTTTTAACTTTCTCTACCAAACTTCCTTCCGGACCAATGCCAGGGCCAGAAATAAGGGTAACATCGTAGCCCTTCTTTAATAATCCCTCTACCGTAAAGATGGTATTTTCCTGCGCTCCCCCAATAATCAATCTGGTAATAATGTGTGCAATTTTAATTTTTTTATTCAATTTTATATGCTCTCTTTAGCTCTTGTTCGATAAGATTTTTCTGGGGCTTACTTAATTCTTGATGACCGAGGTTCTTTTTTCCCTGAACAATTCTTTTAAAGAAACTTAAGGAGCCAATTACCTCTGCACCTTTTTCTTTTACCGTTCTTTTCAATTCATTATCTGATGTCACTACAAGCATCTCTTCAGAATTTTTCTCATCTTCAACCATTTTTTCGATGAGGTTATCGGCGGTTTCACCGTTGGAATAAAGAACCTTAATTTTTGAGGGTAGAGAAGGGTAAGGGAAAATTTCCTCCTTGGAATCAAAGACAACGGTTATCTTTAGTTTGGGATGGGTTCTCTGGTAAATCTCCAGGCAATGAAGGAGTCCATTTCTTCCCTCCTCAAGGTTAATTCCCCTTTCTTCGTTTAATATCTTTTCTCTGGTTTCAGTCGCCGCCCAGATAAGGTTATAACCGTCAATAAGAATTTTCATGTGGAGACCTGACCCCTGCATTTTTCGCACAAATCAGGGTATTCACTGTTTTTGCCGACCGATTGATGATGGACCCAACAGCGTTTACATTTTTGATATTCTGTGTGCTCAACCTTAACATTAAATTCTTTTTCTTTGTTTATTTTTAGTTCTGCTATCAGAAGAATATCGGTTATCTCGGAGAAACTCCTTAAAAAATTAATTGTTTCATCATCAGTAACGGATAATATTATTTTTGCTTGCATACTACTGCCAATAATTTTGTTGATTCTTGCGTCCTCTAATGCTTTCAAAATTTTTTTCCTTATTCCTAAGAATTTTTCCCAGCGGGAGAGTAATTTTTCATCCGGCTCTTTTCTCTCCGGCCAGGGAAGAAGATGAACGCTCAAGGGATAATTTTTCTTTTTAGGAAAGTTTTGCCAGACCTCCTCGGTGGTGAAGGGAAGAATTGGAGCAAGGATATTAAGCAGAAAAATAGCAATCTGATAAATGGCGGTTTGTGCCGATTTTCTCTCCTTCGATTTTTTTCCATAGGTATACAGTCGGTCCTTTAAAGCATCAAAATAAAAAGAGGAAAGTGTATCATTACAGAAATTGTAAATGGTTGCAAAAACGTTGTGAAAATCAAAATTTTCGTAATAATCTTCCGTTTTGTTTAATATTTCTCTTGCTTTTTCGATTGCCCAGGAATCAATCTCTAAGAGTTGCTGATAAGGTAGTTCATCCTTTTCCGGCTTGAAATCAGAGAGATTTCCCAGAGAAAAACGGAAGCTATTACGTAAACTGCGGTAAGCGCCGATGAGGTGTTTTATAATTTCTTTCGAGATGTGAATATCCGTCTGATAATCTTCCGAAGCAACCCAGAGCCGCAGGATATCTGCCCCGTTTTTCTCGATAATTTCAAACGGCGTAATCACGTTGCCCAGGGATTTGGACATTTTCTTTCCTTCGGAATCGACAACAAAACCGTGGGTAAGCACGGTTTTGAAAGGAGCACTATTCTTTGTTCCCACTGCAGTCAGCAAACTGGTTTGAAACCAACCACGGTGCTGGTCAGAGCCCTCCAGGTAAAGGTCAGCCGGATACCGTAATTCCTCTCTTTTCTCTAAAACTGCTCTGTAACTCACCCCTGAATCAAACCAGACATCAAGGATATTATTTTCCTTGCTAAACTTGGTTGCTCCGCAATAGGGACATTTAAAATTTTTAGGAAGAATTTCCTTTGCAGATTTGAGAAACCAGACGTCCGAACCGTTTTCTTTTACCTTTTCCTTAATGCTTTTAGTCGTCTCTTCGGTAATAATCGACTTTTTACATTTCTGACAATAGAAAATAGGCAAAGGAACACCCCAGTATCTCTGTCGTGAGAGACACCAATCAGGTCTATTTTCAATCATACTCTTGATTCTTTCCTTACCCTCTTTTGGCACCCAGGTTACCTTTTCAATAATTGTTAGTAATCTTTTTCTTAAATCCTGATGGTCTACTCTGAAAAACCACTGCTCGGTAGCTCTAAAAATGACTGGTTTTTTGCAGCGCCAGCAATGGGGATAGGAATGGATGATTTCTTCTTCAAAGAAAAGAGATTTTTCTTGCGCCAGTTTTTCAACGATTAATTTGTTGGCAGCAAAAACATTAATCCCTTCGAATTCTTGGACTTCCTTTGTAAATCTTCCTTTTTCGTCAACAGGGGATAAAATGGGTAAATTATATTTTTTACCTATCCTATAATCATCCTCGCCGTGGCCCGGAGCATTGTGGACACAACCGGTTCCTTCAGCAGAAGAAACAAAATTGGCTAAAATAATGGGAAATTTCCTATTGTAGGGGCTTGATTTATCAAGCCCGCGGGTCGGATGAATCCGACCCCTACTTTCAAGAAAAGGATGTGAATATTTTGTTCCTTCTAATTTTTCGCCCGAAATCTTTCCCAGTATTTCGTAATTAGAAATCTTCCCTTTTTCCATCACCTCTTTCACCAAAACTTCAGCAAGGATTAAGATTTCATTATTCACCTTTACCAGAGCATATTCAAGGTCAGGATGAAGGGCAATGGCGGTGTTTGCCGGAAGGGTCCAGGGAGTGGTAGTCCAGATTAAAAAATAGGTTGAAAGTTGAGAGTTGAGAGTTGAGAGCTTAGAAAGGGATTCTTCGGCAACCGAAAACTTTACATAAATCGAAGGAGAGGGATCTTCTTGATATTCTACTTCTGCCTCGGCTAAAGCGGTTTCGCATTGAGGGCACCAGTAAATGGGCTTGAAGCCCTTATAGATATAGCCAGAGGTAGCAAGTTTTCCGAAGCTATTAATAATTTCCGCTTCGTATTCTTTATTAAGAGTGAGATACGGCTTTTCCCAATCAGCGAAAACACCCAGCCGTTTGAATTCTTCTTTTTGAATTTCAACAAATTTCAAGGCAAAGTCAGCCGCTTTCTTGCGAAAATCAACCCGATTAATATCCGCCTTATTGATTTTTAGTTCTTTGAAGAGTTGATGTTCTATCGGCATTCCGTGACAGTCCCAGCCAGGAATATAAGGGGTCTGAAAACCTTTCCTGCTCTTAAACTTGATAACAATATCCTTAAGGATTTTATTTAAGGCGGTTCCCAGATGAAGATGACCGTTGGCATAGGGAGGTCCATCATGCAGGATATATTTTTTTCTTCCCTTTAAATTTTTTTGCAGGGTTTGATAGACCTTTTTTTCTTCCCAGAACTTTAAAATTCCCGGTTCTTTCTCCGAGAGGTTTGCCTTCATCGGAAAAGAGGTTTGCGGCAGATTAATCGTTTCTTTATAATCCATTTTTCTAAATCTTTATTTTCTTAAATGTAGGCAGATAATCCTTATTTACTTTAAAGAGTTCCTTTACCATTTTCTTGATCTCCCGCAGAGAAAGCATGCTTGCGGGAAGCGGGTCGTAGCAGATTGCCTGATAGATAAGATGCGCATCGCCGGTGATTGCTCCCTCAACCGCCATCTCTTCCACCGCGATGCTCAGGTTATTGAGGGCCGCGCACTGAGGTGGAAGTGGCCCTACGTACATTGGGTTGAAGCCATTTTTATCGGCAAGGACAGGAACTTCAACGCAGACATTTTGCGACAGGTTCGGGATAAGACCGGTGTTGGGAACGTTTCCGTTAAAGACAAACGGTTTTCCTCCCAAATAGGCATTAATGATTGAAGAAGCGTATTCCAAGCCACGTTTGAGATTAAGGGGTTTCTTGTTATTAATCCATTTTTTAACCTCATCTTTCCAGGTCTCTTCTCGTTTCAGATAGAAATCCACAATATATCTATATTTTCCGGGATTCCATCCAGTACCGTTAGTGCAGTATTTTTTGATTAAGTCCGGCCGTTTGCGGAACCACCAGACATATTCCGAATTATGACCGCTGGATTCGGTAACATAATAATCAAGGGCAAGAAACATCTCGTTGCGAACCTGTTCCTCATTATAGATTTCTTTTTTCTGGAGGGCTTTTCTAATCAATGGATAGGCATCCTTCCCATCTTTTTTATATTCAAGATACCAGGATTGGTGGTTGATACCCGCGCAGAGATAGGTAATCTGGCTCATTTTCGCGCCAATCCAGCGCGCCAGCATTGCAGCAGTTCCCTGAACACTGTGGCATAATCCGCTCACCTTAATATTGGATTCCCTTTGCATTGCCCGACAGAGCATTGCCATCGGGTTGGTGTAATTAAGCAGGATTGCATCAGGACAGAGGTGCTCCATATCCCTGCAGATGCTCAGCATTACCGGAATGGTGCGCAGCGCGCGGAATATACCCGAGACCCCTCTGGTGTCCCCAATGTTGATATCAACTCCGTATTTCATCGGGATTTCTATGTCATATCTCCAGACATCGATACTCCCGGCGAGAATGGTGCAGACAACGGCGTCAGCTCCTTTAAGCGCCTTTTTCCTGTCCATCGTGACTTCAATCTGGGCAGGATATTTCCCTTCTTTGATAATGCGCTGCACCGCCTTTTGCGAGAAGTCAAGACGCTCCTTGTTGACATCCATCAAAACAATGGTTGCATCCTTAAGCAAGGGAAAGGTAAGAAGGTCCTTCACTAAATCCCTGGTAAAACCAAAACTTCCTGCTCCGATAAATACGACTCGTGCCATTTTTATTCTTCTTGAATTTTTTATATTACACTAAAAAATTATTCTACCATAAACCTTCCCCATCGGCAAAAATCATTTACATTCGTGTTAATTCGTGGTTAAATGAAAAAACTATGAAAAATCTTAAAGTTCCTCTAAAAAATCCAAAGCCAGATTTTAAGAATTTCCGAGAGGTTTTGGAAGGAAGGAAAAAAGCGGAAGGGTCCACTTTGTGGAACTATTGATGGATGAGGAGATTAAAAAATCTATCGCCAACTATGTCCCGGTAAAAAACTATCTTACTATGCTTGATGAAGGAATGAACTGGGTCTAAACCTGCCCATAACCTCCACCAGACAAATGCCTCTTTCTCCAGATTTTGGTCTCTTTCTTGCTCATCTCTTTGGGAATAACCTTTAGTGCCTGGCAGAGTTGAAGATAATTGAAAGCCACCTTAGCAACAAATTCCAATTCCGAAGCGGTCTCTACCGCCTTTTTAGCGCTTGCATCAAAGACAAAAGCACCATGTTTTTTTAGGAGAATAGCCGGTACCCCTTTCTTCCGATATTTGATAATATTTTTTCCAATGTGGTTATTTTGATTATCGGCATAAGGAGCGCAGGGAATCTCCCCGCCGAATTTATCGGCGTGAGTGGTATTGTAAACAGGGAGTGGTTTTCCGGTGCAGGCCCAGGCAGTTGCATAAAGGGAATGGGTATGCACAATTCCACCAATCTGTTTAAGATTCCGATAGACATAGAGGTGATGCGGAGTATCTACCGATGGTTTGAGTTTCCCATCTAATTTTTTACCATTTAGCCCCACCGTTACTAAATCTTCTATTTTTAGCAAATCATAATCTACCCCAGAAGGTTTTATAACGGTTAAACTAATCTTTTTGAAACGGAGAATTCCGCTCACATTGCCAAAGGTTTCTACCACTAATCCTTTTTTCGGCAGGGCTTTATTCGCCTCTAAAACCTCTTTTTTTAACTCTTCCCATTTTCTCTTTTGCTCTTTATTCAGAATCTTTTTTAGGTTCATAATTTTTTCATTATCGGTTCCAACGATTTGCCGGCGGCTAAATATTGCTGGTAAAGTTTATTATAAAGTTTATTTTTTGCCTTGTCGGGAATATATGTTTTACTGAAACCCCGACACATTTTCTTTTGCGCTTCCTCTGTATTTTTATAGTATCCGGAGGCAACGGCAGCAAAGATTGCTGCCCCCAGGGCGCAGGTTTGCTCAGAAGAACTAACATTTATCGGCAAGCCCAAAATATCGGAGGTAATCTGCATTACATACTCTACTTTGGAAAGTCCGCCACAGGCAATGACCGATTTAAAAGAAATTCCTTCCTTCTTAAATTGCTGCACAATCCTTTTTGCTCCAAAGGCGGTTGACTCTACAATTGCTTTATAGATAGCCGGAGGCAGAGAACCAAGGTTCATCCCGATTAAAGCACCACGCAGGGATTGGTCGGCATAGGGTGTTCTTCGTCCGTTAAACCAGTCAAGGGCTAAAATGCCTGATTCAGCCGATTTAATCTTTCTCCCCTTTTTAGTAAGAACCTGATAAATAGTATTCTTCAACTCCTCTTTCAGTTTCTTCATTTGAGAAGCGGGTATATTTTTACCAAAAGAGGTTTTTGGTAAAATATTTACAAAACTCCAGATAATAAGGTTTCTAAACCAGGCAAAATCATCGCCTACCGAGGATTGTCCTGCCTCCATGCCAATGTAACCAGGCATAATGGAGCCATCCACCTGACCGCAGATACCTTTCACTGCTCTCTTTCCAATCTTTTCATAAGGAACAATTGCCATATCACAACTGGAAGTGCCGATAATTTTGCAAAGTATTTTGGGTTTGATGCCAGCTCCTACTGCCCCCATGTGAGCATCAAAAGCGCCGACGGCTACCGAAACCGATGTACGGAGTCCCAATTTATCAGCCCACTCTCCAGTTAAATTTCCCGCTTTTCTATCTGCCGTGTAGGTTTCTTGATAGAAATGGCCCCGGAGGTTCTTTAAAAGTGGACTTACATAATTTAAGAACTCCTGCGATGGTAAGCCATTCCAGTTCTCACTCCACATCGCCTTGTGTCCTGCGGCACATCTACTGCGCATCATCCTTTTTGGCTCGCTATTGCCGACCAAAAGGTTCGTGAGCCAGTCACAATGTTCTACCCAGCTATAGGCAGATTTTCTCACCTTTTTATCTCTTCTCAATATGTGCAGTATCTTAGAGAAAAACCATTCTGAGGAATAGAGTCCACCGCTATAGCGGGTATAATCTGGTTTCCAGGATTTGACCTTCTTATTAATCAAACTTGCTTCTTCCTTGGCAGTATGGTCTTTCCAGAGGATAAACATCCCATCAGGATTTTCTTTAAATTTTGACGAAAGAGCCAAAGGGGTGCCTTTTTCATCAACTGCCGCTATGGTGCTTCCGGTTGTATCAATTCCCATCCCAATTATGCTCTTGCTAAGGCTTGTTCCTTTCTTTTTAGAAGCGTTTTTTAGAGCGTTTTTTATAACCATTCTCATTGCTTCAAGATAATCGGAGGGGTGCTGTCTGAATTGGTCTATTTTGGGATTGCAGTAAAGTCCATCTTTCCAGCGTGGATAATCTTCAACCGCAATTCCTATCTCTTTTCCATTCGCTGGGTCAACAATTAAGGCGCGGACACTATCGGTTCCAAAATCCAGCCCTAAAACATAACTTCTTTCCATTTTTTAGAACAAAGCCGAGCAAGCTCGGCAACTACATTTTGTTTATGTAGTGGCAAAGATTGCTTTGCTTATGTAATAGTATTGTGGATGTTTTATACTTTACTATAGTTTGAAAAAGTCGGGGCGACTGGATTCGAACCAGCGACCTTCTGAACCCCATTCAGACGCGCTAAGCCGGACTGCGCTACGCCCCGAAACTATATCTTCCCCTCCCTGAATGCTTTGATATATTTTAGGCAATATTCATCCTGGTTAAGAAGGGCTTCGCCGGTATAGACAGAGGAAATTAATTCCTTGTCCAGTGGGTCTAAAATAGCGGAGTCAAGTCCTGCCTCAATGGCTAAAATGATAAATGCCTGGTTAATGGTTTTTCTTTGGGGAAGACCGAAGGAAATATTGGAGAGTCCGCAGGTTGTTTTGATTTTAGGAAAAGTTGCTTTAATCTGTTTGACCGCTTCTAAAAATTGTAGACCAAATTTTTGATTGACAGATAATGGCTGCACCAAAGGGTCGATGTAGATTTGTTCGTTTTTAATTCCCTTTTCATTGAGAACTTGGACAAGTTTTTCGGTAATTCTTAGGCGTTGTTCAACGGTCTCAGGAATACCTTTATCGTCCATCGTTAGGGCAATAATCTCTCCCTGATAATTTTTTAGAATAGATAAAAACGCTTCTATCTTTTTTTCCTCGCCATTGATGGAATTAACCATCGGTCTTTTTTTACAAAGTTTTAAACCCTCCTGTAATGCTATTGGATTGGCTGAGTCAAGGCAAAGAGGAATATCCGTGACCTTTTGCACGCTCTCAATTAGCCAGAGAAGGTCATCCTTCTCTTTTTCGCTATGCAAACCAGCATTGAGGTCAAGGTAATTCGCCCCGGCGGCTACCTGTTTTTCTGCTTCTCGTTGAATAAAGGCAACGTCCTTTTTCTCGATGGCAAGACCAATCTGTTTTCTTGTCGCATTAATCCTCTCTCCGATAATTAACATAACGAAAAAGTTTAACATAATTTTATTGACTTTTCAATTTAGTATGATATATTAAATGAAGACATCCACAGGATTCTATGGTGGATAGGTCTGAATTTAACCCAGCACTAATTTTTCATCGAAGAGATAGCAAAGCAGAAAATTAGTGCTGGGTTCAATTCGTAGACGGCTTACGGCCTACAATTTACGTGAACGTAAATTGTCTACTCATTAAAAGGAGAAAAAATGGCGGTAAAGATTGGGTTTATTGGAGTAGGGGGTATTGCCGGTTCTCATCTTGAGCGGCTTTCGCAGATAGAAGAAGCAAGGGTTGTTGCGGTTTGTGATGTGCTGAAAGAAAAGGCGGAGGAGGCGGCAAAAAAATATCAGGCAACCTCTTATACGGAATACAAAGAGATGCTGGAGCAGGAAAAATTGGATGCGGTTTTTATCTGTGTTCCTCCCTTTGCTCACGGAAATCTTGAGATTGACGTTGCAAAGAGGGGAATACCTTTTTTCGTAGAAAAGCCGGTTAATCTTTCTTTAGAGAAAGCGAAAGAGGTAGAAAGAGTAGTAAAGGAAAAAAACTTGATTTCCTCTGTGGGCTACGTTCTCCGCTATATGGATATTGCGGAGAAAGCAAAGGATTTTTTACAGGATAAAAAAATTGCTCTGGTTCTTGGACGTTACTTTGGGCAGGTTCCCGGAGCAGGGAAGGGTTGGTATTCAAAAAAAGAGAAATCCGGCGGTCAGATTGTGGAACAGGCAACCCATATTGTGGACTTGATGAGATATTTAGCCGGAGATATTGAGTCCCTTTATGCACAAGGGTTTAGCGGCATCAACAAATTCGAGAATTATGACGTCGAGGATGCCAGTATTGTGAATATGCATTTTGAGAATGGAGCAATTGGTTCTCTAACCTGCAACTGGCTTTTATCCGGCTTTCAATCGGCATTAGAGATAGTTACCAAAGGATTTCAGATTCAATGCTCAACTGCCTCTTTAAAAATTATCTCTGAGAATAAAAAGGAAGAGTTTTTGCCATCTAATAACTTTGCGCTTCTGCAGGATGAAATTTTTGTTGAAGCGGTAAAGAATAATGACCCGGCAAAGATTAAGTCCGACTATAGCGATGGTCTAAAGAGTTTAGAAGTAACTCTTGCTGCCAACGAATCGATGGAGAAAAAGGAGATAATAAAAATATGAAAATCGGAGCGTTTTTAGGTTCTTTCAAATTAGAGGTGAAGGAAAGTTTGGCAAAGGCAAAGGAGATTGGGTTAAATGGAATCCAACTCTCTAATGTAAAAGATGAACTGGAGATTGAGAAACTTTCCGGTACGGGAATAGCTGACCTCAAGAATTTGGTGGGCAGTTTTGGTTTGGTAATCAGTGCGGTTTGCGGGGATTTGGGCGGCCATGAATTCACCGATGAGAGCGACGTAGAAAGTCGTATTGCGAGAACGAAGAAAATTATGGATGTTACGAGAGGTCTTGGTTGCTCCATTGTTCAGACCCACATTGGAAAAATAGCCGAAGACAAGAATGCCGAGGAAAGAAAGGTAATGAAATATGCTCTGGAAACTCTGGGACAATACGGAGACAAGATTGGTTGTTTCCTGGCTACAGAAACCGGTCCGGAATCTCCATCTTTGATGCTTGAGCTCCTTTCCGCCATCAAATACGAGACACTTAAGGTTAATTATGACCCGGCAAATTTGATAATGAAGGGTTACGACCCGATTGAAGGGGTGAATATATTGAAAGATTATATTATTCATACCCATGCCAAGGATGGGAAGAGAAATAATGGTGAAGTTCCATTAGGAGAGGGGGATGTGGATTTCAAAAAATATCTTGAAGCATTGAAAAATATTAATTACCAGGGATTTTTTGTGATTGAAAGAGAAGTGGGTGAAAATCCGGTAAAGGATATTATTACCGCAAAGGATTTTTTAGTTCAATTAAAATAAAAAATGGGGATTATGATGAAAAAAGGAATTTGTATCGGAAGTTTGCCGGAAGGCAGTCTCAGGGATGAGACAGTCCTTAAAAACTGCGGAATTTTTGGGAGCAGATACTGTGCTTTTGGTTCCCGGGGTGGTAAATGAGGAGCTAAGTTATGAAGAGGCAATGGAGAATTCCGTTAAAAACATCAAAAGAATTATTCCCGAATATGAAGAGAAAAAAATATCTATTGGGATTGAGGAGGTCTGGAATAAATTTCTTTTGAGCCTGATAGAATTTAAAGAATACATTGATAACTTCAAGTCCGAGGTAATTGGCGCTTACTTTGATGTGGGCAACATTCTCCTCTACGGTTATCCCGAGCAGTGGATAAAGACATTGGAAAAAAGAATAAAGAAGGTTCATCTCAAAGATTTTAAGTTAGAGAGTAAATCCTTTGTCTATCTGCATCAGGGCGATGTGAACTGGAAAAAGGTGAAGGAAGCATTGGATGCCATTGGTTACAACGATTATTTAACCGCAGAACTGCCGGTTGATAAAAATGACCCAAAAGGAAGGGTCTTACAGATAAGCAAGGATATTGGTAAAATAATTGAGGGGACGCTGTGCGACGAATAAGGAGCACCGTTTAGTATGCCCGCCGAGATGTGAGGTGGGCCGGCTTGCCGAAGGCAAGGAGTCGGTGAGCACCCTGACCGACGAACAAAGTGAGGAGACAAAATGGAAAAGATAAAGATTGGTATTATTGGTGCGGGAGGGATTGCCCAATATGCGCATATTCCTTGCTTTCAGAAATTGGAGAATGCAGAGGTTGCGGCTATTTGTGACCCCAACGAACTTAAACTAAATGAGGTAGCAGAGAAATTTAAGATTCCGCAAAAATTTAATAATTATCAAGAACTATTGGCTTTAAAAGAGATTAATGCGATTGTTATCTGTACCCCCAATGCTTTTCATAAAGAGCAGGCAGTAGCCGCTTTGCAGGCCGGCAAAAATGTCCTCTGTGAGAAACCTGTAGCTTTAAACAGTAAAGAAGCAGGTGAGATTCTAAAGACAGCCAAAGAAAAAAATAAGAAGTTTATGGTTGCTTTTTGCCATCGGTTTGATAACACCAGCCAGATTTTGAAGCAATTTATTGACCGCGGAGAATTTGGGGAGATTTATTACGCCAAGGCAAATTATTTAAGGAGAAGGGGTATTCCCGGCCTGGGTGGCTGGTTTACGACCAAGAAACTCTCAGGAGGCGGTCCTTTGATTGACTGCGGAGTTCACATATTAGATACCGCCATCTGGCTAATGGGTTCTCCGGAGCCGGTTGCGGTGACGGGCTCTACCTACAATAAGTTTAAGGAACAGGCAACAGACGGTGGTTGGCCACCTTCTTCTTCGCGCACCGGGAACAAATATTCCGGGACATTTGACGTTGAAGATTTGGCTACAAGTTTTATCAAGTTTGCCAATGGAGCCACCCTTTTCTTAGAGGCAAGTTGGGCGGGAAATTCTGAACAGGGTTTATTCATTTCCCTTTTTGGCACAAAGTCCGGGGCTAAAGTAGGCCAATCGGAAGAAAAGGGAAAGATGGGAAAGAGAGGATTAAAAATCTTCAGCGAAAAAGGAGGGGACTTGATGGATATTTTCCCTGTTCTTCCTGAGGTCAATTCTTATGAAAAACAGGCAGCCCACTTTATTGAATGTATCCGGGAGAATAAAGAGCCAATTATCAGGCCGAAAGAAATTTTGAATGTGGTCAAAATTATTGAGGCAATCTATCTTTCGGCAGAAACCGGGAAAGAAGTAAGGTTGTAAATCGGATAAAAATAATATTCACCACGGAGTCACGGAGGATACAGAGAAAGAAATGAAAGTTTAAAGTGACATAGTCATTCTGACCCCCACTGCTTTCTTGCCTGCACCTGTGGTTGCCAAGGTGACGCAGGCACAGGTGCGAAAGCAAGAAGTAGGGGGAAGAAT
>SDBU01003475.1_pt1 | contig 19976 bp, 18 predicted proteins | sample 2277071 | NCBI WGS metagenome assembly SDBU01 (sample SAMN10397929, study PRJNA504765) | marine sediment metagenome | isolation source: marine sediment core GS08_GC12, 126 cmbsf | place: Arctic Ocean: Gakkel Ridge, Loki's castle | collected 2008
AGCATAGAATTTTGTATATTTTTTTAAATCTTGGAGCATTCTTTTATGAACTCCTCTTGTGGCGCTGTAAATTATTGGAATTTTAAGTTTTTTTTGAAGTAATCTAGTTGTGTTTGGCGATACTGTACTATGTATTACAATTGCTTTGGGTTTGAATTTTTTATTTAGAGAAATTACATTTTGATTAAATTTTTTGTTAAAAGGTATACATACATGAAGGAAATTAGTGGAATATTTTTCATATTGATTTAATTTGTTTTTGTTTATTAACTTTGGATTAATATCATATTCAACAGTAAGAGTTGCAGGAGAAATAAGTTTTGATATTGGTTTTCCTATTTCTCCAAGTCCTGCTACAACATTTTTTTTCATTTTTTTATGTCTAAAATTTCTATTGCTCAAGTCCATATTCGAGATTTCCCTATTGGTGTTTTAGAGTTTATCTGTGTTATTTCAGGATGATCATCAAGGAATTTTACAATTTGTTTTAAAGAAATTGGTTTTATACCCTTTCCTAACTGTTCGTGAATTATTCTTGCTACCCAAAGATCTTGTGGTGAATCTACTGTTAAACGGATCTCAGGACGTTGTAAGGATTTTTCTGGAGCAAGATGATTAATTTTAAACTGATTTTTATGTTCGTTAATATACAAAGTACAGAGCTCACTTCTATGTTTTCTTTTTCCTTTTCTATGAGAAGTTTCAAGAGCTTTGAGATTAATTACTTCAAAGTATGCACCTAGAGGAATTTTTTCGTAAAATGATAAGTCATGTTTTCCAGATATGTGGTTTTTTATTAAATGGTCTATACCATTCCAAAAAATGTAAGGATTTTCTGATGTAATTCTAAAAATAATATCAGCATTAACATATTTTGCTCCATCAATTAATCGTTTTAAAACATCCTCATCATCACCTCTAATGAATTTAATTTTCTGTTTTTTAGCAAAATCAATAAAAATCTCATTACCTGGATTTTCACTAATTGCAAGTACAATCTCATCAATCATATATGATGTTTTAATTTGGTTTAACAAATGTTCTAGAATAGTGTATTTACCAACTAGTTGCATCGGTTTAGCAAACATTCGTGCAGAATCTACTCTGCATGCTATTACAGCTACAACTTTTGGTTTATTTGTACTTAGCATATTTTTTGTTAAGATTGAACCTTTTGAGATATCTTTAGAAGAGACTTTCCCTTTAAAATCGTAGTACGATACAGATTGTTTTGCCTTTGTTCTTTTAAAAACAAACATCTTTTCATCTAATACAGTTCCTTTTCTAATTCTTGTTTTAGAAATAGGGTTTTTTTTATGATTTAGACGGTATTTCGTTTCATTTGTTGACAACGATAAATCAGGTATACCTAGAGAAATTGTAGTTTTTCGAATTAAAGTAACTAGTTTTTTGAATTCATCTGGATTAAGTGCTGAATAGTAATCAAGACCCTTCTTAGAGCGATCTAATGTCAAATGTTTTTCAATTATTGTTGCACCAAGACCAATTCCTATTAATGGAATTGATATAGACATTGGAGAATTACCTGAAATATGATCCATTAAACCAATTGGGAGATCATATTTCGCTTTTAATGTCTTAATACGAAGTAGATTACTATCGGAAAGTTTAGTTGGATATCCTTGAAAGCCATGCATGATTGCAATTTCTTTTGGAGTTTTAGATAGAATCGTTATTGCCTCATCAATTTCATTGGGGAGGCTTCCTGCAGCAGATAACAATACGGTTTTTTGTGTTTTAGCAAGAAATTGAAGTAATGTAGGATTTGATAAATCTGCAGAATGAATTTTGTATCCATCAATATTAAATTTAGATAAGCTTTTGAGACTTTGTACACCAAAAATATCCACAAAAACTTTCAAATTTTTCTTCTTTGCAAAATTGATTAGTTTATTCCATTCTTTGTTTGTCATTTCAAGTTGCTTATAAAGTGAATAATATTCATGGGTTGGTTCTGCTAATTCATCTGCAGTAAATTTTTGAAATTTGACTGCATCAGCTCCAGCTTTTGCCGCGTTTTCAGTAATTTTTTTGGCAAGTGAAAGTTTGCCTTCATGGCTATTAGCCAGTTCAGCAATTATGAATATTTTATTTTTTTTGAAAAGTCTCATTGTAAGTTAACAACACCATGAGTTCTAATAGTTATAAAATTGTTGTACATAAACATCTTGAAATATGACATTCTAAATGATGATAGATATGGCAAAAAAAAGATTAATTCAATTAATACCTGTAAAAAAATCAGATAGTCCATTTCTTTTTGAGTTATTAAAAGAAAGAGGATCTAAAGTAAATATCTCTCATAGGAAAATGCCCACTTTTAATATTCATGTAAAATTTGTTATGTCAAAACCATATGCCAAATGGTACATAATAAAATATCAAGACGAAAAAATAGGATCGGTTTATCTCTCTAAACAAGATGAAATTGGAATATTTCTTAAAAAAGGAAATCAGCGAAAGGGAATTGGTAAAAAAGCACTTGAATTATTAATGAAAAAAAATCCTAGAAAGCGTTATCTTGCAAATATCAACCCTAAAAATAACAAATCAATTAAATTCTTTAAAAAAAATCGATTCAAACTTCTACAACATACTTATGAGATAAGAAAATAATAATCTGATAGATATTTTATGAAAAAAAAGATTAAGCTTTTTGATCCTATTATAGGAAATGAAGAAGAAATATCTCTTAAGAAGATTTTACATAGTGGTTTTTGGGCATCTGGTGCAGGAACCGGTAAAGTTCTTGAATTTGAAAAAAAATTTAACAAGTATATAGGCTCAAAGTCTTGTGTCGCTGTAAATAGTGGAACTGCTGCATTACATCTTGCGTTATCATTAATGAACATAAAAAATAAAGAAGTAATTATTCCATCCCTATCTTTTGTATCTACAGCACATGCAGTAGTTTACAATGGAGGTAAACCAGTCTTTGTAGATGTAGATCCACAAACATTATGCATTGATCCAAAATTAATCAAAAAAGCTATTACAAAAAAAACACGAGTAGTTATACCTGTGCATTTTGGTGGTATACCGTGTAATTTGCAAGAAATTCAGAAAATTTGTAAGCATAATCACCTAAGTTTGGTGGAAGATGCAGCTCACGCTTCAGGATCATTGTATAAAAATAAAAAAATTGGAAGTCACGGAAATGCTGTTTGTTTTAGCTTTCATCCAGTGAAAAATTTAGCTATGCCAACTGGCGGAGCAATTACCTTAAATGGAAAAAATAGTAAAGTGTTTGATTCACTTCTAAAATCTGATAGATGGTGTGGAATTTCAAATAGAAGAGGTTCGAAATATGACGTTACAAGTTTAGGATGGAATTATTATATGAACGAATTTTCTGCAGGAATAGGCATAGAACAACTAAAAAAATTAGATAGAATGAATTCTAAAAGGAAAAAAATTGCTTACAGATATTCTAAAGAACTACAGATTGATTCAAAAATGCCTTTCAATAAAGAATGTTCATATCATCTTTTTTGGATTCAGATTGCTAATCGTGAAAAATTTATGAAAATGATGAATGATAATGGTATTGAGACTGGCATTCATTATTTTCCAATTCATCAAATGAAATATTATAAAATTAAATCAAAGTTATTAATTACAGAGAGAGCTGGTAGAAATATTGTCTCACTTCCAATTCATCCTAATTTGAATAACTCAGATATTAATAAAATTATTAAATTAACTAATAAATTCATAAAATAATTCTTATAATTTATTCATAATCTGTTATTCCGTCACCTTTTTGAACGTCATTTAGAATCTTTTTCCCATTAACTTTGAAAAGAAATCTAGCATCTAAACCTCTAATTCTATTTCCAGGTCGTAATACATCAAAATTTATACCTTCTTGCAATATCTCTCCTTTTTTTATATTTTTAATAGATTGTAATGCACGTGTTGCAAAATTTCTTAATTCAATTTCTTCTTGTAAAATTTCTTTTTCACCATTACCTAATGCAAGTTTTTCTTCCATAGAAAATTGAACTTCTTTGTTTAATGTTAATTCTTTATTCCTAATTGCAGTAATCATAGATTTTAATTCATTTGGAATCAAAGCAAATGAATGATCCGGTCCTTGAAGATTTCTATCAATTGTAAAATGTTTTTCAATAATTGTTCCACCTAGTTTTACAGATAGAGTTGGAGCAAGTATAGAATCAAGGCTATGATCAGATAATCCCACTGGAACATTATATTTAGCTTTAATTTTTGAAATGACTGAAAGATTTAACGCATTAATTGGGCAGGGATATTTTGAAGTACATTGTAGAATACCAATTCTATTATTGTTGGCTTTTTTAATTAGATTTACAGCAAAATCAATTTCAGTAAAAGTAGACGCGCCTGTTGAAATAAGAATTGGTTTTTGGGTTTTTGATAAAAATTCAAGTAATCTGATATGATTTATTTCAAATGATGCGACTTTATGAATTTCCACATGAGGATCTATTGCTTTTGCGTCTTCTACTGAGAAAGGGGTAGACATGAACAAAATTTTTTTTTCTTTACAATATTGTGCAAGCTTAGGAATCATCTCATAGGGCATAGAAAGTTTCTCAAAAATTTCGTTGATATTTTGGTTTATTCCATATTTTGATAGATAACTGCTATTTCCGGCCTTTGAAACATATGTCGTTTCTGGTTTATATGTCTGAAATTTTACTGCGTCAGCCCCAGAATCTACAGCTATATCAATGAGTTTTTTTGCTTGATGAAGATCATCATCAAAACTTCCACATTTCCAGTTAGAACCTGCTTCAGCTATTATAAAGACATGATTTGGGTTTCCAAAAATTTCATCTTTTTTCATTTTTCTAACAAATATGCTACATCACAAATATTTTCGTCTTTATATTGAAATTTTTCTTCTTTAATAGTTTTGAAAAACGGATTTAATTTCTTAATTAATTCAGGAAAATTCTGTTTCCAACAAGTATTTTCATTGTTTCTATATTTAATTTCTACCAAATTTTCTGAAAAATATTCAAAACCAAAAATGTATTTTTTTGAAAGCTGACCCATTTTTGTAATAATAAGAGGTAAAGTATCTGGATTAATGTGAATTAAAACACCTCCAGTATATACTAAATCATATGTTTCTGTAAACTTAAAATTCTCTATACTTGAATGAATGAAATTAATGTCGGGATTATTTTTTTTTGCTATTGAAAAAGCAGTTTCATTTATTTCAAGACCAGTGAGATTCTTAAATCCCATTTTATTTAGAACAGATAAATTTAATCCAACATTACAACCTAATTCAATGATTGTAGACTCTCTATTAATTTCATCAAAGAATTTATTGAAAATATTTTCTACAGTTATTCCGGTTTGTTTTTTATATAATTCATTTACTACTTCTATAGTTTTATTTCTATTGATATAATCAGTTCCAAAATTACTCATCCAGAATTCACGTTGTTGAGAATTTTTTTCAGCTAGGTTATCCACTTGTATGGATTCTATACTAGATGTAAAAAAACCATTCGGGTTTTCTTATCTACGTGTATATATGATATTAATGACTATTATGGATGAATTACTTTTAATATACACAATATTAAATGATGTAATTGAAAATTTGTATTCGATGTATTCAACCTGACACTAGACCAGGAATTTATTTTAACTCTGAAGGCATATGTGGTGCATGCCTCTGGCAGATGGAGAAGAAGGAAATTGATTGGTCAGGAAGAGAAAATGAATTACAAGATATTGCAGATTGGGCTAAAAAAAATAATAAAAAAGATTATGATTGTGTTATTGGAGTTAGTGGTGGTAAAGACAGTACATTTCAAGCTCTAACTGCAAGAGACCGTTTAGGTTTACGGTGCCTCTTAGTTAATGGTGAGCCTGAAGGATTAACTGAAATTGGGAGATATAATATTGAGAATCTTAAACAATTGGGCTTTGATGTTATATCTTTAAGACCTAATCCACAAATTATGAAAAAATTAATCAAATATGATTTTTACAAACATGGAAATCCGTTCAAAGTCACTGAATTTGCATTATGGGCATCAAGTTACATTATAGCCGATAGTTTTGATATTCCTCTAATTATACAAGGTGAGAATCCTGCTTTAACACTTGGAGTATCTAAAGCAGGATTAAGCAAAGGCTTTGATGCATTAGAAGCAAATAAACAAAATACCCAGTCACTTGGATGGAAAGAGTATCTTGAAGTTGAAGGTGTTGAAGAAAAAGATCTTTTTATGTTCCATTATAATGATGAAAATTTAAGAAAAAAAGGAATTAAGGGAATATGGTTACAATATTTCCTAAAAGAATGGTCTATGAACAATAATGCAGAATTTGCAAAACAACATGGTTTAAAGTTTAGACCAAAAGATTTTGATCCCGCATCCATAGGAACCTATGTCCCATATGCACAACTGGATGAAGATTTAATCCAGGTAGCTCAATTATTGAAATATATCAAATTTGGATTTGGCCAATGTATGGATTATGCCTGTTATGATATGAGAGAAAGTAGATTAACCAAGGAAGAGGGAATTGAATTAGTTAGGAAGTACGACGGAAAATGTGCTGATTATTATATCAAAGATTTTTGTGATTATATTGAAATATCAATTGAAGAGTTTTGGAATACTGCAAACAAATTTAGGGGTCCTATGTGGACAAAAGATGAAAAAAATACTTGGCACAATACCTATTGGGATGTTCTTAAAAAGTAAAAGTGATAAAAAAATTGTTTGATGGTAAAAAAATCCTCATCACAGGAGGTACTGGTTCCCTCGGTAAAGCCTTAACAAGAAGATTATTAGAAACTAATGTAGATACAATTAGAATTTTTAGTCGAGAAGAATTTAAGCAAGTACAAATGCAATCAGAACTAAATGATAAACGTTTAAGATTTTTAATAGGAGATGTTAGAGATAGGGATAGACTCAGTAGAGCTCTTGAAGATATTAATATTGTAATTCATGCTGCTGCATTAAAACATGTACCAGTTGCAGAGTATAATCCCTTTGAAGCAGTAAAAACTAATGTTTATGGTTCACAGAATTTAGTAGAAGCTTGTTTAGATAATGAAATTGAATTAGCTCTTGCTGTTGGAACGGATAAAGCTGTAGCACCATTTAACACATATGGTGCAACTAAATTGTTAATGGAAAGATTGTTTATTTCTGCAAATAATTACAAAGGCAAGCATAAAATTAAATTCGCATGTATAAGATATGGGAATGTGTTAGGAAGTAGAGGTTCAATAGTACCTATTTTTGCAGATATGATACGTAGTGGGAAAAAAGTAACTATTACCGATCCTAATATGACTAGATTCAACATAACTATGAATCAAGCCCTTGATTTTGTTTTCAGATCATTGAAAAACGCTTCTGGTGGAGAAGTATTTGTTCCCAAATTAAAGGCATACAAAACTGGTGATATTAAAGATGTCATAATGGATTTAATGGGGGCAAAAAATGAAGTTGAACAAATTTCTGTTAGACCAGGCGAAAAATTTCATGAGTCATTAATTAGCAAGGACGAATTAAGAAATACTTTTGAAAATAAAGAAGATTATTTAATAATTGATCAACAAATACAAAATGAAACTGAAGGTTCTATAAATAAAGATATTGTAAAAACTACTCTTACAGAACAGTATTCATCAGATAAAGTAGAATTACTAACAAAAGATCAAATAAGAGAAATTATATTAAAAGAAAATTTGATTCCTAAAAAATAATATAATTTTTTTATTCTAAAATTTTTTTAAGGATTAATTCAGCATTTTCAGAAGGAATATTATTTTGTTCTTTAAGAAATTGAGATAAATTTTTTTTAAGATTTTTTCTTTGATCTGCATTATCTAGTATATTATGAATTTCTGGAACCATTCCATCTAGGTCAGAAGAAATAACTACTCCAAATTTATCATACGGAACTGTATGTTCAACATCATCAAATTTAACGCGAATTACAGGTTTTTCAAGGCATAAAGCATCAGTCATTACATTAGAAAATACGGCAATTACTACAGATGAAATATAAATTAATTCAAATAGATCTCCTTGTAAAATGCGAGCATTATTAACATTCTTTTCTATAAGAATATTTTCATAGACAGATGTGTTTTCATTTGGGTGTGGTTTTAAAATAATTGTATATTCATTACTATTACCAAAATTTTCAAGTAATTTTCTCCACATAAGTGAATTATAATTATATTTTCCATGTTTGTTATAGTATTCAGTTAGATATTCTGTTGCGAACAAAATTACTTTATTATTTTTTTTTATATGATATTTTTCAGATAAATTTTTCTTAGCTAAAATAGATTTAATTTCTTTCAAATTAAAATAAGATGGATTTCCAAAAATGACAAATTTTTCTTTTGGGTAACCTTGCTTCACAAGTGTTTCTTTTGAAAAAGAACCATGAACAAGAGTTACATTCGGTATTGGAAAACCATAAGGATCATCGGTTTTTCTCAATCGGTTATAAGAATACATGGGATTGTACTCATCTATAGTTCCATGGGCAATCCCAATTGTTTTAATTCCATATTTTTCGGAAATCAAAATTAAGGCTTGGGCAATTGGACCAGTTTCATATAGGAGAAAAATTACCTTAGGCGTTTCATTTTTGAAAAGTAGAGGAATTGAATAAAGCAAGGAGAGATAAAATGGCAAATATGGTGAATATTTCATTTTTTTAAATACAAATTCTAAGGTTTTCCATAAAGATATTTTTTGAAATTGAAATAAATGATGAAAATTTGGATTCGAAATTAATTTTTCATATTTTTTCAAAAAAGGAAAAATGTTAGAAGGTTTTTCAGAAAATTTTGATAAAAGCATATCAATTGGAAACCAAGTTAATTCAGAATCTATTCGTTCTTTCAAAATTTCTGGATTACCTCTAAAAGTATAATCTATATCAATGCCAATAATTTTTTTATTAATAATATCAACAATGTCCTGTAAGATAAATTCTCGTCTTTCTGATTCACCAGTCTTATAATTTAATGAAGATCTTCTATAGGCTGTTGGAACTGCAAAAAGAATTTCTTGATCAATTTTAGGAATAGATTTGAATTTGGTTTTATAAATAAAAATTCTTTTTTTAATTTTTGTCCAAAAAATTTTTTTATATCTATAAGATTGAAGACTTTCTAAAATTTTTGTTACAATTTTAAATTTTAGAAAGCCAATTTTAGAAAAATTAAATTCTATTTGTTTATTATTACAAATTTGTTTTATAATATCAAGTTTATTAAAATCATCTTTAATTATTATTTCTGTAGGTCGTTTTTCTTCTATAAAATTGAGAAATTTTGAAGTAAAATTTATGAGTTTTTTAAATTCTGGATATATACTTGGTTCTATAAACCACCATAAAGAAAAATCATCATATGAAAGTAATTCTGGTAAAGTTTTTCCATCAAGTTTTTGTCTTTCAATTTTTGATAATTCATCAAGTGGAATTCCAAAAGATTCTTTACCAACATTAATTTGAAAATCTTCCTCATTGACATAAATTATATTTTTTTCTTTCTTTGATTGCTTTCCATATGTGATTATTTTATTTTCAAATTTCATAATGTTTCTAACTATACTAGGAAATTTGATTGAAATAAGAGGTTTTCTTAAAAATTGGTAGACATATTTTGCTCAAGAGATTTTTCTTTTTCATCCCAAAGAAATAATATAATCATTATCAAAAAAGCTTTATTGAATTTCATTTATAAGCCATCAGGACAATTTGTCGATAGAAAAGTACGTCAACCTGATCTCAGACCAATTGATGTTTTAATGGCAACATTAGATTCTGATACATTCTTAGAAAGATGTTTATTTACAATTTATCAGGAAATTCCAATAAAAAATCTAATTGTGTGTGATGGGGGATCAAAAGATGAAACGATAAACATATTGAAGAAGTTTCCACGAGTTGAGATTCATGTTAGGCCAGATATAAGAACTGGAGGGAAGGTAGTAGAATTTTTAATTTCAAAATGTAATACTGACTGGTTTGCGTTTATTGATTCAGACATTGAATTAAGCGAAGGATGGTATGATGAAATGAAAAAATTTCAAAAGGACATTGATGTAATAGAAAATAGTAATGTAATGATGGCATACCATCTTTTTCGTCCTAACCAACCAAAATTAGAAGAAAATCAACGAGCATATGATATATGCCATTTAATGAAAAAAGAAGCCTTAAAGGATTACCATTGTGAAGATGATTTCATGTTGAGACATACAGACTATTTTATCAGACAAACAGTTGAAAAATCAGGCTACAAATATGGCAAAGTATCATCTACAATACACGTTAATAATGAAACTGAAAAAATAAAATATCAATCAGATAATGAGAAAAATTATTCAAAATTTGTTTGGAAAGAACCAGAACTTGTAATAATTGATAAGAAAAAAGAGAGCATAGCCAACGAAAAACATGCGAAATCTATTGTGAAATACCTTGATCCAGAAAATGCCTGTGTTAAGAGTAACAAAGGTCTTTATAGAAAGATTAGAATTTTGGATAGAGATTGGGTAATGAAAAATGGGCCAAAATGGTTAGATCAATATGACAAAGTTACTTCAATAAGTTTTAAGTTAAAACTAAAATTGTACCGTTTCTTGAATAGGACAACTGAATAAAAAATATGATTCTTCTCACTAAACAAAATTTATTTCGAAATTTTTCTTTCAATAAAGTAAAATGAAAAGCGCGTTAATTACAGGTGTCACAGGTCAGGATGGAGCATATCTTTCAAAACTATTACTTGATAAAGGATACAAGGTGTATGGGACTTATAGAAGAACTTCTACTCCTAACTTTTGGCGGTTACAGAGCTTAGGGGTTTACTCAAAAATTAAGCTTATACCAGCTGATCTTCTTGATATGGGCTCACTAATTGAGGCCATTAAAGCCTCTGATCCTAATGAGATCTATAATCTTGCAGCACAAAGTTTCATTGGTAGTGCTTTCGAACAACCAGTAAGTAATGCTGAGATTACTGGTCTGGCTGTAACAAAATTACTCCAAGCAGTCATGGTTTACAATCCAGATATCAAATTTTATCAAGCATCAAGCAGTGAAATGTTTGGAAATAGTGGAACAAATATTCAGACAGAACAAACTCCATTCTTTCCAGCTAGTCCTTATGCAGCTGCGAAATTGTATGCACATTCAATTACCAATATTTACAAAGAAGCATACAATCTCTTTGCGGTTACTGGTATTCTTTTCAATCATGAATCGCCAATAAGAGGATTAGAATTTGTATCTAGAAAAATAACGAATGGAGTTGTAAAAATCAAACTTGGACTTGAAAAAAAATTAGTTCTTGGGAATTTAAAAGCAAAGAGAGATTGGGGGTATGCACCTGAATATATGGAAGCTATTCATAAAATGATGCAACAAAATAAGCCAGACATCTATGTAATTGCTACAGGTGAATCTCACCAAGTACAGGATTTCGCAAAATTAGCCTTCGAATATGTGGGCTTAAATTGGAAAAAATATGTGAAAACCGATAAGAAATTTTACAGGCCTTTAGATGTTGAATATTTACGTGGAGGTATTACTAAGGCCAAAAATCAATTAAAATGGAAACCTAAGGTTACATTTGAGAAATTAATCGAAATAATGGTAGAAGAGGATCTTAGAAGATGGAAGATGTTTTTAGATGGAAAATCGTTTGCGTGGGATGCTCCACTATATCCAGAAGAGCGTGGAATAATTACTAAAAAAAGCAAAGAAAAAACGGGCAATAATAGAATAATTTCAAGGAAAATCAAATATCGAAATAATATGACAAATTATGACGAATGATTATAATATTTTGCTGATTAGTTATTAATGAAATATTGGTGTGAACGTTATGAAAAATTCAGATATTAATTTTTCAAATAAAGCTTCTCCAAAAGAATTAAAAAAATTTCTATTAAATTTGAGTAAAAGATCTCAGAACACATTTAATCATTTTGGTAAAATAAATAAAAAAAATATTGATTTTATTGTGAAAAAAGAACTAGAGAGAAAAGATAAAATAAAATTTTTTGCTTTTGTAAATGAAGAATTAGTTGGTTATGGTTTTTTAACAAAATTTGAAAAATCAACAAAAAAACATAATTGTATTTTAGGAATTGTTGTCTCAGATTCATATCAAAATATAGGCCTTGGGAAAAAAATTTGTCAACACATGATTAAAATGGCCTGGAAAAGTGGTTTGAAAAAAATTTGGCTAAATGTACATTACGACAATGTTCGAGCATTTAATTTATACAAATCATTAGGTTTTGAGATTGAAGGACTTTTTGTGGATGACGAAACATCTACGAAAGGATATAGACATTTAGTAAGCATGGGATTAATGAAAAACAGAAAGGTTACTTTTAATGATCGACTTAAATTATGTAGGAAACTTGAAAAAAAAAGTAAAAATAGAAAAATGTTTCAACAATGAAAGAAATTTAGGCAATAATAAAGGCCTCTTTCATAATCATTTGGAACCTTTTTGTGCCAAATATGAGAACCTAGTTCAACATTATTCCAATGAGCAAATTTTGGTCCTAACAATGCTCGTTTTAATAGTTTTTTATCCACTGAAAATATCATGTACCGGGAAAGTTTTTCAGTCTCCGATTTTGATATTATTTCGTAGCCATCACCCTTGCAAGAAATTGAGATGAAATTCCCATCAGAAAGATCAAGTAAAATTTTAGTATCAGACGTAAAGCTGATTTTTGATCTCATATTTTCAAATCTTTCGAAACATTTGGGAAGTAGTAGAAGTAGATCTTCTGTGGTTGGCATGGGATCATTCTCATAATCAAATTTAATTTTTGAAAGAACATCCTTCACGTACTGGTTTTTTTCTGAAATATTTACCGGTTCATATGGTTTAGAACACTCACCACTAGAAATATCAAAGATTTCACCTTGATTCAAAATAATGCATTTCTGCTTTGATTGATCAATATTTTTAGTGGTAGTAAAATATTGGTATGCATCTTCAATTTCTGGATTTCCACGATATTTGTTTAGTGAATAAAGTTTTCCACCTAAAGTATATCTTCCTGCAAAGGGATGATAATATTTTGGTTTAAACAAATTTACATAATTTTCTCCAAAAATTAAAAATTTTTGTCTTTTCTTTTCAGCTTCTACTATTTTTTCTTTATCAGTCATATCAAAACACTGAGGATATGCACTAGCTCCTGCATAGCCAGTTAATAATAAATCAATTTTGTCATATTCATTTTTTATTTTCTTAGCTGAGTGATGTGATAATTCCCAAGGACAGTCATTAACATTTACAACGACTTCCTTTCCATTTTCAATTACACACATAGAGTCAATTTGAGTGGAACCATATTTTGTTTCCATAGTTGCACAACCTATGAATTGTGCACATAATTGGGGATTACAATTATCTGCTGCTAAAATTTTCATATGCAATTTTTTTTTTAAATGAAAGCGTTCGTCATGATTAAATTCTGTTACCTTAAAGCCCAAATTTTCAATATTATATTTTAGAAATTTTGAATTGTAGTTATTAATAATTACAGGAATATTCTTATCCATTTGTTTTAGTGTGTTAGGGTCAATATGATCAGGATGAATATGACTGATGTAAATATAATCAACATCATTGAAGTCTTCAGGTTTGAATTTGAGTGGTGGATAATGAAACCATGAACCTAGATAAGCACCATCCGTTAGCCATGGATCGCATAGAATTTTCACCCCGTCATCCTCAATAATTACACATGCCGACGAAAGGTATTGTAATTTCATTTTAAGGAATTATTCGATAACCGCGTAAGAACGGTAGGCGTCAAAATCGAATCTTTCCATCCTGAATTTGTTAATACCAAGACTATCTTGGACAGCTTTCGTTTCTCCTGGCCAATATTTGGCATTAAGTTCATCAAAAACGACAATTGCTCCTTTGGGCATTCTTGGAATAAAATTTTCTAATGCAATTTTAGTTGGTTCATAAATATCAAAATCCAAATATAAAATGCTCACCACTAGGTGAGGATTTTCATCGATGAATTTGGGAATAGTTTTTGTTCCATCTCCTTTTACCAATTCCACCTGAGGTATATGACTGATGAATTTATTTGATTCAAATAGAGCAATTGATTTTTTTAGATCATCATAAGAATCAACTGCTAAACCTCCTTCTTTTGCAAATTCTGAAATGGATGCCTTATCTCCTTCACTTACTCCTGGGAAACCAGCAAAGGTGTCAAAACCAATTATTTTTCTTGTATGATTTCTTGGTTCTAGGAGTGAGCTTAATTGAGCGAAGCTCATCAAACCACCCCCATGTAGTACACCGCATTCTACAATTGAACCTGCAATATTGATGGTCTTCTTTAATATCTCATATCTTCCAAGAAAGTTTCTAAGGTCTTGAGTACGAATATATTTCGAAAAGTTAGCTATTTTATCCGTATTGGTACCAATACTATTATCATAGTACTCATCGAGCGCTTTTAAAAAATTATAATCTTGTTCATTAGTCGAAGATGCTTCCATGTTTACTTTCATGATAAATAACTGGTAGGCCGTGTTATTAATATTTAAACTCAAGTAAAGCAGACATGAGAGCAAGATATGATTAGGGCTACAAAGTATGCTGATATGACAAACGAAACATTAGGAATAATAGAACACAACTGTTGTAGAGTATGTGGAAAAAAGGATTTAGAACCCATTTTGTACCTAGGAGACCAATATGTTGTGAATTTTGTAGATTCGCCGAACCAAAAAACAATCAAAGTACCTCTTTATCTTGATCATTGTAACAAAAAAAACAGAGGTTGTGGTCTACTACAGTTAAGGCACAGTGTTCCAGGAGATTTACTATACAGAAATTTCTGGTACAAGAGTGGAATAAATCAAACAATGACAAATGCACTAATGGACATAAGCTCAAAAGCAGAAAAAATGGTAAACTTGAACGTTGGGGATATAGTGATAGATATTGGTGCAAATGATGGCACCCTTTTAAGAAGCTACAAGTCGAAAGGATTGAGATTAGTAGGTTTTGAACCTGCAAAAAACCTGGTTAAAGACGCTAAAATAGGAACAACAAAAATAATAAATGATTTTTTTAACTTTGAATCTTTTAAAAAGGAATTTCAAAATGAAAAAGCCAAAATTATTACCAGTATTGCAATGTTTTATGATCTAGAAAATCCAAATAAATTCGTAGAAGATATTTTACGAATTCTTCATGAAGACGGAATATGGATAATTCAAATGAACTATTTAGCTACAATGTTAGAGAATAATGCTTTTGATAACATTGTTCATGAACATTTAGAATATTATTCCCTAAACTCTCTCAAATTTTTACTCGATAAGCATAATTTGGAAGTTTTTGATGTAGAATTAAATGAAATTAATGGGGGAAGTATTAGAACCTACATAAAACATAGAAATTGTAAAAAATACTCCATCTCAACTAAAGTCAAAGAAATGTTAGATTCTGAAATAAAAAATTCACTTGATGAAGACAAGCCCTATCATGATTTTGCTAGAAGAATTGCCAGTCTAAAGGATAAGACATATCAGTTTATCAAAAAAGAGGTTGAAGAGGGAAAGAAAGTGTACGTTTATGGAGCATCCACGCGTGGAAATACTCTTTTACAGTATTATGGTTTAGATGAAAAATTAATCCAAGCAGCTGCTGATAGAAATCCGATTAAATGGGGGAAAAAAATTGTTGGCACGAAGATATCAATAATTTCTGAAGAACAGGCAAGAAAGGAAAACCCAGATTATTTTCTTGTTCTTCCATGGTACTTTTTTGATGAATTTATTCAAAGAGAAAAAAATTACTTGAAAAATGGCGGAAAATTTATTGTCCCATTACCAGAGTTTAGTATAATTGATTCCGACAAGTTGTAATAAAAGGATAGATTCAAGATAAAGGAGTGCTAGTTTTTGAGTAATGATTTTCAAATTCCGTTTAGTGAACCTAACTTAGGTGTTGAAGAAACCGAAGCTGTAATCAGAGTGATGAAAAGTGGATGGCCAAGCCAAGGTGAGTATACCAAAAAATTTCAAAAACATTTAGAAAATTATTTGTCGTCTCATGTATCTGTTGTAAATAATGGTTCTTCTGCTATAATGTCGGCTTTTATTGCTTCAGGTCTTAAACCTGGACAAAAAGTCATTGTACCTGACTTTACTTATGTAGCTACAGCATCAATTCCAAAAATTCTGGGAGCAGATATAATTGCGGTAGATGTTGATGAGGAAACTTTCAACATTGATCCAAATACATTAGAAGAAGTTGTAAAGAAAAATGATGTAGATTTTGTTGTGCTAGTAGATGTAGCAGGAAATCCTTGTGATGTGGATTTATTTATTGAGTTATCAAAAAAATACAATTTTAATATAATTCAAGATTCTGCGCAAGCTATAGGTTCTGAATACAAGGGCAAAAAAATTGGCTGTTATGACCATCCAACTATTTTTAGTTTTCAGATAACAAAGCTATTAACTACTATAGAGGGAGGTTGTATATCAACAAGTAATATAGAGATAATCAGAAAAATAAACAAAATTAAAGATTATGGTAGATCTAAATTAGAACGATACGTTCATGATTTTATTGGAACAAATTTTAGAATTACTGATATTCAATCTGCTATTGGTCTAGAACAATTAAAAAAAATTAATGCCCATATTAAACATAGAAATAAAATTGCTTCAGAATATAAAAAAAATATTACAAAATTATCCTATCAAAAAATTCTAGAAGATAATACCGTTCACCCATATTTATTATATTTTGCAGTGGCAGATGATGAAAAGCAAAGAGATCAAATTCTTAATGAATTAATAAAAAATGGTGTAGATGCTAGAAAAGCATGGACTCCACTTCATATGCAACCATACCAGCTTATTTCAAAATCATTTAATTGTAAAAATGCAGAAAAAATTTATGATACTGCATTAACTCTTCCTATATACAATAATATGCCATTTCAATTTGTAGAAAAAATAATCAACATTATTGAAGGTTCATAAAACTATGATTGAAAATATTCCAACTGAAAAATTGTATGACGAAGATTACAAAAAAATCATAGATAAAATGGAATTTTTGCTAACTAAGATCCAAGGTCATGACTTTGAATTATCAATGGTTGGAACTGGGAGTTTGACTTATACCGTGTTTGATCAAATTTTATCACCTTTTAAAAATATAAGAAAGATAAGAGTTGGAGCGAATTATTTTTTAATAAAATTAAAAAAATTTCTTATTAATCATAACAAAATACGAACTTCGTATGTAAATTATGTTTGGGTAAAAGATAATGTGTTGAATAGTCCTATGCTTTATCCTGTTCGAAAAGTTGAATATCCTTGGGTTATATTTAATGGTCAATTATTTCAGAAATCAAAAATTTTAGATGTTGGTTCTGGACCATCAATGTTTCCAATGTATTTATCATCGTTAGGAAATGAAGTTGTTTCTATAGACAATGATGAAGTATTAATGAAATATGTTTGTCCAAAGTTAGCAGAGTGGTGTGAAACCAAAGTCGAATATAGAATAGGAGATGCGACAAAAATTAATTTTGATGACAACACTTTTGATAGAGTTTTCTGTGTCTCTGTTCTAGAACATCTTGAAGAAGAATTTGGGAATAGAGATCAAACAAATTTTCACACAAAAAATCTAGATATTAAAGCTATTAATGAAATGCTACGTGTTCTAAAACCTGGTGGTCTATTGGTAATGACTGTTGATTGGTCAGAAAATCTTGAAGATCATAGATCCTACAAACTTGATGATATCTATAATAGAATGTTAAAAGATTACCAAAAACTCCTTGTAAAAAATGAAAAACCCATCATAAATTGGAATGAATTAAAGAAAAAACATCTTGACGCGGAAAAGAAATTTCCCCCTTACAACTATCTTGTTGAGGGATGGGCAATGGGTATAGTACTAGAGAAAAAATAAAATTCCTAAAATCATTTTTTAACTAAAATCCCATAGGTAACCGCTTTTCCACCCCATTTGGCTTTATATCGTTTAATACCTTCTTCTTTCGCATTTTTTGGATTGGGATTGAATCCTGCCAGATCATAATATCTCATTTTATGGTCAACTCCCCACTCAATAATTTTCCATTTAATCAAATCTTGAGAATAGAGTTTTTGTTGGAAATCTAGTTTTGAACGAGCAAGACCACCTTCAATAATCAATTTATTAAAATGAGAAAAAAATAAAGCGCTAATAGGTTCTTCATCTAATCTTGCAAGAAAACCACTGTAACCAATTGGTTTTAGCATTTCTAACCATTCAATCATACCATCTTCTGTGACTTTGTTGGTTACACTTGCTATGTTGTTATTTCTTAATTTAACATAATCAGAAATATTGTGTTCATCTATCTCTTCTATTTCAACACCACGTTTTAATGATCTTTTAATATTATTTCTCCCACTATGTTTATCAATTTTTGAAAAAAGATTTTCTTTATTATCTTGAAGATCAATTAGATAAGTTCCCCATTCTTTAAGTCGAAAATTATTTTTTAATGTAATGGAGGAATTAGATACAAATGGATGTAGTTTACCCGATACAATACTAGTTTGTTTTAGTAGATAATCTTGAAATATTGAAAAAATTTCGTTAGTATAATCTTCATTAATTATCACTGGACCATAGCTCCACGCGATTAATCTCTTTTTTATTCCTGGTAATTTTTTTAATAGTTTTGATTTTGTTTTAGTATTTCCGAAACGTGGAACATTCCCATGAAGAAGTTGGGCTACAACTTCACCTTTACTATTAACAAATTTAAGAAATTTTGGATTTTGATCACCTCGAGTCATTAGAATGGCTAATTCCTTCGTTTGATAGATATTTCCGCTAACAGCTAATTGAAGTCGTTCATTCCATTTTTTATCTGGTGTATCTGATATTTCAATCGAAATCATTTTAATTCGTTTTACTCTTTTTGAATTTTTTTCGTTTGTGTTCTCTTAGAATCCAATCTGGTTTTTGGAGAATTCTAAAAATTTTATACTTTTTTTTATTTATTATTTTTACACAGTGAAAATAAGGATATTCTGAACCTCCCCATTTTCTTTTATAAGCAAAAAGACTGTTCCATTGTTCTTGATAACTTTGCAAATTGTGGGTATTTTCAGGCATTGCATTGCCTCCAGAGAAATCGTAAATCCTCATTCCAGACTGCTTTGCCCATTTCAAAGCATGCCATGTTAAAAGAGGTCCACCTACATTTCCTATTTTAGAATATGTATTCAACACTTGATGAGTATATGCAATTCCATTAAAACATCCCACTCGAAGACCGGATAATATTTCATCATTAATTGAAGCTACAAAAAATTTTTGAATTCCTGCATTAAGATCTCTCCAGTCTTTGTTGAAATTTAAAAGAGGGTCTTCTAAGTATATTCCCTTAGTTCTGGCCCATTTTTCATCAAGTAATTTAAATTCTTTTAATTTTTCTTTAGTTTGAACCTCTTTTATTTCGATATTTTCTCTTTGAGCTTTGGTAACGTCATTCCTTGCACTTTTTTTTATTTTTTTCCATAATTCATCAACACTTACATCAAGATCAGTTGCTAGAGTAACAAATTTTTCAGTATTGTAACCATCTTTCGTAAATTCGGAAATATACGACTCGTTAATCAAAAAATCTTGAGGAGGCGAATATCCTCCTAATAACATTAAATTATTTTCTTTTGTAACTACTTGAAGAGATTCAACAATAGTTTTTAGAGTTTTTATTCTAGATTCATGGTCTGTGGTATGAATTATAGGCCCACTAACCCATGTCCCTCTATTACCTAACTTTGAAGCTGTTTCAACAATTTTTTTGAGAGTAAATGTAGTATTACCACTTTTTATTTTTACGATAGTAATTCCTAACTGACCT
>SDBU01003476.1_pt1 | contig 19976 bp, 32 predicted proteins | sample 2277071 | NCBI WGS metagenome assembly SDBU01 (sample SAMN10397929, study PRJNA504765) | marine sediment metagenome | isolation source: marine sediment core GS08_GC12, 126 cmbsf | place: Arctic Ocean: Gakkel Ridge, Loki's castle | collected 2008
GCAGGTATTCGTTGCCGTCGGTATCACCAAAGGCAATAAAAGCCATTGCCCCAGCATCGGGAACTTTAACCCAAAACCCTATTGTGCCTGTAGTAGTTGCGGCTAAGGCATTTGTTAAGACGGGGGTGATGTCTATATAATCATTAGCTCCATCAAAAGTCCTGCCAGTTGAACCCCAAGTAGCCCCAGAAACCGTGCATGAATGAACTCCCTCATTAGCTATATCCCAAGCATTAAACGGACTTCCACTATTTTGTGGATGCCATAAGGGTGCATAAAGGACAAGACCATCAGTAGCGAAGTTCAACCTTCCTTTAGTCCGCCACATATTTTTAGAGGTGTTCAATGTTCCTATCATCTTATATCCCCTTTACGTAAAGTAGATAAATCTGACACCCTCACCACCAACGATAGCATCAATCCATACATCAGCTAAGTCATCTACTTCAAGTGGCGGAGTCCAATCTCCAGCGTATAAAATAATACCCGTTCCAGTCGCTATTGTAGCAACTACACCCTCACCGCCTACAGCAACAGCCCCAGTATTGTCTGTCTGAGCTTGAACGATAACTGCCTTGGCGGGAGTTGAACTGCTAACAAGAGGTACATCTGTCAGGGGAGTGGTAACGGTTATGACACCATCAGCTACACCAGTCTTGTCATGTCCTACTTTACCGATATCAGCAGTACTAGCCTTCAGCACAACCTCATTCGCATTAGCCGTAGCTTGGTCTATGCCTACTTTACCTACAAGAGCCGTCCCAGCTAAGAGTGTTACATCACCAATGTCTATTGTTGGTGTAGTAGCCAAAGCTACTCTAAGATTTCCACTAGCATCTACTATAAGGGGAATATAATCCCCATCTCCAGCCAAAGCAGCAGCAGTATCCTTGCGGACTGCTAACAATACAACGCCATAATCCCCATCAGCATGAGCAGCATCTTCAGCCTTTGCTAAAACTATACCATTTTCATCCACTAACTCTACAACTTGAACACTCATACTAAATCTCCTCCTTTTTCCTCTTACGAGACTGCTTGGCTTCCTTTACCAATAAGTCCCTTATGTCAAGTAAGACTTCCAATGTATGAAGCCCTCGTTCGTCATACTCTTTTAGTATTTCCTTTCTTTTTCTCATTCAACCCTCTAGTTCGCAATCCCCCACCGAATCTTAGGCGAACTGTTTACTCCCGTGGCCGAAGCCACTCTCCTGTTTTCAGGGGAGGGGATGCAAGACCCCCTCCCCATTAAAGAGGGATGATGCTTGCCGTTTCCGACAAGCTACACCGCCTCTACAAACTTCTCTAAAGCTATCAGGATACTGGGTTCAATCTGCAAGGTCACATCCATATTGTGGTGACAAGCATCGCAAGTTCCAGTTACCTTCTCAGGCATCTTGATTTTCTCAAACTCAAGGTTATCTTCTTGCAATAAGAGTTCATTAAACTCGGAGACAAACTTCTCAAGGTTTGCTTCGTCTCCTTTCGTCTTAACGTTCTCCCCACCTCTTTCGTTCGGCTCACTGTAGATTTCGTAGGTGGTGACCAAACCCTTCTTCACTTCCTCAACAGGCTTGAGCTTATCACCTACTTTGTTGGCGAGCTTGGCTACCTGTAGACTTGTTCTAACAGGCAACTTAATCTCTGCCAGTCTCCCTAGTGCCCCATTCGCACCATAGAGTTCCCCATTGGTTACCTTCATCATCCCTCTCCTTTCTTATTCGGGCTTTATATTTAACTCTTGCTTATATCTGGGGGAATTGATTTTTATTTTCCCCTTTGAAGCAAGAAGTTTCCCGACTAGCGTGTTCTTGCCTTCCTCTATGACGGCGTTTCCGTCTTTATCTACTTTTAGTTTTACCTTCATATTCACCTCATTGGGGGTGATTAAAGGCTCTCCCCCTTAGCCTTGAAGTTTAGCTTGTATTATATAGTAAGATAGCTCTGGTATCTCCATTTCTATCTACGACCAGAATTCTACCGTTGCGACTTCCCTCTGAATCTGAGTCATCAACACCAGTTACCACATCCTCAAAATCAAAAGCAGTGGCAAGAGTTCCCTGCATTTTCAAGCCAGTGGTTAGTTGACAACTACCTACACCCCAGATTCTTATGCCCTCAGCTAATGTCGCAGCACCACCATCACTTCTTACTTCTATGCCTATTGAAGTGCTTGGTAAACTAGGACCATACAAATTAACTATTATGCCCCTGACGTTGCCCGTAACTGTTCCTGAAGGGCATTCCATATTGAATACTCCTATCGCTGCTTCGGTAGTAACTGTAAGTGTTCCAGTTAAGTCTACACCATTCATTTGCCCATAAGCAGCTTGAATGTTCTTTTGAACATCCATATAGGTATTTATATTCATTATCCTGAGATTTGCCATATCAACTGTGTCATGGGTTGACCTAATACGAAGCAGCCGAGCCGTGCTTGTGCTAGTAGGAGCGCCACCCGAAGCAGTAAGATTGATATTCATCTGGAATGGTTCAAAGTTTTGAGAGGCGGCATTGGCTAGATTCACTGTAAGTTCATCCGCCCTACTTCCAATCCCTATAGCGTAATTTGTCCTAGAAGAATCAGGCGTATAAGTTACTCCTGAAAAGTCAATTCCCTCAGTAACCGTTCCATCCATACTTATACCAGTACTAATGGAATTACCACCCACTGACCAAATCCTAATTCCTTCAGCCAATGTTGCAGTACCACCGTCAGTCCTGACTTCCAACCCTATTGAAGTGGTGGAAGGTAAACCGGCACCGTACAAGTTGATTATGATACCTCTGACAGTTCCGGTAACAGCAGAATTGGCATCTACATTAAAGACACCCACCGCTGCCTCACCACCGACTGCAACGGAATTGGTGTAGAAGTCTATCCCATGAATACACCCATAGACATCTTGGAGATTCTTCTGGACATCTAGGTAGGTGTTTACACCCCTCAATCTGAGGTATTGCATATTAGTTGTGTCGTGAGTTGCACGGAGGCGTAATAGAGCAACTGTACTCGTGCCAGTGGGTTCCCCAGATGCACAGGTAAGATTTAGATTCGTCTGCCATAGTTCTAGGTTCTGGCTACCAGAGTTTAACAGGTTCACGGCAAGTTCCGCAGCTCTGTTACCTGCACTATAGGCATAGTCCAGTCTGCTTGCATCTGGAACGAGTGTGCCAGTGGTTGCAAATCCCCTATCACTAGTGGATGTAACAAGGTCTCCTATAGTGGCTGTTCCTACAACCCCAAGTCCACCATCTGTCTGAATTGAACCTGTGGTTGTGGTGGTTGATGTAGTGGTGTCATCCTGAACTATCTTCTGGGCGAAGGTGGCAGTAGCAGTAGCAACAGTTATCACAGCCGTTCCAGCGACACCCAAAGCAGCCGTAGTTGCGCCGTTTAGTATTGCGTTTCCATCAGTAACTGCCCTAACGTATTCCGAACCGCTTTGACCATCAAGATAGATGTAGTATCCCTGTTCTACAGAGATGTCGTCTGTCTCGATAGAGATGTCCCCAGTTAAAGTTACATCCCCATCTATGTTGACGGTTGCAGCCGTAATATCTAATTCTGAACCGTCCCATTTTATTGAGGCATCTGAACCAACTACATCCCCAAAGTATATGGGGACGTTATCTTTGACCTGAATATATGCCCCATGTATTTCAGCCCAATTACTTCTTACCACCATGATAAACCTCCTTTTAGTTTAGCAGGGGGAGAGTGAAGCCCTCCCCCTGGCATGGCTTATTTATTTTATGGTATGTCGAAAGCTACGAAAGCTATTACCGTACCAGATACGTTATAGTTACTGTCAGGTATAACATAGTACATACCAAGATACTGTTCCTTTACACCCAGAGCACTTCCAACTGGGATTACAATGGGTGCTCTACCTGCTGTTAGACTAGCTTGAAGAATAGCCCCAGTGGATGCCTGAACAGTGGAAGCAGCCAGAGTTGCCGAGTCATCTGTCACGACCTGGAAATCAACACTCGTAACTGTGTCAATTTCTACGGGGATTATTACCACCACGTACAACTGTTTTCCCTTTGACAGATTCTTAGCAGCCCCCAAGTCTATAGTGTTAGTGGAATACTCGCTAGCAGCATTACAGATAGTTTGCCCAGTCCATACTCCAGTAGTGCTCCTAGAGCCACTTAGTAAAAGTTCTTTATCAATAAACACGTTCGTTCCTCCTTTTTAGTTTCCTAGCTTATGCGTTCCCAATGGTTGATTCGTCAGAGTCAATGTTGTCACAGACGTGAACTGGAGCATCAAGAAAGCTCACTATTGGCTTGCCCGCAGGACTGTCTATGGTTAGATTGACATTAGACTTGTTCTGTGCCTGCTTGTGCAGGAACTTGGCTACCGTCTTGTTGCAGTAGATGAAGGTCTTTGCCATATTCCCTAAGTCAACAGTTGGTCTAGCATAGTAACCATCAACCAGCTTGTCCATCAGGTCAGCACCAGTCGCAGCATCAGCCTTTAGGTTGTCTACATCAATGTTGCAGAGACGTATTACATACCTGTAGTCTCTCAAGACCAGTCCGAGCTTCCACTGGAATCTGGTGACCCACGCCTGATACATAAGATTGTTGGAATCAGTTACCAGTGTCTTGCCCAAGTCCTCACTCTGCAAGCCAGCCTTACTACCTTTAGGAAACATCAGCGAACAGGTTTGTGGCCCCCAGGTGATAATCCAGACTGATGTATTAGCCGAGGCACTGCCACCACAAGTAATCATCTGGGTGGATGATGCCCCCGTGGGTGAATCAAGGTAGTTATATCGTGGGTCTAGCCCGTGCATCTTTTCAGGGTCAGTATTCTGGTCTCCATAGAACAAAGCCGTTGCTATGGTATCATTGAAGCCAGTAACAAAAGCGTTATCTTCTGAAGCCCTGAAAGCAGCCTGATTAGCATTAAGCATAGCCAAATCCACGTCTATCTTAGAATAAGACTCAAGTATGCCACACAGGTCGGTTATCTGCTCAGTGGTGCTTTTCTCAGCCGCAACACCATAGTTTAGAAGTCTCCACGTTCCTGTTGGGTCACTTGACCTTTTCGTAGTCCGATGTCCTGTCGGAAGGTTGCCCTCCATAATATTGGCATCAGCTACGATTGGGTTGGAAGAGGCTAGAACTTCAATTATTTCGTCTATTCCGCCCCCTGGTTTCTCCCTCTGAGCCCAATCTAAGAGGGTTAAATAGGTCGTTCCTATAGTTGTCATTTATTTCCTCCTTATTTCTTGTACATTGAGGGGTATCTAACTTTCAACGCCTTGTCGGGAGTTAAAGCTTCACCCCCTCCTTTTTGTCCTTGGTCAAACTTCTCAGGTGTTTCTTTGGTCTTTTTTAACTCGCCCTGAGCCTTTTCAAGCGCAAGGTTGGCTGCCTTAGCCTCCATCTCAGCAGGTGATTTAACGCTCTGGTCACTCAAGAGTTCAGTAACCTGTTCGGTTGACAAATTATATTTCTTACCGAAGTCCTGAGATGCCAAAACACGCCCATACTGCTCCGCCTGACCCATCATCTGTCGCATAACGATAGACTGTTGGGCTATTTCCCGTTGCTGCCTTACTTGTTGTTCCCTTGCCTGTTCCCTTCGAGTTGCCTCAGAAGCAGTTATTGCTCCTTCTTCAACTTCCCTTTGGTCTTTGGCCTTAGCCTCAACTTCAGCCTGTTGCGCTTGATAGATTTCAGCCCGCATAGAAGCTTGCGCCATCTGCCCCCTAATCTGAGCAATTTCCTTATCCTTTGCAGACTCCCTTTTTGACCACTCATCCTGTGTATAGGTTCTTTCCTTTGGGGGTTCTTTTACCTCCCCCTTTTGAGTTTCATCCGTCCCAAGAGGTTGCTCTTCAGGTTTCTGTTCGGGCTGAGGATTTTCTTCCCCAACCTTTTCTTCTACCTGCTCTACTCCGTCCTGAGATTGATTTTCCTCCGCCATAGTTAGTTAGTCCTCCTTTTTATTTGCTTAAACACCAAATTGGTGATGAAGCCGTTAAAATAAAAAAAGCCCTATCGATGCTCTAGGCATTCCAATAAGGCTTTCGAGAAGCTCTGATTATTCAATTATTAAAGTGCTATTCTACTATAGCACTAATACTCTATTTTGTCAAGTCAACCAATTTATGTGAGTTATATTCCTTGATAACTTCAAAGACATTATATCTCTTACATCTGGGACAGACAATTTCTATCCTGCCAGTAAGGTTTTCGCCTAATTTCTTACCGCACCCATCACATTTCAGATTTCCCTTTTCATCTATCATCTCAATGAATTCTCATAGAATGTTCTAAGCCCAGTGTTCACCCACGCATTAAAATCTTTATAACCGAGTGGATAATCCCAGTGTATCTTCTGAAGTTTAGTTATTTCATCTTGCGTAAGGCTGCCCCCCTCATACCACAATCTATTAAGTGCCTTCAGAAGAGATGAGCCGAGGTCTTTCCTTATGTTTCCCCAGACATCAGCGGGGGGAGTCCCGCCCGCTGATATTGCCTCCTTCCCAAAAACATTTTCATATCCCCTTATGTCTTCAGGTTTTATCTTATGCTCTTCCATCAATTTAAGAACTTCCTGTTTTGCCCTTGGAGTCTTTAATATTGTGAATCTTCCGAGAATGAATAATTTAGCTTCATTTTCGGGATTAGCTATCCTATAAGCATTGCGTTCGGCAGTTGTCTCAAGGTTGAAATAAGTCTCCAGTTCAGGCCAATTCGGTAAATCATAAGAGACTATGCCCACACCTAAAACACCAGGCGAGGCAATAAGACCTCCCACAAGCCCCTCTGAATTGATAGCATCCACCATATCCTGAACAAACATAGGAGCCAAACGCTGATAGGCTTGTTGAACATCCAAGTCCATCTTTTCACCAATGTATGTCCTACCAGCCATAAGGTCATAGAAGAAACTAAGTGTAGGCATTAACTTGGACCGTAAAAATTGCTGGATAATTTGTAGACGATTCGCTTCATAAGTTTGTCCAGAGATTGTTGACTTCTTCATGCCCATAATAAGGGTTGAAGTAAATCTTGCATATTGCTGGAAGCCACCCCAAATATCAAGGCGTGTTTTACCTATTCGTATCTTGCCGAAGTCAGCAGATAATGGGTCGTCCCCGACCTCGGCACCAGCAAGTTTAGCTAGCGCTAGAATTAGTAAGCCAGCCCCAACAAAAGCAGCCAGAGTTTTTGCCACCTCTTTTCTTACAGGAGTTGTCCCAGTCAATAGGCTTTCGGCTATCCTGATACGTGATGCCTGTAGCCGGGGGGAGAATAAAATACCACTTAAAAATGGGGCACTTTCTTCTAACTTTCCTAGACTCCCTCTACCGCTAGCATTATTTATAAATTTCGCAAGTTCCTTATAGTCCTTTACTGTAGCCTCATAGCCAGTGCGTTCCCACACACTAGCCATGCTATCAAAGGTATCTGCTCTCAACTTGTTTAGATAGGTAATATATGCCCTTTCAGACCGCCTGACAAGCGGAATATATCTGGCTAGGTCGCTGACAAATACCTCCTCCCGTGCTGTTAGTTTCGCCCCTACACCTTTAATCGGAGCGTGGAAAAGCCCTGATTCTGCTCTCAATTCAGCATACTTATTTGTCTGGATTGACCTGTCAATATCCAAAGCATATTTCTCTTTTGCAAAAGCGTTGAGCATAGGCTTTAACCCAGCCCTCCACTCCTTAAAATGCTTTGGGGCTAGAACCGCACCCTGCCTTAGCGGAGCAGATAAATCCCACGAGGCTAGCACTGCCCTGGGTATATTCCAGATGTCCAAGAATGTCTCCCAAGCCTTCGCTCCTAGAGGGCGCTTGGCAAGAATAGCCTTAACAAGTTCTGTGCCAAACACCTCTTCCAGCCGTGCTATATCGCCCCTTGTAGGAATCCGCCCTAAAAGCAGCTTTTCAAGAGCCTCGCTTGTATTCAGCTTCTGAAAATATGGAATGTCAACTGAATCACGAATACGGTTGAAAAGGTTACTAATATCATCAGGTGTCAGGCCCACTTCAGGCGGTGTGAACTCTGCTATAGGTAATTCCCCGCTCAACATTCCCTTAGAACGTCGAAAAGCCTCTCTTGCCTCACCTCTTCCAAGAACCCCAGCAGCTGCTGCTGCTCTTTTCCTCAACTCCTCGTGTTTAAGTAACTCAGTCTCTTTCCTGACAGGTTTGGCAGACCTTACAAGACGAGTAAGTTTACTAACTGGGTCTTCCATTGGTGGTATTGGGCCTACCTCAGCAGGTGGTGCTGGTGGCACAGTAGGAGGTGGTGCTGGTGGCACAGTAGGAGGTGGTGCTGGTGGCACAGTAGGAGGTGGTGCCACTGGTGGAGTTGGCGATGGAGGTTTAGTAACTTCGGGGGCAATACCAGCCCTTCTATCTAATTCCGCCTGATAAAGTTTTTTATGAGGCGTAGCCGCTTTAACACGCTTTTCTAATTCTGCTGTTGATAGTGACTCAATAGGACGCTTTAAGTCAGGCGGTAGTTTAGTAACTTCAACTGCTGGGGGCTTGGGAATTGCCACTTCAGGTCTTTTAGCTACACCAGCCACAAGTTCATCTATTTCTGCTTCCGTCAAAGGTTTCAGCGGTTCAGCTTTTATTTCCCTTGCTTCCCATAAAGTTTGCCTTCGTAGTGTTCCCTCTGGCACACCATATTTACTGGCTATTCTAGTTATTTCACTATCAACAAAGGCTTGATATTCCTGCGTATCTACTGTTAAATCAGGGCGAAGTTGCCCTGTTTCTAATGCCACCATAGTCTGGTCAGCTTCTGTTAAAGCCTGTTTCCATTTTGTAACCTCTGGGGTAACAGGTGGAGTTACTGGTGGTGTTACTTGGGCTTGTAGTGCAGCTTCTACTGCCTGAGATTGATTAGCATATAACTGTCTTTCGGCAGTAGTAAGGGCTAGGTTGTTTGTTATTTTAGCCACTACGGATTGAATGGTAGGAAGTCGTTCCGCTGGTAATCCGCCCCTAACTATACCAGTCTGAGTTCCTCTAGGTACGAATATATTAACAACTTCATCTATGGCTTCTCTAATAGCTTGCTCTTTATTGGGTGTCCTGCCTTGTCTCCTCAAGAAACTATTAGTTACCGCTTCTACAAATGTGTTCTTATTCTTTGCCCCTGTGAGCACCTGTCCTGTCCTAGAAACAAACGGATATAACGGGCTTCTTGATGCCACTGGAAGTCTTGCCTGTGCTGCTATCCACTTATCCAATCCAGTATTAAGAGATGCCTTTACAGCACCCCTCCCAATCAATTTAACTCCACCAATAGTTAATCTGCCAAGTTGCCTGTAAATGTTTAGAAAGGCAGGGGTTTCCCACAGTAATTGTTCCCAGAATGGTAAATTCTCGTATGGTTCTAGTGGCTGTATCCGACCCTCTTTTACGAGTTCATTAACCCTTGCTTGTGATATGTCCCCTGTTCCTATTAGCATCTGTCTCGTTTGAGCACCAACTATCTCAAATGGTATGGCAATCATTCTGGCTATTTTGGCATATATGCTTTGCTCAAATCCAGGGAGGTTTGCCTGATATTCTTCCCACGCTTGTTTCTCTTCTGCTAAAAACGCCTGTCTGGCTTCTTCACCTGTATCTTTGAACTCCCAACTTTGAGGTAAACGATATTTAATATCAATCTCTCTTTGTCTCTGTTTATAAATAGCCCTAGCTTCCTGCTCACTAACTTTCTCAGTTACTATGGGTGGTTCTGGGGGTGGCTCTACAGGTGGTGGTTCTGGGGGTGGCTCTACAGGAGGAACTCTAGGAGGAACTCTAGGACGAACTGGCTCAACAGGTGGCTCCCCCCTCTTCTTTTGGAAATAGTCAGTAAAAGGGAATTGCTGAGGTGCAGTAATCTTTGGGGCAGGAAACAAATCCTTTACCTCTTTTTCTGCACCTATAAATCTCTCAGCAACTCTCTCAAATGGGTCTAGTGTCATTAGACTTGCCACCTCAAACTGGGTGCGAAACCGCTAACCCCCCCTCTAAATGGTGATGTCTGTTGCCACCTTTGCATAAAGGGATAACTCTCTAAAAAGCTACCAAAGCCAAGACTGGGCGGTTGCCCTGCTAATGCCTGTTTTCCCAAAGCGGTTTGATATTGACCCGCTACATTACCAAACCGACTGCGCCAGTAATTAGTGAATGAAGGAGTGCCTTCAGGTATCATTGCTCCATACTGGGCTTGAGGAAAATCCTCAAGCCAGTACTTCCAAGGATTATCATTTGGCATTTTAACCCCCTACTTAGAAATAGCGACCTAGATTATACTTTTCCTTGAGATAACCCAGGAAACTAGGTTGACCTGCCCCTGCCATCCATTCCGGGTATTGCTGTTGCCAAGTTTCCATTTCGGCAGGCACTCGCCCTGCTAACCATTGCGCTCCTGGGCCTAATTGTGGCCGAAGTCCCATCCCAAGCAAACCCCCTATGTCTGTCCCAGTCATGCCCGGGATTTGCTCTCGTTCCGCAAAAGGCATACCAAGCGTTTGTCCAAGAAGCTGTTGAGCTAATCCATACATTGCAGATGGACTTTGCGTGTAGGGTTGCATCCACTGAGTCATATAAGGCCCTGGGGCAGCAAATTGATTCTGATAGCCTGGCATTTGAGCAAGAGCACCCTGCATTCCGCCCAGTGCTGCCAATGGCTCATACATACCAGCTAGATACTCCTCATGTGGAGCTAGTGTTGTTCTCCCTGTCAACCCTAGAGCTTGCTTATAAGCTGCTGGGTATCCCCAACCACCTTTTTCTTCCCAATATTCGGGGCTTCCAAGAGCATATTGTCCCCATTGTGTTCCTGTTGTCATTGGCGTTCCTCCTATTCCCGTAGTTTGATAACCCCCTGGTTGTGTAGGGTGTGCTTGTAATAAGTGTGCTGCCAGTTCAGCCATAGTGCTAAACCGCTGCCCATCATAAGGACACTCAAAAAGACCTGTAGAAGTAGCCCCTGCTGCCCCTCTCCTTGGTAGGTCAGGATAATACTGGCTTAGCGCTGGCTCCGTCCATCCCTGTTCTATCATATCCTCATAAGTAACCTCTGTAACTGCCATAATCTAATCCTCCTTTTTATTTATATTAAACAGGTGCTCCTGGTGGAACCCCTGGTGAAACAGGTGGTGCTCCCTGTACAGGACCTCCGCCTTGCGGCATAGCCCCTCCTGGAGGTGTTACCCCCATTACTTTCATAATAGCTTCCGCAATTGGTGCGGTCTCTGGATTCACTGATAAAGCCTCAACCGCAGCCATTATCAATTCAGGGGGTAACTGTGGTTGCTGTTGCCTCTGCGCTCCTTGTGGATTAAGTAACATTAAAACATCCTGAGCCAAATCTTCTCTACCCCTCTTTTTCAGGGCAGCAACTATCTGGCTGATTAAAATAGGTTGTAACGCCATACCCATTTCAGCGAGTGCTTTATCCCCTTCGGCATCTGGGTCTCTAAGTCCGAGTATATCTTCCCTAGCCGTCTGTTTAGAAACTAGAGGAATATCCTCTGGGCCCCTCCTCTGAGTAGCTGCCAGAGACATCATTATCTCTGCCTCCCTATCTCGTGGCATCCTAGGTTCACATTTTACCACTACATACCATTCAGGGTCAATCTCCCTTGGCTTTACCTTTACACTAAAGAACTTGCCATCTGGCTGAAAGCCTCGCAAATTGACCTTGATACCACGCTCGTTGTATTGACCTAATAATTCCTCACAAAGCCAAGTAAAAGATTGCTCTAAGCAACCTGTCCGAGGACTATAAACAGACCTCGTGCCCTCAATCAGTACACCCAATGCAGCCCCACTCATTGCCTGACGAGTTCCGCCATAAGCTAACGGATAGGGTAATGTAGAGGTCTGAATATCTGTGTTTATAATGCTGTGAAGAGCAGCTGTTTCAGGCGGTGCCTTTGGCAACTCTAAAGGAGTTATCTCCTCCCCTTCCTCAATCTTAATCTCCTGCCATGTCTTATACGGGTCATCAGCCAATGCCTTCTTACCATCTTTAGACTTATGAACGATTGAGCCAACTACCGCCCGCTCGTAAACATCCATCAGCCTGCTGGTAATCTTATTCATAGGTTTATATAAATTGCGTGATGCCGACCAGACCGAATCCCCCCGATACTCAATTGTAGATTTATAGTCTTTTGTTTGTAGAGTAGGCATTGAGCCAACTGGTAGTATAAAACAGGGCACGTGCCCTATCTTATGTTCCCTGGGCTTCTTTGCCCAGTCATCCTCAATGATTACCGAATTACGCTCCTCATCAAACCAATCAATAAGCTCAGCATCTTTGCCTTTAATGTCAATGTCATATTCCGATTTTATCTGGGCTTTGGTGAGCTTCCTCTTACTAGCCGCCCACAATAAGCCATTAGGCCCCTTCTCCCAAGTAGTATGAAGAATATCCCATACAAGAATATCAAACACTGTCCTGTCCTTCAACGGATAGACAAGCACTCTCAAGCCAATCCAGCCCCTCAAACCGATATAATAAGCCATCTGTTCCCGTAACAAAGGCTCACCCATATTGCGGAAGTTGCGGTCAATCTCATTCAAAGCACCAAGTAAATATAATTCCCCAACCGAAGCTCCCCTGCGGTCTTTCTCGCTGGCATCTTCGGGAAGTCTTATCTGAATTGTTAGTTCAGCCCGATTAACCCCATCAATTACCTTGTCAAAGAAGTTTCTAGGAGCACTGGAGGTATAAGATTCATACCCTGCTTCAGCCTCATATTCCTTTAATGTAAGCAAATCAAAGTCGCTAGACATAATAGTGTGAAGCGAGCCGAGTTCGTCCTCTTTATCCTTTATTAGTTGCTGTATTTTAGTAATATCATCATACATAAATTACCTCTTCTTGGCATAATCCTTAAGTTGCTTGGCTGTCATTGATTTCGCCATCTTCGCAGCCTGCTTGCTATAACCCTTTGGTGTCTCCCCCCTCTTTATAGCAAGTGCAATCCCTGCTAGTTTCCTCTGCCTTTCACTAACCGCTGGCATATTCCAACCTCCTTATAGATTTAATACACCCCTTGGGGATAGTATTTCTATCACTGAATGTTTTGTTATCACTGTGAGTTGATACTATAATTAGTTTCTTCGCTGTGGATTTCATTTGCCATCCAACAGTAGTGCATACAACAGGTTCTGTATTTTCAACCTTTTCTTTGGTATCCCACCCCGATTGCCCTTATGTATCTTCCCAAATCACTTCAACTAAAGGCAGTCTGCGCATTATCCCCATTTCCTCCTTATTTCCTAGATAAAGATAAAGCAACAATTAGTGGATAGTTTGCCTTTTTAGTCTTATAAGTCTCTACCTTGCTATACTGCCCCCAATCCTCTTCATAACCTAATTGTCCTTCAAGATTTATCAGACCAACCTTTCCTACCTCGTCATAACCACACTCAAAGCCATTTACCACAACCATTGTCTCATCAGCATACTTGGATAACTCGGCAATTAACTCCTTAACCTTCATCATTCCCTCCTTTTATCTACCTAATAAACTGGCTAACCCAGGCTTGAAGCTATGAACCTCAGTTATCCTTGGCCCTGGGGTGGCCGTAGCAAACCCATATCGCTCAGTCATACCGTATACCCCATACCTCATAGCATCCATTAGGTGGTCATTGAACTTGATTGGTTCTGATATGACATTCCCATCCTTATCTTCTTTCCATTGATAGCTCTGTATCTCTTTAATCAGATTAACACTGGTTTCTGGTATGCTTAATGTCTGCCTCTGGCATAAGTCAATCCCATCCCTAACATCCCTATGTGCTTCATAGGCATTATACCCAGCCCTGAATATCTCTTCTATCATCTGCTTAGCAGAGGGGTCAGCGTATATGTCCCCCCTCTCTTCATGGGACAAAAACTCAATGATGTCCTTATTAGTCATACCGGACTTATACAACCGCTCATCAAGGTAAAACTTGTTCTCTAGCTGGTATACCTTCAAAATGGCACTGGGATTAACCAGCCCGAAGTCTAGCCCATAGCACCACTTAGACTCGCTCATATCAGGTAGTGCAGGGATAATCTTGTAGTTAGTGTATATTCTCCTTTGTAGTAACCCCCACTCACCTAAAGCGTATATCTTGTAGAAGTTCCCATCCTGATATATCAGGTCGGTTATGGTTTTGATGTAGGCCTTATTTAGGAATGGGTTATCGTTGAAGGTCGAATGTATTACCTCAACATCATCCTCATTGATTAACTTGGTGGCTATCCAGTTATTAGCATCTATCGGATTGAGGCTCAGGAACATCTGGTTTAATCCCCCAGTCGGCTCTCTTAATCTGAGCTTTAGGATGGTATAGTCCTCGTAGGTGAACTCATTAGCCTCTTCCATCCAGATGTAGGAGAAGTTAGCACTCTTTATCTTCTCAGCCTCATCCAAACTAAAGAACTGTATAACATTACTGTTATGTGTGTAGGTCTGTGCCGTCTTGTTATGCTGGTCTGGATTATATAGACCATAGTCCTTCATTAAGTCTATTATTAGCTTCATTGCCGTCATCCTTAACGCCGGGAAGGTCTTGCGGCATACCCCGATAGTCTTGTGTTCTTCTTGGGCCAGCTTCTCTATTAAAAGTTGTGCTATAGAATAAGACTTTGAGCTGCCAGCCCCGCCTACATTAACAATAGTCTTAGCCCTTGATTCTCTGGTCTTATCATATATTGGCGTAACGCCTACTTCCCTATTCATTTAATTACTTATACAAAGGCCGAACCACCTGACCCCAACATATCCCTTTAAGAACTCTATATGATTGCCCTTCTCCATTGCCTCAAGGCTGAACTTACGGTTTAATTCCCCTATACTGGACTGGAGCCACCGAGCTATAGCTAACTCTTTATTAACATCTATCCCTTTAGTATATAGTATCCTCTCATAAGCTATCATTCTTTTGTACTCTTTATCAGTGGCTCAACTGCTACATAGCTAGCCTTTAATCCTTGGTTGTATAAATGACACCCGTTACTATGGCTGAAATCATTTTTAGAAGGTTCTGGCATAGTTACAGCCTCAAATTCATTCTCGCAAACACAATAGTAAGGCAACTCCCTTTCTACCTTTATCACTACACCTTGAGAGTGGAGATACCGAAGAATGGCATCTACAATCCTAAACCTATTTTGACCTATCCTGTGTCCATCTCCTAGGGCAGCATAATCTGGCATACTTTCCTCGGGTTTATAATCACTCAGGATTAGCCTTATCCCTTCCCTTATCTCTTCTCTTTTTAGACTAGCCAAATATGAGTCGTGAGCCTTCTCTTGTTCTGGTGTTCTTATTATCAGTATCTCTTCTTGCTTAGTCATCGTCCCTCCTCATTTAGGTTCTAGCCAGACAACCTGCCAGCACTCAGGAACATCGTCATATTTATCGTGATGCTTAACGCTTACAACCCTTGAACCTTCTGGCAAGTCTATCTCTGGCTCTGTAACTATCTTCTGCTTAATAGAGTATATCATCATCCCTCCTTATGCCAGCAATTCCTTAATTTCACTGAAAGTATACCCACCTATACCATACCGAACTAACGAACTTAATACTAGCCTTTTCCCATCTAACCCAGTCATACTCTTATCTAATGCCATCCCTATCATCGCTACCCGCCTGGCTTTACTCCTTCCCCGACTGAGGTCTGTCTCGTTAGCTCGGTTACACGCTATCATCTCAGGGATATGTTTATTGGGTTCTGGTTGATTGGCTCTGTCTAGCACCTGCCCGTCACTTAATGTTAAATAATGGGGCTCCCCCTCAGCTGTAACGCCCTCTGATGTAACGCCTTTTTGCTTTCTTTTGTCTCTCATATAGTTACGCTGGTATTCTGTTTTGTTAGACCCTCTCAACGGCATTGTTAGACCCTCTTAATAAGATATTCTCTGCTTCTAGTAAAGTTACTCTACCTTCTAAATAAGTTATCCTGTTTTCTAGCAGAGTTAATTGGTGGTGCTTCTCGCCTGATACTAAATGTAGGTTCTCATCACCATTATCATTCTTTATCTTGTTGATATGGTGAACTATCTCATATCGCTTTAGTGGTCTACCTAATCGCTTGGCTACTACTAATCTATGCTCCGCTACATAACCATAAGCATCTGCCATCATAGCAAAAGGGCTTTCAGGACTAATCCAAATATATCTGTAACCCTTTGTTAATCTTGGCTTTCGGCTACGGGTCGGTATCCAAGCACTTGTTAGACCCAGTTTAACCCTTTCCCTGTAACGCTTTACCCTATCTCTCGTTGTCTTCTTTTGTAACGCCTTGTCTTTGTATGCCATCATTCTCCCCCTTGAGCTTATAGACGATGCTTACCGGTACATCACCTACTATCTTATGCGTATCTGCTACCTTTCCCTCAGTCCAGTCATGTAACATCTCTATAGCCCGTGTATCACCACCCACCCCTTTCCGGATTAGTGCCAAGACTACCAATATATCAGCGTTTCGCCCTTCTAGCTCACCCTTGGGAACCTCCTCAAGTAATTCTCTGGCTATTTCTGATAGGTACTTCTTATTAGGTGCCCTACCGCTAGGATTCCCCGATTGACCAGGTTGCCACTGATAGGGCTTCCCCGCTTCAGCTATATTAGGGTTCCCCAGCCTACTTTTAACTTGCTTACCAGGTTTATCTTCTACCATATCTTCTCCCCGCCTAGTGTAATCCTTCTCCCAGTATATCTACTTAACCCATCTCTAGGGTGACTGGGATACATTACCTGCTAAATGTAAAAGCGATGTTAAAGAATACTAACCCAATACGAACGATAAACTTCTCATCATTTACTTCAAGCTCCAATCCCAATAAGTAATGCGTGCTAATTAGTGTTGTTATCTTCTTCATTATAGCTCCTTTGGTACAGCAAGAGCTGATGAAATAATACTTGTAGGCAGTAGACTGGTCATCTCAGACACATTATTCATACTCCTATTCGCTATAATTTCCCATGCTTTATCTATGGCAGGGAAAACAAAGCCAGTGCCTCGTTGTTTATCCTTTTCCTTAATTACAACTGGATAAGCCATAAACTAATATACCATAAACTAGCCAGGCTGTCAAGTAATACACGCAAGCGTGTGAGTTTGTATCTAAAATAAATATTGAAAATAACCCTAAAAACACTTGACAAGGTAACAAGTGTATGGTAACATATGTAATAGAACTTTACAAACTGAATAGCTGAAAACTCAAGACTAGCCTGGTGTAAACCAAAGGGGGGCAAGCTAGTCAAGGGTAAGTAAGTAAACGTATCGGCCTACTTGTTGAGTCGCCTTGCTAAATAATAGCGAGGTGAAAAAATGATACGAGGTTGGTGGACAATAAAATATGAGGCAGTGGATGAGGAGTTTGTTGAGCCTAATGATGTTGACCTGGAGCATATTGCCGAGTGTATCAAAGAGGGATACACAAGCGGGGAAATCCTTCAAGAGGAAGAGGTATTACAGCCAGCATAACACAGCACTGGCAAGGCGACTGACCTGGTAGGCTGATACTAAAGCTATCTGCCTCTTAGGGGTGCCTAAGCACTCACAAAAACTAGGAGGTAAACAATGAATAGATTAACCAACAAACGAATAATTGACGAACTGCTACCACAACTACGACGGCACTTCCAACTATGGGGGGAAGCAGGGATGCAAACAGATGGCTTGACATATGGGAAGTTTCTTTCCGTCACAAAATATCTGGAGGGGAAGTATGACCACGCCGACCTTAGCGCTAAAATAGAAGATGGCAAGATTGTCGGCATATTCTATTCAAAAGAATATACCGGTTGTGGTAATGGCTACTATGCTAAGGTAGACGACAACGGCAATATAATAGCTGGAGAATGGGACTAACAATAAAGCATAACACAACGGGGGGTTTAAGCCTCCCTAAGAGGTAGATAGTAAATAGGCTATGAGCTATGCCGCCTTGCTAAATAATTATAGGAAGGTAAAGCAATGGCAAAGATAGGGAATGAAGCAAAACTCATACTGAAACTAGCCGAAGGGCGTATCCAAAAGGCAATAGAGGAAGCAAAGCAAAAGCGTGAAGTTGCTATCAACAATGATAATGACCGAGTCGCAAACTTATGCCAGGGTCAAGCAGATGGGATGTGGTATGCAATGACTGTCTATGTAGGAGTCATCTCAGAATTAGAAGCTAAATAAACAAGGCACTGGCAAGGCGGTATAATTGATAGTCTATTAGTAACAAGTTGAAGGGAGGGTAAATCAAATGATACTACTAATGGCTACCATTATAATAGCACTGGCCTGGCTCGGCTACGAGACTGACTGGATGCGAGTTCGTTTGCTAGTTGGTAAGACCAAACCAAAGTATGCCCGATATGAAGTCTACGGATTTCTAAAAAACAAGAGGCCTAATTATACTACAACCCCTGTCTATACAGGTAGCAATATGCCAGAAGGTTATAAATGGGATGGCGAACCTTGCTACAATATAATTCTTAGCCCGGGTATTAAAGATGTCCTATGTGGCTTTAATTGGCTAAACAAGCATTGTGCCGACCTAGTAGACTACCATCCCATAGTAGAAATGAACATTGGCAATGTTAGATATAAGATGCACATCTTAACTACAGGCATTATAAAAGATGTAATGAAAGCAAACAAGCTAACTGGAAAACAGAAGTTGGCAATAGCCTAGCCTGATGAGGCATAGAAAGGAGTGTTAAAATGAAATCCATAGAACAAGCAATCCAAAAGTTAGAATGGCAAAATGACAAGGGAATTGATAGCGACACTGCTAGAATGATAGCACTACTTGAAGCACTAGACGAAATAGCGGAACAGTTAGCTAACATCAACCAGAAACTCAGCCAACCTAGCTAGTATATTATAGGAGGGAATAGGAATGACAAAGTGGGAGAATGGCAAGAATGTCTTTGATGCCCTTAGCAAGTCTATCGAAAAACCTTGCCACTCTATTATGCACCTCACCGTTAATAATTTGCGAGATGCTGGGATATATGCTAGGTCGCAGATAATTCTTGTGGGTAAAGACCGCCAGATTGCGAGAGCCATAAGCCGTGAATTAAACAATATATTCACACAGAGTAAGGAAAAATGAAGCTAAAATTGATTACCTCTATGAATACTACATCGTCTAGTAGGTAGCTAGTATATTATAGGGAGAGACCAATGCCTAAATCAACTAGGTTTACTAGAAGCCGTAACTGGTTGAGAAAGCAAAGGGTATTAAGTAAAAGGAGGGGATGAGATGTTCACACTAGAGGAGCTAAGAATACTAGAAGCCGCAATGGTTCGCTTTCAACTCCAGGGGTACCCTTATGAGAAAAGGTTAGGATGGAAAGAAAGAGAACAATGGCAGTCATTCTGCCGATTAGTGTGGCTCAAGCTAGAGGATACTATTAAGACAGTTAGAGAGGTTAAATAAAATAAGGAGGAATAATGATGTCATATACTAAAGGGGAATGGGGCATCACCAAAAGCAACAACAAGGATTATGCGCTATATGTAGTGGCTGATATGGAGGTAAAGCCCAAAGGGATAGCCTTAATAAAGAACTATCAACCCTTTTCAGATGAGATGGAAGCCAATACCCAACTCATAGTTACTGCTGTTAATGCCTGTATCAAACTTAATAAGGACAACCCATTGGCAGTAGCCGAGAGTATATCTGATTTGTATGAGGCTTTAAAGAAAATATCTATTATACTAGCTAATCCGTTAACGACCAGAACAGAAGAACCAGTAACAATTAGAATACATCGGGCAGCAGATGCAGCCTGGCAACTCTCATTGGAAACACTAGCCAAAGTCGAAAGGAGTAAGTAATGGACATTAAGAAAATAAGAGAGAAACTAAAGATGACCCAAGTTGAGTTTGCTAAAGGGATTGGGGTCAGTGTGATGAGTATTAAAAGATGGGAGAGCGGGGCGAATCCCCCAAGTCCCCTGGCACGCAGGG
>SDBU01003477.1_pt1 | contig 19965 bp, 20 predicted proteins | sample 2277071 | NCBI WGS metagenome assembly SDBU01 (sample SAMN10397929, study PRJNA504765) | marine sediment metagenome | isolation source: marine sediment core GS08_GC12, 126 cmbsf | place: Arctic Ocean: Gakkel Ridge, Loki's castle | collected 2008
CTATTGATGGTGGATGCTGGCGGTAGCGATGCCTTCTGGAAACAGGGCTATAAATGGGCATTGCAGACCTCACAGATGCTAGCAGACTACGATGTGGCCTGGTTCGAAGAACCACTGAAGCCAGACGCATTAAATGATTATATTTTATTGCGACAAGCTGCACCGGTGCCGATTGCTGCTGGAGAGGTGTTGACCCGCCGCCAGTCTTTCCAGCCCTGGTTACAGGGCGGTGCCTTCGACATTGTCCAGCCGGATGTGACCAAAGTGGGTGGAATTACGGAATCGCGCCGCATTGCCTGGATGGCTCAAGAAAATGGAATTCGCTTCATCCCACACGGCTGGAATACAGCGGTTGGTTTAGCCGCCGACCTGCAACTGGCCTCGGCTTTTCCTGATACCGACCTGGTCGAATATATAACAGGTTCGCCCTATGTGGACGAGATTGCCGCCGGCGGTTGGAGACTGGATGCGGATGGTATGTTGCCCATTCCTTGTACACCTGGCTTGGGTTTGGCACTGGATATGGACGCCGTGGCGAAGTATACCCGTGGGGAGTCTTTGTTGGCATAGGAGCACCAATAGCTTAGAATGTTAGCATAAGAAGTTTGGAGGTATATCTATTGAAGGACTGGGACTATAGCATTTTTTCGGTGGCTAGGTACCTGGCGCTCAATCAACAAATTCAATATCTACTGCATGAGGAATCACATCGGCTTGATGTCCCCACTCTAATAGTTTACGGACGCCGGCGCGTCCTTGTGCGCCATAGTCCAACGTGTAATCGTTCACATACATTCCGACGAATCGGTTTGCCAACTGCCGTTCCATGTCGCGCGCATAAGTCATCGCATAATCCAAAGCCGCCTCTCGATGTTCGAGTGAATACTGAATGCTCGCTTTCAACAGGGCGGAAATCCGACACATGTTGTCCGCGCCCAGGTCTTTGCGAATGACATTGGCGCCCAATGGCAACGGCAGACGCGTCTGTTTATACCACCATTCCCCTAAATCCACAACTTTATGCAAGTTCATCTGTGAGTAAGTTAGTTGTCCTTCATGGATAATTAATCCTGCATCGACCGTGCGCTGGATGACTGCATCCAAAATTTTATCGAAGGGTAAAATTTCAGACTTGAAGTCTAGTAGGAATAGCCGGCATGTGAGATATGCTGTCGTCATTGCACCGGGGACAGCAATCGTTTTCCCCGATAATTCATTGGGTTTCAACGGTTCAGCCGAAACAATGATGGGGCCATATCGCTCGCCGATACTAGCTCCACAGGGAAGCAACGCATATTTATTCGCCACATACGCGTAAGCATGCACGGAAATCGCTGTCACCTCTAGCTCTCCCTTCACCGCTCGATTATTCAAACTTTCAATATCTTCAATGACATGGGTAAATCGAAAATTGCTTGTCGAAATTTTGCCTGTTGCCAATGCATAAAACATAAACGCATCGTCGGAATCAGGACTGTGACCAAGCCGAATTTCTGTCGATTTCATAAATTTATCCTCGGTGCTGTCAGCGGATTACGTTTGCAAATATCCATAATCCATGCTTGGTTAGAATCTTAAAGTTACTCCCAAAAACTGGACCAATCACTCTTATTACAATAGCTATATCTCTATCAGTTCTGGAACGTGTTCATCCTCATATTTCTCAATCAGCACACCAATGACTTCCATCAATGAGGCTAAAGGGTGATTTTCATTCTCACCCACCACATCGACCAAAGCATCCAGCACAGCCACAAGCTGTTGATATTCGCTCTCCACATGGGGAACAAATACGACGGGCGCGAGCATTGGCCAGACATGTTCAGCCGTTTGTATTTCTGCTACCATGGGTTACTATCTTTTTGATGAGGGCTTCAATCTCCTCAATGAACACGGGCAAATTCGGTTCGGTAAAACTCAGCCCTGGTGCAGGGATACGGTTACGTTTGATGTTAGGTGGCACATGCTTGTGATGAGGAAATGTTGAAGCCAAACTCAGATCATTTGGATGGGGGAAGTCGTCGTACCAATACAATCGTTCTGCTCCCCGATAGACTTCGTAGCCATACGATGTAATTAAGGCCGCGTCGAAATCCAGTTCTTCTCTCATGCGTAACCGGATGTCGTTTGAGAAGAAAACTTCTCCTTCAGCAATGCCTGTGTATGGACTGTCAGACCAAACTGCCACACTAGAATGCTCAACAGGGGGGCGGTGGAGTAACTCGACGACAAAGCGGCTGTAGTTACTAAGCGAGTTCAGTGGTTTGTCAGTCATTCTCAATAGGCCGGCTGAAAACGCAACGTTTCAGCCAAATTGTGTTGTTGAATTTGTTGGGTGTATGCTTTTTTACGCCGCAGCCATGTCTCATGAATCCCCTTCCACCGGCTGAAATCGGTGCGGGTTTCGTCGTAAGCGTCATAGTCTGCTAGCTTGCCCGACATAAGGGCGGCGTAAAAATCTTCACTCAGAACGCCATACTTTTCTTCATAGAGAGTCAAGCGACGTTCAAGTAATTTCATCTCAATAACCAGTTCATAAATCTTCATATCTGCCTCCCGATGAGGTTAAGGAAGTAAATCCGTCAAAGTGAAAGAAGACTCCGGCAGTGCCACGGATAACCTGAGAAAAGACTGATGCTGAATTCAGCCTATCACAACGCCGAAAACATTCATAAAACCGCAACTCCCCGCCGTCAACTGCAACGACTGGTTAGGCAATAATTCGTCGGGTTTTGTGCCTCAATGTAGCCTACAAACTACACTAAGAGAATATCTGAGGAAGATTATCATCAACCTCCCATGCCTCTGCTATTTGACTGTTTTTATCTTTCGCCTTGCGAATTTTCATAATCTCATCTTGGCTTAACAAGCATCCTTTTAATGCAGCGGACATCCCGTTGGCTTCATCATAAGACTTACTGTTTATCAAGCGATAAACTACCCACTGCCTTATCGAATCATATTCAGATGTAAACTTCAAAGCAAGCGTTTCAATGTCCCGTGCTATAACTTCTTCACGCCTAGATTTGACGAAAGTATTTTTAGGGATTCTTGGAGTCAAAGCCTGCATATTACTAATAAATCCCTGTGGATTCGCACTAAGTCTTAGTGGGATGATAGGTACATTTTTTCCAAGTGCAAATCCAAGTTCTTGATTACACCAGATGCTTGAGTGATAGTGCTCTGTAACAAATGCAACCATTAGGTGCATATCGTTTAATCTCTTCTTGATTTCTTGCTGCCATTTGCTTGTAGGTTCAATATCCTCATGAGCAACAAAGCAATCCATTACAAAACTTCCCAATTCAGTTACAACTTTGCTAACTAATTCCTTGTCAGACGAGGAATGTGACATAAATACGTTGAGCTGAAACATCCATATCACCTCTCACTGTCCGCCTAACTTGTTATTATACGGCAAAAATGCCGTATAGTCTCAATATTCAGAATTTTGTCCGTATATTCCCATTGAAACAATTTCTAAAATATGATTAAATTGAAAAAGGGTTTCTAAAACAACTTTATTTTATCATCACCTGGGCAGCATCAAAAGCGCATTACATGCTAAAGGAATCCGTTGACAGCGAATTATTGCGAGGAGAACTGCAGAATACCCCAGTATACTTTGTCTTGGGCGTATGCCCAGCTTTTCAGGTAGGTAAACGCATTTTGGTCATTATCTACTACTTCTACATTAAATAAGAATTCTTTATTTGCAACATCTATTGTTCCAAATAATTGTTCGTAAGCAATTCTACCTTCACAGATATACATGTCCTTGTCGGGATGTTTTGATGAAGCGTATTTTACACCTTCAATTGGTTCCAATTCGGAAGGTTTTGGACGTGGAGATGTTCTTCTGAAAGCCTGATGCGCGTCATTGAAAGGAAAGATGAGAACTGCTTTCGAGACATCAGCATCATCCGAGATATTAGTATCAGCGGCTGTGAAGACGATATAATCACTGAGCAAGCGGTCTGAACGATTATCTTCTCGATAGTATTCATACACGTCATCTGGCACGACAGCACCGAAATATAAATAACTTTTATCCGCCGCTATGTGAATCGTCGGCGTCAGTTCTCCTTCTCGCTCATAATAACTCGGTGTCCAACTCTTGGTATATAAAGTGGCCGCGTGTTGCCATCCAGAGTCATTGAGTAATCCATCTATAGTAATCTCAATGGGCTTTTGATGAATCTGGCGGGATAGGCGTAAAGGCACCCACAGCCGAAATGGTACTGTCGCGACCTTATTCTGCTTGGTCGTATAAAAATATTTTACGACAAGTTTGGGCGGAACCACGTTTTTCGGTAGCACCTTCCGGGAGTGAAGACCGACTTCTACAGAAACAAAGCTGTTTGGGGCTATTACGAGCTTACTCGGCGCTGATACCAATTTCCAGTGTTTGCTATTGCCGTCGAGATGAAGTTTTACAGGCATTTCTACATCCAACGGATTGGCAATCCGAATGCTTACGGTGCCTTTAATTTCACTGCGCACAGGCTGCCAAAACCATCCCTCGACACGCGTATCGTCTCTTTGAGAAGTGATTTGATAAATACGAACAGAATCTTCTTCGAGAACATAATCGTCTGATTCGACATTACCGAGTTTCACCACACCCATCGTAAAAATATCGTCTTCAACCCGCAGAATATTATAATGATTAAACCGTCCCGCCAATTCAACTTTTTCATAGAGATTGCCGCCGGTAGCGCCCAAAATGTAATATTGAATACCATCTTTTGACGGACATTTTCGATAGTTATGATAATGCCCGGCGATAACAGCCCTGACGGGATATTCCTTCAACATCGGATGAATTTTATCCAACCATCCACTCTGTTTGTAATATTCATCCCAAACAGGTTTGTGCATGTAGACGAAAATGTTCGTTTTGTCGGTGTTTTTCAAGTCGTTTTCCAGCCATTGAATTTGCGCATCCGAAAAGGTCACCCGGCTTTGTAGGGCTTCATCTGTGTATAAACAGATGAAGTGGCTGTTTTTGTAATCAAAAGAATAGTATAAAGGTCCAAAATACTTTTGATATAGTCTCTCATACGTCCTGTCATCTGCATCTCTGGACCCGCTGATAACGTCATGGTTTCCCACCGCCGGATACCATGGCATACGCAATTGATTCATAACCGATTTGAATTCTTCGCATTCCTGCATCCATAAGTGTGTTTTTCGTGTATATCCCTCCACCATATCGCCGATATGGATGGCAAAGTCTGGATTCAATTGATTTATCTCATACACAGCCCGCTGAAGATATTTTATATCCTCAGGCCATCCGCCTGCTCTGTCGGCAATAAAAGTGACGGTAAAAATATCGCGTTCTTGGGGTTGATGCAGAACGATATCGCTTTCCGTCCCTGCATTCACAGATATCTGTTGCGCCCAACTCAAACTAACCAAACAGAAACAGAGAAAAAATAAAGGGATGCCAATGGAAAGCGCACGCATATTTTGTCTATAGGTTATACGCATTTGTAACTTCTCCTTTGTCCTTTTCCCTCTTGCCCCTTAGCCCCCTTGCCCTCTTGCCCTTTTTACTTAATGCGTCAAAGCGTAAGCGACAATGTTGATTCCCATTTTGAAAGCCCACTCTCGCTGTTTTTCTCCATAAGGAATACATTTATGCCCTTCCCACGCGCATCCCAGGTCATTCATGGTATACAATAGAACCAATCTGTCATCAATAAAGATGCCCTCATGCCATGGGCGTTTTTGCTTGTCACCGCCCCAGATAGAACGCGATTTTGGAAGCATATCGGTTCTTCTGTACTTCTTTTTGATTTTCTTGTCGTACAACTGCGAAGGGCCGCCGATTTTTCGGTCCCACTTGCCGGGCATCTTAAGGTTGAAGAAACTTCGATAAACCGGGTGGTCAATGGGGATAGGCTTGAGAGGATTGTCGGGAAACACTTTAGCAATTTCACGCCGGAAGGCGCGGTCCATGCCTGGACAATCATCCGCCAACATGAATCCGCCGCGCTCTAAATATTCCCGAAGCATTTGCTGTTCTTGGTCAGAAAACCAGATTTCGCGATGCCCGGTGATGTAAAGAAGCGGATACGAGAATATTTCCGGGTCATCAAGCGTAATATATTGCGCATCATTTGCGTCAATTTCGACGGGTATGTTTGTATACTCCTGAAGTTTCTTTGAAAGCTGAATGTCCGATTGCGAAGCAGTATGGTCGGCTATATCTGTATACCAATCTCCGCCGTTGTACTTCACGCGGAGAAAAACAAAATTTTCTCCGTCGTCGTTTTCTTTAGTATACTTTTGCAGCGCGAATATAGGCGATGCTGTCAAAAGCAATCCTGAACACGCGGCGGAAAGACCTGCGAATCCTTTTAGAAAATCACGTCTGCTGATAAACTTTCGTGGCAGTTTTTTTTCAGTCATAAAAAACACCCTCCTCTGTACTGGCAAAAATGTTCGTTTGTATTGATGGAACATAGCTCTTATCTCAAAAGTTTTAATCTTTTTAAATCTTCTTCAGTCCATCCCATTCATACAGTGACAGCTACCGAGGGCTCGAAGAAAACTTTTACCTCTTCCTCTGGCTTTTCTGGAATTCTCTCTCCGTACTCAATCATGCTCTCTACTGTCATCTGAATTACTTCTCGGATGTTTTTTAGAGCCTCCCTTTCGGTATATCCCCAAGTAGCCCCCCCTTTATCTTTAAGAATAGGGCAATAAGCAACCCATCTATCTTCATCGGGTTCAAGTATTATTTTAAAAACATAGGTTCTTATTTCTTCCATCTTATCCGCCTTTTGTGCCAACTGATATGGTATCCATGTTTCAGGATTAGAGGGATTAGGATAGTTTTGTAACAGAGTAACCACCACCACTCACTGCTCAACCACTCACTCACCCCTTTGCCCCAAGCGTTCCTCTTGGAGTTCCTCTAACCGAATTTTATCCTCGTCGCTTTGAATATCAATAATGTGAGGCGTGATGATGATAATAAGTTCAGAGTATTTATTTACCGTTTCAGTCTTCTTAAAGAGACGCCCGACAAACGGAATATCACCAAGGATGGGAATTTTATGCTCAGTCTTTTGCTTGTCGGTCTTTGTCATTCCACCGATAACTATCGGTTGTTCGTCCTCGACATCAACGTAGACGCTGATAGTGCTATCATCGGTGATGGGCACGTGGAAATCGGTGAATTCGATGAAATTGCTGGACTTCACTTGAGTGATATCTAACCCAATCGTGCGTTTAACCTCCTCGCTTTCTTGAGTTTTAGCTATGTGCGGGGTAATATTAATGTTGACACCCACATTCTCTATAAAGTCATAGTTATACAGTGGCTGTCCACCCGTTGTTTCCACGCTTTCAAGGTATGGAATTTTCTTGCCCCTATTGAATGCTACAGCTTTGTTGTCGCGGGTGACAATAGACAAAGATGATAAGACTTTGACCTTGTTTTCTTTCATAAGCGTGCTTATCAAAGCCATATATTCCTTTGTCATGAGAGTATAGGAAAATCCTGTAATATCTTGTTCTAATTGCAGATTGGCATCGAAGGAGCCTGTAAGACTATCTTTATCATCGTCATCATTATCACTTTTCCAAAGGCGCGCTGTTCCTGATAGTTCCACACCCAATTTGGTTGTTTCATCCAGGGATAGCTCAAGAATGTCGATATCAAGCCAAACTTGCCCTCTTATCACATCCAATTGTTTTATCAGTTTCTCCACATCTCTCCAATGGCGCTGGTTGGTAGTGATAACCAAGGAATTTGTTCTTTCATCCGCGTAGACCTTCACCCGCCCCTTTAGAGAATTGACGTCCGTACTAACTATGTTTCCATATGCTGAATAATACGCATATCCATATCGAGTGCCTATGCCAATACCTATGCCAAAACCCATGCTTGGCGCATACCAAACTTGACTTAATAATTGTTGAATCTGTTGGGCGTCGGCATATTCCAGCATGATGATTTTTGTAATCTCACGTTGTTCTTCAGGAGTCTCCACATCCAAACTTTTAACAAAATCTTCTATTAATTCCCAATTTTTTGCTCTTGATGTGGATATAATAAGCGCGTTCAGTAGAGGATATGGGTCTGCTTTCACATTACCGACCAAAGAGCCGGCCGCTTCATTTCCAGGCCGAGAAAAAAGGAGGCGACCTATGTTTTGACTTCCTCCTTGATATACTTCATTGATAGTCCCAGCTATTGTCGCTGCATCGGTATGCTCCAGCGGATAAATCTTCGTTGCCCATTCCTGGCCGGGCATGGTTATGTCCAATCGCTCGATTAATGACTTTACGACCGGCATATTCACAGCGGCAGTCGTGACCAGGATTGCATTTAAGCGTTCATCATGCACGAGATTTACTTCGCCGACTATGCCAAAATTCTGACCGCCCCATTCAATCCGTTCTCTGCGCCGGCGCAAGCGGTTCTCCCAGTTTCTCCTGCCGAGCCTGCCTCTGTTCTCGCCTTCAAATATGTCTTGCAGCGTTGCCACCATCTGTTCAGCATTTGCATTCTTGATAAAGAAAAGTCCAAACTCCTCTTGCGGTTCCGCTTGGTCGAGTTCGTTAATGATTTTCTCGATAATCGGGAGATTATCTGGGGCGGTAGAAACTATAATAGCGTTGAGCCTCTGGTCAGAAACGATATTTACATCACCAATAATCCCGGTCTGCCCCGCTGTTATTCCGCGCTCCTTCAATCTCATTCGGTTTTCCCAAAGACGCCTCTGCCAATCCCGTCGCTCCCAACGCGACATCCTTTGAGAAGTCCCACCGCCATGAATTAAATCATCTAGCTCACGAGCAACATTTTCAGCATTGGCGGCTTTAAGGCGGAATATTTTGATGGAAGGTTGGATAGAGTAGATATGGTCTAACTGCTGGACTAAAATTTCGATAAGCGCCATGTTCTCCTCTGATGTTCTTACAATCAACGAATTAGAATCTTGATGTACGACAATTTGCACTCTGCCTACCAGAATATCAAGGGTGATACCCATATTCCGGGCTTGTTCATACATTTCGCTCAGTCTTTTGAAATTTCGCACTCGGCTTGCTTCTCTGATACCACGGTACATCCCAGTTTCCTCTCGGAAAACTTCCGTTAGCGTTTGGGCTATCGACCTCGCATCGCTATTCAATATCGGTATAATCTTTAGTTTCATTCCTGTTTCATAAGGAGATGTATCGATTGTTTTAAGAATAGCGGCGGCTTTGTAAATATTCGACGCTACATCGGTAATAATAAGCGCGTTGCTGTTTGAGTCTGTGAGAATAATGGCAGTTTTAGAAAGCAGAGGCTTAATGATATGCGTCACTTCGGATGCAATAGTATTATTAAGAATAATCGGTTGCGTGACGACTTCATCCGTAGATTTCATCACTTTTTCGTAATCAGCGACATTAGTCAATATTGGTCTCAAAGGCACATTCATCCTTCCCGCCTTTTCTATTGTCGTTATCAAAAGAGTATTATTTCTACGGATAGTTGTCAAGCCAAACTGCATGAAAACCGTATTCATCTCCTCAAGCATTTTTTCAACTGTCACATCCTCCAGATTCGTCAGGGAAAATTTTTGGTCTTTTATCTCCTCTTCTATGGCGATAATTGTTAGGTTGGTCTCCTTGCCTAGGAATTCTAAAAACTTTTTCAATTCAAAATTCATTAAATTTGCAGAGACACGAAGAGCCTTTCCCTCCGCGTCGCGTTCTGTCACTTCGATTTTCTGAGCATCTTGAGCCAAAGTGACGGAAAATCCTCCGATAAGCAGAATTGCTTGAATAATACAACCAAACTTTAATACGCCTTTAAATTTCATCTTTCCTGTACACCTCATTTATCTTGACAATGTCACATTTCAACAAGAAAGCAGGCACCGTTGTGAACACTTCGCTTCGCCCACTCGCTGAGTTTATCCCGCATAGCGGGGCTCGTGGCATAAACTGCGCGAAGCAATCAGTAATAAGTGGGTAGACGGGTGAAATGTGTTTATTTTTCTTAGACTTTTTTTGGCAGAAAAGGCTTAGGTAGTTTGCCTTGTTTTTGCTATCCCTTCTTGAAATGAAATTGTTTTACCGCGGTAAGGGTTTATCGTAAGGGGTGAAGGATAAAATTGGTAAAGGGGCAAGAGGGCAAGATGGTAAGAAAGTTCTGAAGGCGTTGTATAAATCGCACAAATTCGCTTGTCATATAGAAACATGAAACGTGAATTATCCAATATTCACGTTTCACGCTTTAAATCTATGTTTATAAGCTCTCTGCCCAAAGTTAAGAAGGTTTGGGTTCAATCCAACCATAATCTCCGTTACGGCGGCAATACACAACGTTTACCTGTTCCGTTTGTGCATTCAGAAACATCACAAAATCGTCTTGCGAAACTTCCAGTTGCATAGCGGCTTCATCCGCTGTCATCGGTTTGGGGGCAAATCTCTCCGGTATTCTAACGATTCGCAGGGCTTCCGCTTCATCGTCCGCATCAAATGTTTCTGCTGATTCTGCTTCCTCAATTCCGGTGAGTTGCAACGCGGCTTCTCTGCGCGAAAAACGATGTCTGCGGTCTTTGATACGCTCTTTATGGCGGCGTATTTGTTTGTCAATCTTATCTACGGCTTCATCAATCGACGCGAAAACATCTTCTGTTTCTGCTTGCGCATGAAATGTCGCGCGCCGCGCCATGAGTGTCACTTCTGTGACATAGCGATGCCCTTGTACATCAAGGATGACATTTGCTTCGATAACGTTATTTAAAATGTCCTCAACCTTCCCAATTTTCTTCTCGACATGAACGCGAATATCATCGGTTAATTCTATATGCCGGCCAGTGATGAAAAACTGCATAATACCCTCCTTTTACGGAATTGGGAATTCGGATTTCGGATTTCGGAATTGAAATCCCCCCTAACCCCCCTTTTTCAAAGGGGGGGACAATTCCGCATTCCGCACTCCGCATTCCGGTTTACCATTCCTTCTTGCGCTTACTTGATGGCAGAATTTTCAATTCGTTTCTGTACTTTGCAACAGTTCTGCGCGCTGCGCTGATGCCTTCATTCCTCAAAAGAATATCTGCAATATCTTGGTCACTCAGTGGATTGGCAGGAGCCTCGGCTTCGATGATTTTTTTAATCATCTCTTTCACAACGGTAGTAGAGGTTTTCTTACCAGAACTGCTATCCAAACCACCGCTGAAGAAATCTTTTAGCTCATAGATGCCCTGTGGAGTTTGAACGTATTTCCCTCGCGACACGCGGCTCACAGTAGATTCATGGACACCTGCCATATCTGCGACCTCTCGCAGTAAGAGTGGTTTGAGGGCTTGAACGCCTTCTTCCAGAAAATCTTCCTGCACTTTGAAAATGCTCTCCGTCACATTCAAGATGGTCCGGCGACGCTGCTCGACACTCCTGAGAAGGTCAATTGCATTGCGCTTCGAGTTTTCAAGCCAATCGCGCGTTTTAGGCGATAGGGTGTTATCGCGCCGAATCAAATCTATATACTGCTTATTCACCCGTAATTTGGGCATTCCATCATCGTTAGAGATGATTTTATATTCCCCTGAAACTTTCTGAATAATAACATCTGGAAGTCTAAGTCGAACCGGCGCGGCAATACCATATTGGCGCCCGGGGTAAAGTTCGAATATCTTGATAGTGTCAATGGCCGTCAACACATCTGCAATATCGATTTTTAGAGCTTTTGCGATTTTGGGAAGATTATTTTGCTCAAAATCCGCAAAATGATGACGCACAATCGTTACTGCCAAAGTATCTTCAAGCCCCTGTTCCTGCATCTGAATCAATAGCGATTCCTGCACATTTCTGGCTCCCACTCCTGTAGGCTCAAAAGAAGATTGAATTAATTTGAGCACGCGCTCTACTTCTGCTTCATCGTATTCTAAGTCATCTGCAATTTCATGCGTGCTCACTGTGAGATAACCGTCATCATTGATATTACCGATAATCACCTCGCCGATACGGCATTCTTCATCGGACAGTACATGTAAGCCTAATTGCCAGAACAGGTGGTCCTGTAATGAATATTGCTTCGCGATATCCATCCGCGGCTGGTCTTCATCGCTCCGAGGCTCCCATGCTTCACGTTCAGTCATGGACGAAGTGTCATCAAACACTTCATCCCAGTCTATATCGGTCTCGTTGTCCTCTCTGTCGAGGTTTTCCTCGGGTTGATTTAACTCCGGGTCCGGCTCCTCTAGCTTTAATTCCTCCTCTAGTTCATCATCATCCAAGACTTCATCTATAATCGGATTCTGCTCCAATTGTTGCTGTATATGCTGCTCTAGATCCAACCGCGGCATCAGTAGAATCTTAATCGCCTGCTGTAGACGAGGTGTCATAATCAGTTGCTGGCGCTGTTGTATGTTTAAAGATAGTTTTAAATTCATTTTTTACTCACTTTCACTATCCATCCGGTATGACACGTTGTCGCGTGCGATTGTACGCGACCAAGAGCAGCAATATAGCAATCAATAGATGAGCGAAGGTTCCTATACACATCTATTGATTATCACGCGTAGTGTCATATGCCAGATGGAGATGGGCATATCGCTTGTAGAATGAATGTTGAAATTCATCACCAAAATATAACTGCTTGGCCAATTCGCTTTTGATTAATTCCTCCGGTGTGCCGGATAACTTAATCTGACCATCGGAGATTATGTAGCCTCTATCAACAATATCTAAGGTATCAGCGGCGCTGTGGTCTGTAATCAATACGCCCAACCCCATTTCGTGCAATTTGAGAATGATTTGTTGAATATCTGTCACGGCTTTGGGGTCGATGCCAGTGAATGGTTCATCCAACAGAATAAAAGACGGAGAGGTCGCTAATGACCGCGCAATTTCCACCCTGCGTCGTTCACCACCGGACAGTGTATATGCTTTGTGCCGCGCAAGATGTGCTACGCCTAGTTCCGTCATTAATTCCTCCTGCCGGCGCTTACGCTCTGTGGTTGGCAGCTTCAATACTTCCAACACCGATGCGATATTCTCTTCAACAGTTAGTTTCCGAAAGATAGAGGGTTCCTGGGCAAGATAACCTATACCAAGCCGCGCGCGTTTATACATCGGTAATGTGGTGATATCGGTACCGTCCAGTGTAATCTGACCACCGTTAGCTTTGACGAGCCCCACAACCATATAAAAGGTCGTGGTTTTGCCAGCGCCATTGGGACCAAGCAACCCAACAATCTCTCCTTGCTCGACATCAATGCTGACATGGTTAACCACAGTGCGTTTGGAATATCGTTTGATAAGATTATGTGTAGCTAATTTTGCCATAGTTTTGTTGAGGGGATAAGGGGCAAGATGGCAAAGGGGAAATTGGGAAATTTCCATTTTACCCTCTAGCCCCCTTGCCCTCCTGCCATTTTACTTCTGCTCAAGTTTCTCTTCTTTACCCTCAATTTCAGTCTGAGTTTCCTTTTTTTTCTTGAGTCGCACCTTAAAATGCACCCTTTCTGTATCATTCCCTTTACCTTTGCGGATGCCTGTCTTACGGTTGTATGTAATAAATGGAGCTTTGATTTCATCTCCGTGTTGAATCACAACAACGGAACCGCTTAGTTCAATAGTATCATCTGTTTCATTCAACACTGCATGGTCACATTTCGCAAAGATATCTCCGTCTTTCATATCGACATTGCCTTCCGCCACGGTTTTCATCACATTGTGTGTATCAACATCTCGATGAATGGTTACTTTGTCCGCGTTAAGATATCCATTTTGGCGATTAATTTTGACATTCCCTATCAAAATAATGACCCCTTCTTTTTCACGTTGTTCAAATTCATCTGCATCAACGATGATGAGTTCTTCCTCCTCTTCGGCGCGCTTAGGCTCTGTCACTTTATCGCCTTCCTGTTTTTTTTCCGTAGCAGTATCCTGTGAAGTTGCATTCTGCATACTAATAGCGCTATTGAGAAATATGGTAATCAACAAGCATGTCATAATCGCCCCAAAACTGAGAGATAATTTAATTTTACTCTTTTTTGGCTTCATTGATTTTTTCATCCTTCGGATAAATATCGCAATGGACCTTCTTTAAATTTACAACTTCCAATCCGGGGTCAGCCTCCATTTCTTCTCCAGTCATAACCGAGTCACCGCGAATTATCTTGACTGCGCCGGGCGCATATAGTTTTTCGCTTGTATCCTTCCAATGTAGCTCATTCGTGTAGATAATTCCATTCTCGCCGACACCTTCTACCGGATTCCCCAAAATTCTTAGATTTGCACTATCCTGGTCAATTTCTCCACTCTCACCTGTAATCGTCATCGATTTCTTGCCATCTTTAAAAATTGTCACGCGGGGATTTTCCACATCAATCCGTCGCGATTCCATGTATCGCGCGACATCGGCTTCGAGCGTCCATCGTTGCTCGCCTGCTTTAGTATTGTGGGCAGTAAAAGTTAGGATTTCCTGTGCAATTTTTTCTGATGCGGCAGCATCGACCTGTTTGTCCGCTCCATTGCATCCAACAACGACAAAGATAATTCCCACAAAAAGCAATCCTATTTTTGTTTTATTTCTCAATGAATTCATCTTAAAGTATTTTTTAAGGAATTGCAATTCCATGCTTTTTCAGTAAAGTTCGCAGTTTTCGATTTTCAGTTTCTAACGTCTCTGTACGATTTATAGAAGTTCCAAATTCCATTGTTGTTGATTGTATAGAACCAATGTTATCTTTGGTAACCGCCGATTCATTTAACACTTGCTCACTTACCAGAATTGGGGATTTAGTACGTAGGCAGAGAGCTATAGCATCAGAAGGACGGCAATCAACAGCGATAACTTGTTGTTGCGTTATCTGAACGAAAAGAAGCCCATAAAATGTAGCATTTTTAATCTCAGTTATTACTCCTTGCAGAATCTTCGCTTCCGCGGCTTCAAGCAAAGAACGCATCAAATCATGGGACATTGGGCGTGGGGGTTTTTGTCCCTGCAATGCCAATTGGATAGCAGAAGCTTCTGCCTGCCCAATCCAGATAGGAAGGATTTTCTCTTCATCGTTTTGAAGCAGTACGATTGGCAAGTTGATATTCATATCGGTGCGTATATGCACTACTGTTACTTTTTTTAATGGTGTCTGGGCAAGGTCTATGAGGAGATTTTGAGCGGTGTCTGTCCGGGTTAAAATTGCATCTACATTTTTTAAGCCCGTTATGGTCAAACCTGCGCTCATAATCCCTGCCGTGGTGATTTTGACAAATTTCCGCCGGTCAATTCCCTTTTGTCCTTTCTCCTGAGTTTCCATTTGAAATATCTCCTGTAAGTAATTTGGACAATGTTAAATATGAAATAGATGTTTTCGTAAACTAATTTTCTATAAAACGTGAAACATCTTTGCCCTTTTGCCACTTAGACCCCTTGCCCTCTTGCCTTATCCATTGACGGGCGTGTTTTCCAGCGTTGATGCATCCAAATCCATTGTTCGGGATACCGGCGCACATACGATTCGATGACTTTCGTAAATAATTGCGTGTTGACTTGAATATCGTGTTCCTTCTGTCCCGTCAATTGCAATTGCAGCGGTCGTTCAATCACAATGCGGTGAGAATCATCCGGTTGACGGATGATGAACGCAGGAACTATAAGAGCACGAGTTTTCATCGCAATCGCCACCGGTCCGTAAGGCGTATAAGCCAAACTGCCGAGAAAATCCACAAACACGCCGTCGGTCTGGGTATCCAGGTCGGCTAAAATGCCCAAAATTTCATTATGCCGCAAGCAGCGCATTCCTTGTTTCACCGACGCACCGCGATAAATTACCCGCATTCCCACAGCATCGCGATGAGCTTTCACCAACTGTTCTAAATGCTTTGAACGTACTTCCCGCGCAATCACATTTAATGGATAACCGTTTAGAGTCAAAGTCGCGCCCATCAATTCCCAATTACCGAAATGAGCAGTTAGCAAGACAACACCTCGACCTGCTGTGAGTGCTGCATCCAGATGCCCTCGACCTTCAAACGTTACCAACCGATTTACCTTCTCCCGCGTCAGTGTGGGAAACCACATAACTTCGATAACGCTTTTACCCCAATGCTGGAAGCATTTACGAGCTATCTCTGCAATCGCCCGTGGATTTGTAAGACCGAGCCGCGAACGTAGTTGCTCATAAACCTCGTGTTTTTCCTTTGCAGAAAACTCAAAGACCAAATTCGCTAGCGCTGCTCCGACAGCTAACATCGCTCTATGGGGCAAGTATCGCGCAAGTATGCGAACAAATAAAGCGAAACTGTAATATAAAAATTCTTTTATATAGCGCAACATAATTTCCGTTAATAGCTATTATAACAAATGAAATGAAAAATGACAAGAAAAAAATCATAGTAGGCAAGATTCTTGCGAATATAAAGCAAATTTGCGCGCTCCTGGGCAGGCTAGCTTTTATTTGACATTCCGGTTTATAGATGTTACGATTAACGACAATGACATGCAATTGTATCCCCGTTAGATATTAAGATGGAGGACTGAATATGGTGGATTTGGAAAATAAGGTTGGAATCGTCACTGGCTCATCGCGCGGGATTGGCCGCGGATGTGCGTTGGCGATGGCGAAAGCCGGCGCAGATGTTGTGGTGACATATCGTACACATCCAGAAGAAGCGCAGGAGGTGGCGAAGATAATTCGCCAGATGGGACGAGAAGCGCTTGTTGTCCCACTGGATGTCGCGGATAGAGGACAGGTTGAGTATATGGTTCGGGCAGCGCGAGAAAAATTTGGCAAGATTAACATTCTCGTCAATAATGCCGCGACCAGCGTTCGCAAACCGTTTTTGGAAATGCCCGTTGAAGACATGGCGCGTGTGTTGAATGTCAGTCTCTGGGGTGTTTTCCATTGTAGCCAAACAGTCGCGCGCGTCATGGTTGAACAAGGTCAGGGTGGAAAAATTATTATTATTAGCTCCGTTCATGCTTTTATTCCGTATGGCACTTCGTTGCCCTACAATACGGCGAAAGCCGGCATCAATAACATGGGCTACACAATGGCGGCGGAACTGGCGCAATACAGCATCAACGTTAATGTCATCGAACCGGGGTGGACGGATACGCCAGGCGAACGCGTATTCTACACCGAGGAATATCTAAAAAAAGAGGGGGAAAAGTTACCTTGGAGACGATTGGGCACAATCGAAGATATCGGCAAAGCCGCGACTTTTCTCGCTTCTGACGCGGCCGATTACATCACCGGCGCATGCTTGCGCGTGGATGGAGGATTCTGGTTGCCGCGGATGTGAGTGAGTGGATTGAAGAATGAAGAGTGAAGATTGATTCCACAACAACAAGATTCAGTCTAACTTAGACAGACTACTCCCTAAGCCTATTTTCCACTATCAGGTATCTACAATCCAGCAACGTCTAATACTGGTTTAGGGTTGCTTGTTCCCATATTGAGTCTAGGAGCCCCGATTCTCGGGATGGCGGAGTTTATCCCTTCGCTACGCTCAAGGGCAGGCCCGACGGAGACGGGGCGCAATGGCGCCGTTGGGCGGGTTCTCGGGACAGGCCTCCGACGGGGCGCACTTGTCCCCGTCCTGAAACGCCCACAAGTGCGCGAAGCCATCCCGAACTATCGGGGGGCTATACTACAATGGGATTTTCGTCAGCATCAGTTTCAGCTCCTACTTCAGTTGCTCAAGTTGTTGCTTGGCTTGTTGATTCTGTGGGTCTAATTCTAAAACCTTTTCAAAATGAGCGATAGCCTTATCCTTTAAGCCCTTGCGATTGTAGGCTATTCCGATGAAAAAGTTAGCCTGAATGTTGGACGATTCTCTGTTGAGAACGAACTCGAAATCGGAAATTGCGCTGTCTAAATCGCCGCCGAACGCTTTCGGCATGAAGAAGCGCACAATCCCGCGCCCGAGATGTCCGCCGATATTCTTGGGGTCAAGTTCGAGCGCTTTTTCAAATGCTTCTGCCGTTCCAAGCCCATATTTCATCTGACCGGCTGGTCCACTCGCGCCGGCCAGTTCAGCCATCATGAAGCCCTTTTCGACATACAATTGGGCATCCATTGGATTGTCTTGAATTGATGCTTCAATCTGTTCAAGCTTTGCTTCCAGAGCTTCTCTCCTGCCCTCAAGTTCTTCCATTTTACCCAATTTTTTCTCCATAAAAAGAACTTCAAACGGAAGACTTGGAAAAGACCTTTTTTCTCGAGATATATATCCTAACTTCTCATCTCTCTACCGGACACTTTTTGAACACGAATGCCACAAGTGGAAGAATGACACGCATTCCAGTAGTATCAATAATATTTATCAATTTTAGCTAACGGATTTTAAGCTAGCGGATTAAAAATCAAGTATTATCCGTTAGCATTGAATCCGTTAGCCAAAGATTCGTAATCGAAGTCCGAGCGCTAGAAAAAGTGTACGGTAGTGAATTTATTCTCTCCTTCGACATAAGCCATCGGAACCGTCAATTCGAGTTCTCCCTTGTTTTCAGCAAGACGATTCAAGTTGTTCTCAAGCCTGAGAAACACGTCCTTTTCGTCTTCAGGCGTTAGGACACTTCGCCACCCATCAAGGAAACCCATTTTAATGAAGGAATGCCTTAACATTGCACTGCCATTTAGAAACCGCATGGCAAAGACCTCCTGGTGAACTTTGCAGATTTTGAAACCAACCTTTTCCAGCATCTCGCAAATTGACTTGACAGTTGCTCTGTGGTCTATGTGCGTCCTCAGACTATCCAACATCTTAGGCTTTCCAAGCTCTCTTAATGTAACCTCAAATACTTCATAGAATTCCTTCATATGTCCCCTGAGATTTGTCGTTAGTACAATCTGAGCTGTTGGTTTGGCTACTCGCGAACATTCCGCCAAGGCGGTTTCAGGAGTCTTAAAGTTGTTGATTCCTAGATTGGAAACGATTAAATCAAACACGTCATTTCCAAATGGCATTGCGGCGCCGTCGCCGTTTATCACTTTAATGTTTCGTATATTCAAGATTGCGGATTTTCGTCTTACTCGACTAAGAGCAGCACTCCACGGGTCAATCCCATATACCAAGCACGAAGAGCCCAGTCTTTGCGCAAGTTCCAATAGCGGGAACCCTGTTCCACACCCGACATCCAGCACCTTCATATTCGGTTTTAGTTTGACGTATTTTAGAAGAATTATGCCAAACATCGCTGACCATAGAGGGAATTCATCATACGCCGAAACAAGGTCTGGATTGCTTCAATCATACTTATGCTCTAAGTATTCAGTCACTTTTACTCGCCTCCTGCTAAGTATCCGAAAACTTCAAAGCCTGTTCCCTTCGGTCAGTGGTTACTTCGTCACTCACTACCGACAGAGTGCCACGCTATGCAATTGGCAGCAAATTGTTTCAGGGCGCCGCTTTTGATTATGATAGCCTCTGGGCGAAATACGGTTGCATACATGGTGAGAAGTGAAATTACATCTAATAGTGACCGATAGCCAGACAAACCTGACATATCTATGTAAATCTTTGTGAATTGCTTGCCGAAATCAAGCGCCGCTCGCACATCAAAGCCATCAAGCACCTCGAAATGGAGGTCCGGATGTTTTTCTCTTGCCCGTCTAATACATTCACTACTGATGTCTGTACCTATTACTTCTTTGCAATGTGGGGCTATGAGTTGTGTCGTTGTCCCCCACTCGCATCCAATCTCCAACACCACATCATCTTCATTGACCCATACTGGAATGGTCTCGCGGTATTCCTTGACCTTCCGTGTGCCAATAAATTTGGTCTTGAGCTTGAATTGTTTCTCGTTCACCGCAACATCCTCCTTATATTACTACGAGAGCGATATCTAAGAGGCTGTCTGAAAAGTCTCACCGAGTAATTCAGAGTACTGAAAGAATTCTTGTTCTCATTCGCGGAATTCTTGCGAAAGTATAGGCATCGCAAAACCGGCATGTTTTACCCTTTTCAGACACGCTCTAACGGATTCTGGGC
>SDBU01003478.1_pt1 | contig 19963 bp, 11 predicted proteins | sample 2277071 | NCBI WGS metagenome assembly SDBU01 (sample SAMN10397929, study PRJNA504765) | marine sediment metagenome | isolation source: marine sediment core GS08_GC12, 126 cmbsf | place: Arctic Ocean: Gakkel Ridge, Loki's castle | collected 2008
GACCTGGATACGATAAAGTTCACACTGAACTTGAAACCGAGGTCAAAGCAGGTTTTCGAGTATATCTTGACAACGTACCACGGTGTAAGACAGGAAGATTGGACGAGAGCACGAGAACGATAAGTCTTTTGAATGAAAAGGACCCTAAAATGAAGCGTAAAATTATATTTTTGATAATCGGTGTAATAACGTCTGTTGCATATTGCAAGATTGATTTGGTTACGCTTCCTTCGCGGGACACGGTCCAGCTTACGATTTATAATTCAGCGGATATGACGTTGGTGCGCGAGAGCAGGGCACTGACGCTCAAGGAAGGCAAAAACAAATTGCAATTCTCATGGGCGAATACACTCATCGATCCAACGAGTCTGGAGATGCTTCCTAAAGCCAACGCAGACAAGATTGACATAGTTGATTTGACTTATCCGCCGAGGGTAAGAAACCTCGGCCTGTGGAATATTGAAAGCGGCGTAAGCGGGAAGGTGCCTGTAGAAATTACGTATCTGACCAGCGGTCTGTCCTGGCGGGCGTTTTATATGGGAACGCTCACAGAAGATGAGAAGACGATGCGCCTGCAGGGCTACGTTCGAGTTACCAATAACAGCGGCGAAGATTATGAAAACGCACAGACCCGTCTGATTGTCGGCAAAGTCCACATTCTTGACCAAATAGCTACTCTTGCCCGACGACAGTATCCTTACGGCCGACCAGGAGAGCGAGTTCCGACAGATAAATTAGAGCAATTGCGAGAGGAGGCCGGATACCTGCGGACACGTGCCTGGGTGGACGTAAGAGATGTTGCCCGGAGGCCTAAAAAAATCAAAAAGGAAGGCTTGAGTGAGTATTTTCTTTACACCATCGAAGGGACGGAAACGATACCGACCGGCTGGTCGAAAAGGCTGATTAGTTTCGATGTTGACGAAGTGCCGGTGGTAAATCTGTATAAATACGAAGAAGAAAGATACGGACGGAGCGTGGTTCGTTTCCTCAGCTTCAAAAATGATGAAGAGCACAAACTTGGTGATACACCCATCCCCGGCGGGATGCTTAAGGTTTATAGAAACGCTGACGAGAAGGGGCACTTATCTTATACCGGCCAGTCTTCATTCAAGTATGTTCCCGTCGATGAGGATGTAGAGCTTAACCTTGGGCCGGTTGGCAATGTTGTAGTTGAGCCGACACTTATGGACTTTGAAACGAAGAACTACAGATTCGACAGGAAGCGAAACATTTCCGGCTGGGATGAAGTTCGCAAATTCAAGATAGAGGTCAGAAACACTCGCGAGATTCCAGCGAAAGTGGAAATTAAGCGTAACTTCCCCACACAATACTGGAAGCTTCTGAAAAGTGGTGACTTCGGCGAATTTGAGAATGTTGACCTGGATACAGTCAAGTTTACGCTTATTTTGGAGCCGAGGTCGATGAAAAAGTTTGAGTATGTCCTGACGACATATCACGGCGTAAGGCAGGAAGACTGGACAAAAGCTGCGAGGTAAGTTAACTCACAGTTTGTTTAGCTTGGCTATAGATCGAGCTATCTGGTTGCGGCGGGCCTCAATGGGAGCCGGGTCCTTGGTGAAAGTAGTCATGTCTTTTGTAATCGCTTCCGGTACATCGAGCAAAGTCGAATACTGTTTGTATTGCCGGGCGGTGAGTTTGTCCTTTTTAGCTTTGAGGAGTTTTTCAAGGATGACGAGGTATTCGTAGTCCTCAATGCCGTCGCGCAGCATTTCCCAGCGGATACTGTCCACCGGCCCATCGAGAACAGGCCCAGCCGGATGGGCATCTGCAGCTGCGAGGGGTGGATAGATGAATCGGCCATCACCGTTGCCCCAGGGTCTTTTATTGCCTTTGGGTGTGCTGTAACCGCTGACCCAGCCCATTGGGTCCTCGTATGGATTTTGTGGTTGGTCGGGATAGGCGGCCGAGCTCGTCCAGTAGTTTGTCTGCCAAACGAGGATGCCCTCGATTTTTCGCTGCCATGTCTGCCAGAGCCAAACGCGCATTTCAGTCGCAGGGTGGTCGATGAAAAGCGTGCAATAGGGTGCCTTCGGTCCTGTGCAGACGTACCACCAGAATTTGTCCCCGAACGCCCTTCGTTTCTCGGAAGCATCATCTCTATACAGGTTGGAGATAACGCAGTAAATATTCGGGCCACCTTCGAGTTTGGATTCGGGCTGTTCGGTGAGCATCCGCGGAATTCGCGGGCAGTAACGTTTAAGTTTCTCAAAGCCGTTCATGACAAAGGCATACTGGTCCGGGCTTGGTTCGTCAAACCAATAGACATAAGCCTCATCCAGCCAGCCCTTTTCGGCCAGGTGTTTCTCCATTTGCTTGCAATAGGATTCGAGGATGATAGGATACTCCGGCTCATCCTCCTTAAAACCCAGCAAAGACGGTTCGTGGATTGCATGAAAAGTTCCGCCGCCAAGGCCTGGTATGCTGAGGCGAAACGAATTGAAGTGATATTTATCAATTGCCCGGTCCATTGCCTTATCCCAGGCCGTCCAGTCAAATACCGGCTTGAGCTGCTCCGGCTTGATAGACTCTGTGATTTTGGGCCAGGTGACTTTGAATCCGTCCAACGGGGCAGGATTGTAAGGAGAGATGTGATGGGCGCTGAAGCTGGCCCAATACTTATCAAGGACCTGTCGCCTGTGCTGGGGGTCGGAGAGCTTCTGGTAGCGAAATACATTACCCGTGGAAAAGCCAAAGGCAGTGGTGCAGGTCATCCGGTCGGGAAGGACGAAATCATAGACCTCGACGCGCAGGGTGACATTAGCATCGAAGTTTTGCGCGTGCAGGTGAATACGGCCGGTATAGATTCCTGCCGGAGCTGTGCGTGGAACTTTCACACGAATCCAGAACGGCTGATTTTTGTTGGCTTCGAGTTTAATCGGGCCCTTTAACGGCGGCAGTGGGTCGGGCCATAGACCAGGAACTGAACTTTTGTCGGTCGGCCGGGTGATATCGACGTATCGTACCTTTAAGACGTCGATATTTTCTTCGGGAATAATCGCTCCGCCTGGTCCACTCAATACTGCAGTATGTATTGTAAAGTCCTTTAGTGTTACCTTCGGCCTAACTACTAATTGGGCGGCCTCGGCTTCGTTGCGCGCAGCGCGTATCACAACAGCCTGACCTTTTGCTTTGGGCAGTGGTTTGTCCCTGCTTATTTTCCAGCCGGATGAGGACCACCACAAACCGACTTGTTCGGTGGAACCGCCAAGCAGCTCACCGTAGGGGGCGTTGAAATAGTCGCTCGTTTGAGCGAGGCCAATCTGACTGACGAGTAACAGGACCAAGCAGAGCATTTTTCTAACCATCAGGCATTGCCTTTCAAGTGGGATTTCGATTTCAAGTTCGCCGACAACTTTTATTGTCCACTCATAATTCTCAACTATAACCCGCGGTTCGTCAAGAGGCTGTCAAGCTGGCGAGGCATATTTTTGACGTGTTAGTATTTGGAGTGAGGGATTAAAAAGAGAATATCGAGGAGAAGGGGTTGGCATGTCATAAGAATCAAGTTCTAAATCTCTATCTGAATGAGGAAAATCTCTCAAGTTAACTTTACCATTTAAATCAAAGTCTTCTGGAAATGTATCAAATCTTACCTGGGCTGCGCAAGGCTTTGGTTAATAAAAAATTTCTAAATTCCAGTAGACAAATTGCCCTGTTCGGTCACTATGTTTATAGAGTACGTTAAGACTTGAGGGCCCCGAGTTGACAAAACCAAGCGATAGAGAGCTGATACAGGCAGTATTGGCCGGCGAAAAAACAGCCTATGAGAAGCTGTATGACCATTATGGGCCGTTGGTACGGGCAATCTGCTATGATACTACTCGGAACCTTACTGACGCTCAGGACCTTGCACAGGATGTATTTATGCGGGCGTACGAGAAATTAGGCCGTTTGCGCGATCCGGATCGTTTTGGAAAGTGGGTTGTCGGGATTGCCCGATTTCGCTGCAAAGAATGGCGGCGTCAGAGATCACAGGGCCGAGATAAGCATGTTGGGCTTGACGATACCGATTTGGCTATTGCTAATCCATCAAATGATGGTCGGATAGAACGGCTTAGAGAAATGATTACGACACTTCCAGAAAAGGAACGGTTAGCTTTGCATACGTTCTATCTGCAGGACAAATCGGCAGACAATGCCCGCAGGATAATAGGCCTGTCAAGGTCAGGTTTCTATCGGCTTCTTGGCCGGGCCCGGAAACGGCTGGAGTGCATACTGGTTAAAGAACGGGAGGATATCCGATGAAAACGTCATTGGACAACGATTTGAAAAAAGTGTACGAAGCGTTTAACCAAGAGCACGACCAACTTCGCGAGAGTTTGATGGCTTCGCTGCCCAGTACTTCCAAACAGCATAAACAGAGAAGTAAGTTTGCCCATATAGGGGCACTTATTGGAGATACCATTATGAAAAATAAAATAACAAAGTTAGCCGCTGTGGCGGTGATAATTGTCGCGATAATTATAGGTGTTAATCAATTCAGTGGCTCGATTGATTTGGCTACGATCGCCTTTGCCGATATTTCCGAAGCAATGAAAAACGTGCCGTGGATGAGCATGTCAAACCGCGGCTTTGGCGGAAATATAGAGGGTCCCGTCGAACTCTTGATCGGATTTCGGGCGAAAATCGCTGCGAGCAAAGACGGCAAGGGAAAGATCGCCCTGTTGAACTTTGGAGAACACAAGAGTTATAAATATGACCCTGAAAATCGTACGGTCACAATAGACTATCTCTACGAGGATGATTTCCCCACGCACTTGTCTTCTGCGTTTTCGCTTCTTGAAAGCATGCAAAAGATGTTGGAAAGGCAAGGGGTACAGGTCGTCACAACCGAGGGAGAATATGAGGGTAAAAAGGTGCAACTACAGGAGATATCCATGGAAGGCACGGGACAGGCGGCGCGATTGTACATTCAGCCTGATTCCAAACTGCTGCTTGCCGCCCAGGTGGAAGTGACCGATCCGAACGGCAATACAATCATAGCCGGTGAAATCACCTTTTCTTATCCACAAACCGGGCCGGCGAACATTTATGACCTGGGCGTGCCGCGGGATGCCCAGATCATTAATAAATTGCCAAAAGAAGATTATCAGACAATATGGGATAATTATCTCCAAAAACGGGCTGATGCAACAATGGAGTATATAGCTGTTGTAACGCATATAAACCATTCATTAGGCGATATCATAACTATGGTTGATGTTGATTATAAGTCTAACCAAAATCATCGATTCGAGCGTCATTTTGTTTTCAATAAAGGAGAGCAGTTTGACAAATTCTGGCCGCAATATAAAGAACAACTCGGTGATTCCCTTGAATCGTTATTAGGTTGGACTAAAGCCCACTATAATAATACAAGCACTATTTCTGTTTACTTGTATGACGGTCAATATAATCTCTCAATAAAAAGAGATTCTAAAGGCAGTTGGAGTAAGCTTAGAAAGGACTACTCTCCCGACGGTGAATCTATGCCTTCGTTTCGTCTTGAAGATTTTGTCTGGCCATTTATTGGCAAGACCGGCCATATCATCGAAGATAACTATGCCAAAGAGAAAAATCTTATTTGTATTGAACGTTTGCAACAAGGACTTGTGCATTTAGGAAATGTTACTCAGCCAGGTAGATTCTTATTTTATCTTGATCCTCAGAAAGATTATATATGCCGTCGAAAAGTGACGGAATGGCGACCAGATGCCGAATGGCAGGAGGATAAAAACTGGCTTGAAGGAGTTGAGCCGCAAAAGATCAGAGATGGATCGATTACTGTAGAGGACATTACTGATGTAATTCAAGCTCCCAATGGGCGTTGGTATCCTAAGGTTATTGTAGTAAAACAGAGTGGAATCCGCAAAGACTACAAAGAGTCGCCATTGAAGATTAGTAGTATTAAAAGAGTTTACGTACGAACAAACCCGGAATTCCCCAAGGGGATTTTCAATGCAGAAGAACTACCTGGTCAATAACCCTCAAGAAGATCGCGCATTGAAGGCCGGGCTTATTTGGCTCGGCTTTTTTTGTGTTCCTGAGGGGATGATCAGCTCTTAAGCTCTTTAACTTTCTTCCATAACAATTCGCTGAGCTCTTTGATTCCGGCGCCGGTGACTGCTGAGATTAGGTAAACCTCCTTATTCAACTTCTTCTTCAGGTCTTCTACTATTTGCCCATCCGGGTCGAGGTCTATTTTGTTGGCCACGATGACTTCCGGTTTTTGAGCGAGGGCCTTGCTGTACTGCTCTAATTCGCTGCGTATGGCTTTGTAATTTTCCACTGGGTCGGAGCCGACTGTCGGCATTATGTCAAGGATGTGGACGATAATTCGAGTTCTCTCTATGTGTCTTAGGAACTCGAAGCCAAGACCTGCTCCATTATGGGCGCCTTCAATTAGGCCTGGGATGTCGGCCATAACAAACCTGCGGAAATCGCTTAGCTCGACGATGCCGAGCACCGGTTCGATTGTCGTGAACGGATAATCGGCAATTTTGGGTCTTGCGGCTGAGCAGCGGGAGATTAATGTGCTTTTGCCGGCGTTCGGCATACCGACCAGGCCGACATCAGCGATGAGTTTTAATTCGAGTCGTAGATTCCTTTCCTGGCCCGTTTTGCCGGATTCGGTGTGTCTTGGGGCCTGATTGGTCGATGTGGCAAAGGCCTTATTGCCTCTTCCGCCTTTTCCGCCCCGGCAGACGCAGACCTTCAAACCGACCTCGTTGAGGTCCTTTAGCAGCAGGTCAAAATCTGTGTCATAGATAAGTGTTCCCGGCGGAACAGAGATTACGAGGTCCTGACCATTTGCTCCGTATTTATTTGCCCCTGAGCCGGGCTGTCCATTTTTAGCGCGCCAGTGATGTTTTCCGGCAAAATCTAATAAGGTATCGAGGTTTTCGGCCGCCTGAAAATAGATGTTTCCTCCCCGACCGCCATCCCCGCCGTCGGGACCGCCTTTAGGAACGTACTTCTCACGACGGAAGCTCAGACAGCCATTGCCGCCATCTCCTGCCTTGACCCAGATTTGTGCCTTGTCTATAAACATAACATTTAAATTTCGTCTATCTTATTTCGGAACCGGCATTTGGCAGGTCTCTATTATTCATCTGTCTTTTGCCGGGATTGTATCCCTGCTCGATACGCCCCGGACCTCATGGGCGCTGGATGACCGGCGCAGTGGCCACTCGCGGTCTGACGGGCAGGTACTCAATGCCGGGAAAGTTCGGATCCGGTATCGCTCGAATATCTTCTTCTCCCCGGTAGGGGCAGTTAGTGTCAATCCATGCAATGAGCCTCCTGAGGCTTGCAGGATCAACCTTTACATTGTAGTGTTCGCCGCTCATGGCGATATCGATCAATTTACTTTTATAGGACAAATGCTGCATTGGACGCAGTGTTACATAGCTTTCAGGATCACTCTGGTCGTAGTTCTCAGCCATTATGGCCCCACTGATGCCTTTCCTTTTGGGGTCCACGCCGCTATATCTCGCACCTCCGACCAACGTAACGTAGGGTTCCTTGAACATTCGAAATCCTGGTCGCAATGTCAGGTCAAGTGTTTTTCGGGCCTCGCCGTCACCCTGGTGACATTGTCCACAGTATTTATCGAGTACCGGCTGGACAAAACGCGTGTAGCTGATACTTTTTGTGCCCCATGGCGGTGGGGACAATTCAGCCGGCTTGCCTCGCAGGGCAGTACCTGCCTTGTTCGGAGAGGCGACGCTGTGCAACTCGTGACAACCGAGACAGCCTCGTTGCTCGCCCGGCATCACTCCCGAGAACGAGCGCATTGTTTGTAAGGCGCGAAAGTGCTCGTCAAGCAACTGAAAATGAAGCGTCTGACCCGAGGGAACCTTGAAATATACGGAACCGTCGGCTTCAATGGGGACTGTGCCGAGGATGCGCTTAACACCGTCATCTTGTATGAGCGAAACTACAGGGCCTGAGAACCTCCCATCGCGGGTCCAGCTTGAATATGTGCGAGTGTCCATTTGGATTACCCGCAGGTACCTTGCTTTACCCCGCGGCAAGTCGGGAACTCCCTGGTAAACATCGGGGCTGTAAAACAGGCCTGGCTGTGGTGCCTTTCTATCCTTGCCGGTGCCGGGCCAGGCAACACGACCCGCCTGTGATGCCGGGCGTTTACGAGGTTTGACCGGCATGGCGTACCAGATGTGATGGACCCCTTCGTAAATCAGCTCGCGGTTGCCGTGGATGTCCATTAAATATAGTCGGAACTTGTCCCTGCTGCGAGCGGAGACCAAGAAGTCCTCCTTGCTGAGGGGATACGGTGATTTGTAGGCGGAAAATCTTCCCGAGGCGTGGTAGTCCGGTGATTCGTGCGGATCGAGCGGTGGCTTTCCGCATTCGGGCCACGGCATATCGCAGGTTACTTTCCTAAGACCATGCGGAAAATTAAATCCCTCGCGCGTGTCAAGGATGCCGATTGAACCGTCAAAGAAGTTATGGTGGGCCAAGCCGGTGAACATAACCCGTGAACTGTCCGGAATGGGGCGTGCCTCGGCCAGATGATCCGGCCAGACACTCTGGTTGCCCCAAAAAGTCGCCGTGCCGCTGCCATCCTGGTTGGTTGTCCAAAGGCTTTGTATACGCCACAAGGCCTTGTCGTGGTATTCCCACCTCGAGTATATAACGCGCCCATCGTTAAGGAGAGCCGGCAGCCAGTCGGTCTCGTTGTTCCGGGAGATCAGGTAGATATTCTTCCCGTCGCCGTCGCACCGTGCCAGTACGTAGCAATAAGTATAGGGCATGCAGCGGATGTATGTATTGGCGCGCGTAGAAGAAAACATTATGTGCCCGTCGGGCAGGTAAATGGGGTCCAGGTCGTCGTAGTCACCAAAGGTCAATTGCCGCAAGCCCGTTCCGTCGATATTGATTTCGTAGAGGTGGAAAGACTTTTCATCGTGCGGCTTGCAGCAGAAAAGGACTTTTTTTGCATCAAAGGACAAATCCGGTCTCCAAAAGCTACCCGGTTTATCCGGAGAAAGTTTGCGGATTTTTCCACCCGGGTGCAGACCGTCCAGAAGCAACAGCCTGCCGCCGGGCACAGCCATCATGCCGTTGCGATGTCTTGCTTGGTGCGGCCACTCCGCACCCTGAGGGTATGGATTATCGATAAAGATGACACTGGAGAAATCCAGCGTGGGATTTTTAAATGTGATGCGGCGTTTAATCGAGCGGACAGCAAAGTACAGTTGGCGGAGTCTGGCTTTGAGAGCGTTGTTTTTTAATCGGACAATCTGCTTTTCCAATTCTTCCAGCTCGTCCAACTCACTCTTGAGGCTTGGCGTCTTAGCATTCTTTGTCAGCCTTGAAGCCAATTGGCGGGCCCAGAAAATTTCATTGGAGATGCGTTTTGGTGTAGGATTGTTGTCTGTCTGGAAAAGCCAATCACTTTCGATCGCTGCTATTGCCTCGGTTGGGCTGAGTGTCCTTGTTGCCGGCTCCGTCGGTTCAACATAGGGGGCAGGCGGATGTGGAATGGATGCTCGAAGCAGGCGTTCCTGCATAAACTTTAGACTGCCGGATGGTTTCCATTGATCAAACGCTATCCCCACGCCCATCCGCAGTTCGTTTTGTGATGCCCAGATGCCCGAATATCCTGTGGCCGGGCGGGGCAGGCCGACCATAGCAGTACACATGCCGGTTGGCGGGTCCATTACCAGTATCCCACCAATACCGCCGTCCAAAACGCTGTAATCATTTGTGTAGGAGTGGGCCGATTCGAGGTTGGAGTAGACGCTCAGTTGCGTATCGTTCAGTGGTGCCGTGCCAATGTTGGTCACCACAAATTCTACGGCAGCGACAGGTCCATTGCCCATCATCGCGTGGATACCGAGTCGGAGCTTCTTGTCAATGGTTTCGAGTTCTGCTATGGCTTGTGTCTTGCCGAGTAATCGACTCGGTTGGATGATGCGCAGGTTTTCGAGTACTCCTTCTTTGTTTATAGACGTACCCGCAAGTTTGGATTCGCCATCGTTGTAACGGACATAGTAGCCAAATCGACTGAGCTGGCCGCCATGCGCACACGTCAGTGCCTGACGCTTGCCCTCCCAGAAAAACGAACCACTTGCACCAAGGGCAAAATCAGTAGCAGCGTTTCTAATCCACACAACACCCGGGCTATTTGTTTCACTGGTAATGCTTGGCGAATCAGACAAATCCTTCAAATCACTGCGTGCCTGCTCCAATAATGCAACCAGCTTGTTACGAGAGTCGGCATACGCGAAAATGACCGTTTTCTTCATTGACCTACCGGGCTTTAGCGTACCGAGATTCCAGGTCAGCACACCATCCGTGTTACCCGTAGACTCAAGTCCACCAGCCATTGCAGCTGCTGCCGGAAGAACGCTGCACAAAACCAATACAAGAGACTGGTAAATAAATATTCCGGAAATGTGTCTTTTGGAGTTCACTGCAACCTCCACACAAAAAAAGGATGGCTCAAAACCATCCTTTTTTTTCCATGTATTTTTGTTTTCACTCAGTCGACGTGGACTTTTCGCCCCTGGAAACGAACTGTCCCCTCTGAGGTGGCGAATAACGTGTAGTCCCTGCCCATACCAACATTGTGGCCTGCGAAGAATTTTGTTCCGCACTGCCGGACAATAATGGAGCCTGCCTTTACAGACTGGCCGCCGTACAGTTTAACACTTCTATATTGGGGATTGCTGTCTCGGCCGTTTCTCGTAGAGCCTTGTCCCTTTTTATGTGCCATAGGTAACTACCTCTGATTTTAACACGAACCTGACATTACCAGTTTATCTAAAATACGATTTTAACTGTTTTGTCCAGTTTTGTCCAGAAAATTTTAAAAATCTGCGATTATATGTGGCTTTACGGTTATTCGGCCTGGATTATGGCCGTGATTAGATCCGATGATAGCGCACCACCAATAACCAGTTTTATTTTGCCCTCGGTGTCGATAAAGAAAATGGACGGAAACGCACTTACGGTATTATACGGAGCACCAACACTTCTGATATCGACAGCAAAGACAGTATAGTTGGTTTTTTTAATTTCTGCGAACTTTTTAATCATCTCGGCAGTATTTGGTGGATAAGAAGTTATGTAAGAAATACCCAACATTGCCAAATTGTCCTCGCCGATGGTGTTTCGTAATTTGATCAGGTGTGGGACCATCATTCGGCAGGGTGGGCACCAGGTTGCCCAGAAGACAAGCAGAACATTCTTGCCTCGGTAATCACTTAGTTTATGGTCTTTGCCGGCAATATCGGTCAAGGTAAAATCCGGTGCCAACTTGCCATACCAAGCTATGTAAGGGTCCCAATTCCTTCTTGCCTTGATAATATCGTTTAAATTTAGCTTGGGGATAATAGCAGGATTGGCAACCGTCTTTGTTGAATTGTTTTGTGGTGGTGTGTTTGTGCTTTCCACGGGTGGTTCAGTTTGCGGGGGGGCGATGAGCTCGATGTCCGGGTTTCCAGATTCGCCTGTATTTTGGGTGAGTGCTTCAGATTGCGTAGATTCGGCAGGTTGCTTTTTGCACCCTGTCAGGATTACTACCGCAGCAAGTATAATTGCGGAGACGATAATTAGCCGTCCAAGGGGGGGTTGTTTTTGTTGTTCGGACATTTTTATATTGCTCCTGCACAATTGCCGTTCAATTACCACTCTACATTATTTTTACGGCAATATCAAAGCCAAAGTTCAAAAATTTATCATTTTAGCGGCAAATACGAAGGACATTTTTTTGACCTGTACTTCCAGTGGTGGTATAATTCCTGGCTCGTGGTTCGATTCACGCATCACTATTCACAAATTATGTGTTGTTGATTTTGGAGAGTTTGAGAGATGAGTTACGGAAGAATCGGCTTTGGTGAACGAGTTGTTTTAATCCTTTCTCTGGTTTTGTTGTTGGTAAACGCCGGCGCAGTTTTCGCTGATGTTAAGCTGCCGGCGGTAATAAGTGACAATATGGTTCTGCAGCGGGGCAGGAAGGCACCGATCTGGGGCTGGGCTGAGCCGGGCGAAAAGGTGCGAGTGAAAGGGAGCTGGCAGTTGTTTGGGACCTCGACGAAGGCAAAAGATAATGGCAAATGGATGGTTAAAATCCAACCGCCCAAGGCCGGCGGTCCATACGAGATAGTGCTCAAGGGAAATAATACAATTACTCTAAAAAATATTCTCGTCGGCGAAGTCTGGATTTGCTCCGGCCAATCAAATATGCAGTGGTCGGTGAGACAAGCGGCCAATCCTGAGCAGGAGGTTGCAGCAGCGGACTTTCCAAAAGTTCGGTTGTTTACGGTCAAGCGGAAGGTGGCGGAACAGCCGCAGTCCGACTGCGTGGGCAGTTGGACGATGTGCAGCCCGGAGACAGTACCTGGTTTTTCGGCTGTGGGCTACTTTTTTGGCAGAGAGCTGCATCAGCAGCTCGACGTACCGGTGGGATTGATTCATACGTCGTGGGGCGGGACTCCCGCTGAGGCGTGGACTCGGAGGGGTGTTCTTGAATCGGAGCCGGATTGTATACCGATCCTGCAGAGATTTGACGAAGCAATGGCCAAATATCCGGAAGCAAAAAAGAAGTATGAAGAGAATGTCGGTAAATGGAAGGAAGCTGCGGAGAAAGCTAAGACCGAAGGCAAGAATCCGCCGAGGAGACCACGTGGGCCGTTCGGACCGGGAAATCCTCATTCGCCGGCGGGTTTGTATAACGCAATGATTGCTCCGCTGATTCCTTATAGTATTGGAGGAGCGATATGGTACCAAGGCGAATCGAATGCCGGCCGGGCGTATCAATATCGCCAGCTGTTTCCGGCTATGATTACAAATTGGCGCGAGGACTGGGGACAGGGCAAATTCCCATTCCTTTTTGTGCAACTGGCTAATTTTATGGCTGTCACCCCTGAACCAGTGGACAGCGCGTGGGCGGAACTGCGAGAAGCGCAGCTAATGACGCTGGCTTTGCCAAAAACGGGGATGGCAGTAATCATAGACATCGGTGAAGCCAACAATATACATCCGAAGAATAAGCAGGATGTCGGCAAGCGGTTAGCGCTATGGGCTTTGGCAAAGACTTATGGCAAGAAGCAGGTATATTCGGGGCCCATCTATAAATCGATGAAGACCGAAGGCAATAAGATTATACTGAATTTTGAGCATGTTGGCGGTGGTTTTGCTGCCGGTGGGGGCGAGCCGTTGAAAGGTTTCGCCGTTGCCGGAGCGGACCGCAAATTTGTCTGGGCCGATGCGAAGATAGACGGCAATACGGTTGTTATCAGCAGCAATGAAGTCTCCGTGCCGGTTGCTGTGCGCTACGGCTGGGCAAACAACCCTGTATGCAATCTCTACAACAAAGAAGGTTTGCCAGCTTCGCCGTTCCGCACGGACGATTGGCCGGGTATCACGGTCGGCAAAAAGTAAGAATCCCCAATCGGATTTCCCAGCTGATGTTTTTCTCCGGTTTTATTGCCAATGGAGAAAGTCCGGCTTCTTCCAACCTGCCAAGGACGACTAAAAATGGTTTGACAAAGCAAATTTTGGTATTAGCATGAATTGCTTAAGATAAACGGCGACACGCATTCTGTTTAAGTGGTTTTCCGGCTAATATCTTCTTATGTTTTATAGAGCTCAAAAGTGACGGAATTGTTCGAGAACATCCTGGCCCAGGGTATTGAGCATCTCAATCTGATTCTACTGATGGGTTTGGCCATCTTTTTCGGAACAGCAGGTGCCGGCATCTTTCAAAAATTTCATATCCCTAAGGTAGTCGCATACGTTGTCATAGGCCTGATCATAGGAGAGTCCGGCCTGAACCTCATCGGCCGTGATACAGTGGAGACTCTGTCGTCATTTAATATGTTCGCTCTCGGTATCATCGGCTTTATGATAGGCGGTGAGCTGACACGTGATGTTTTTAAAAAGTACGGCAAGCAATTACTCATTATCCTCTGCGCGGAAGGGATAGCTGCTTTTGCTCTCGTTGCTTTTCTTTCGGGGTTTGTGTGCTGGTACTTCACTAAAGATGTTCAAACTTCAGTTGCTATGGCTCTTGTTCTCGGTGCAATTGCTTCGGCGACGGCACCAGCAGCAACGGCAGCCGTGCTGTGGGAATATAAGACAAGAGGACCATTAACATCGACAGTCCTTGCAATCGTAGCTCTTGACGACGCGCTGTCGCTATTGCTTTACGGCATTGCATCGAGTATCGCCGTCGCCATTATTGGCGAAACTCACGGTTCAATGTGGATAACGATCCTGATAGCAGTGTTTGAAATCGTCGGGGCAATAGTGTTGGGTGTGCTTGCGGGGTTCTTGCTCAGCTTTATCCTCAAGCTCATCAAAGAGCCGGACAAAGCGCTGGCCTTTACAGTCTCCTCGGTGCTGCTTGTCATCGGCCTGTCAATAGCACTAAAAGTCGGCTCAATCCTTGCTGCGATGGCACTCGGAGTAACCATGGCCAACCTTGCCTCACGGCGAAGACAAAATACGTTTGAACTCATAGAGAAATTCGCGCCGCCTATTTACGTTTTGTTTTTTGTTTTGGCCGGCGCACATCTTGTCCTCAGCGAAATAACGGGCTGGATGGTCGTAATGGTCATGGTTTATCTTATTGGCAGAACAGGCGGCAAGTTATTGGGCTCCTGGTTCGGTGCCCGAGTGTCGCAAGCAGAAGATGTAGTTCGCCGATACCTCGGCATTTGTTTGTTAAGTCAGGCAGGCGTGGCGATAGGACTGGCAATCATATCCGGCCAATTGTTTACAGGACAAATCGGTCATGCGATTATTGTTATTGTGATGACAACGACCTTTATTGTGGAAGTATTCGGTCCGATGTTTGTTAAACTCAGCGTCAAAAAAGCCGGCGAAATAGGGCTTAACATTACCGAAGAAGACCTTATCGAGACTTATAGTGTTGCGGATGTGATGGATAAAAAAGCACCGGTTATTTCTGCAGGTATGTCCCTGAGGGAAGTTATTAAAGTAGTAAGTAATACGGAAAGTTTTTATTATCCCGTTGTCGACAACAATAATCAGCTTGCAGGTGCCATTACGCTTGGTAATATCAGAAATACTTTTGCAACACAGGAGTTAAATGACTGGCTGGTGGCACTCGACATTATGGAGCCTGTCATTGCCACGGTGACGCCGGATATGCCACTGTCGGAGGCATTGGAGAAAACAAGGCGGCTCGATATAGAACACCTGCCGGTTGTAGCTTCTGCAGAAGACAACAAATTCGTCGGTGTCTTGAACTGTCGCGCAGTTCGCAGGTCACTGAGTGCAGAGGTGTTGTCACGGCAGCAAAAAGCCGATAGTATACATAGGGTCTCGGTTTCATAGAAATACAGGAAAGTCGGGGCAGTTATGGCGTTCGATACGCACAATTTGGACATAATTTTGAAACTGGATTACCATGGTTTATTCATCAGTTAGTGCGAGCGCTGATATATTCGGCCATTTGAATTTGGTCTTGTTATTCGGGGTGATTATTTTAGCCGGTACGCTTGGCGCACGTCTTTTTCAAAAATTTCATGTTCCTCAGGTTGTGGGGTGCATCATTATCGGGATACTTCTGGGCCATGTTGTTAATTTAATCGTCCCAGGATCCACTCAAAGAATAACTGTATCTCTCAAGCCTTTCACCATGTTTGCTCTGGGCGTCATAGGATTTATGATAGGGGCCGAGCTTCGTGGTGATATCTTCAAAAAGTACGGCAAGCAGTTTTTCATCATTCTTTTTTCACAGGGGATAGGATCTTTTTTGTTGGTGATGATTGGTACCTCGGTGGTTGCGTGGTTCACATTGCCTTGGATAGTTGAAGGCGTCGCACCAGCCAATAGATTGTCTGTTTCGATTGCACTGGGCCTTGTTCTCGGCGCTATTGGGTCTGCTACGGCACCGGCGGCGACAGTAAATGTTTTATGGGAGTATAAGACAAGAGGCCCTCTTACAGCCGCGATACTTGCTATAGTGGCACTCGATGACGCTCTGGCGCTACTGCTTTACCGGGGTGCAGCGACAGGAGCAAAGGCACTTATGGGCACAGGTAATAGTTCTGTTTTCGCTACGGTGCTGGTGCTATTTGGTGAAATTGTCGGCGCCATACTACTTGGTTTCTTAGCGGGAGTATTGCTCTATTATCTGCTAAAGTTTGTTAGAGCTGAGGACAAAATTCTGGAATTTGCGATTAGCTGCCTTTTGCTTGTTGTCGGCGTCTCAATGATACCGAATATCGACCCAATTCTTCCTGCTATGACACTTGGTATAACGATTGCTAACCTAATGCCTCGGCAAAGCAAAGGTGTTTTCAGACTCGTTGAAAGGTTCGCTCCCCCTATCTATACTTCCTTTTTTGTGCTTGCCGGAGCGCATATGGAGTTTGGCAGAATGGGTCTATGGATGGTCGTTATGGCGGTGCTTTATACGCTGTTCAGAGCAGCGGGTAAAATAGCCGGTTCCTGGTTCGGTGCCAGGTATTCTGGTGCACCGGCTGCGGTCCGTAAGTACCTCGGAATTTGTCTGTTACCTCAAGCCGGTGTGGCCATCGGCCTTGCTATTTTGGCTGGTCATCAGTTTAACGCAGAACTCGGCCATACTATTATTATGGTTGTTATGTCAGCGACGTTTTTGATGGAAATAGTCGGGCCGATATTGGTTAAGGTGGGTGTTAAAAAGGCAGGCGAGGTGGGTCTTAATATCACAGAAGAAGACCTGATAAAGACGTATAAAGTTGCTGATGTTATGGATACTGAGCCGACAAGTATTCCACAAGACCTGCCGCTGCACCAGATTCTCGATGTATTCAGCACTTCTGACAGTGTATATTATCCGGTTATTGACGGCCAATCTCATATTATAGGAATAATCACTATCGGCGATATTAAAGAGATGTTTGCCAACAGGGATGTTGCCGGCTGGCTGCTGGCCTGTGATGTTGCCGAGCCGGTACAGGATAAGACGACGCCGAATAAGCCACTTGAGGATGCAATGGAGTGGATGAGACACTATAATTTGGAAAATATTCCGGTAGTAAGCAGCAGCGAGAGCGATGAGCTTGTGGGTGTTCTGGACTATCGCAAGACTCTGCGTAAAATAAGTGCCGAAGTCCTGCACAGACGCAAGACGGCAGACGAAATGGCTCCGGCAAAAGGTTAGCTCGAATATCTGACGGTTTTTCGGTTTTGATTGGCTTTGATTGGGTTCGTTTTGGGTTTGTTTTGGCATTATATTGGCTTTAATTGGCTTTGATTGGCTTTGATTGGCTTTAATTGGCTTTGTTTTCCCGCGTTGACCAAGTGTCCTTTTTTCATAATCCTTTGTATTAACAGGGCTTACGTTCAATTTGACTTTTCGGAAATTGGCTTTGTTTTGCATAAAAAGTCTGATTTGTAAAGAACTCTCGACACTTGTAGAAAGTTCTCTACAGTTGTAGAGCGCCCCAAGCCAAATGATTAATGATAAATGATTATTTGTTTTTGACTGTATCATCATATTGGGTAAGGAGTTATCCGGTAGTTTCAAATCCTAAATCCTAATATCGATCCGCCTACGTCAAGACTACGGCGGACAAGAATTCTAAACAAATCCTAATTACCAAAATAAAAATGTTCAAAACTTAGGCTGGCTTGCCCTATGTCCTTGCCACGCTGTGGCTTACGACGTGCAAACTGAAATGTCATCTTCGCCTACTGGCGTCTGGCGTTTACCTGCTGGCCCCTAAGGGACAGGCAAACATGTAAGTATTTTAACAGATTTCCAAACAAAAGTCAACAAAAAAATGAAAAAAAAGTGCTTTTTTTGGCCGGGGATTTTTGCTGTAAACCACAGTTAGATAACGCTTCGCTATTCTGGGTCCCTGCCCCCTGCCTAAGACTTGCTGGGGCAAGCTACTGCATGCAGGGATTCGGGCAAGCCCCCCAATAAGACGGGTAGGCAGGCAGCACGGAAAAGCACTGTGGATTCTTTACGGAAAAACTATTTCCTACGATTAATTGCCTTTTTCGTTAGCAACGGGGTGAGGCGGATGAAGAAGCCAGCATTTACTCGACCATGTACTCTCGGAAATGATTTTTCAGTTTACCGATGATATCCTATCCATCTGTTAGTCCATAGGCTTTGCCAAAATAGGCCGTTTGTATTTCAGCACGAACTCGTTTGTGGCCTTGATAATGTCCGCTTTTCCCGTCTCTCGAAGTCTATATACTGCATCAATGAGTTCACGGTTCATATCATCTTTGTAGAAGGACGGTTCTTCCATTATTTGCACCAACCCAATGGCTGCCTTAAGAGTTTTCGACCGAACAAGAGAATTTATAACATCCCATTTCAGCAAGGTAGTCCTGGCAACCCTTAGCATATGTAACTGATATGGCACCGCTGATTCCCACTCAGTAAAAGCAAGCATTTCCCTTGCTACATCTCTTTCTCTCTTCCATTCTCTGAAAGATTGTCCTTCTTTCCTCAATTCGTGTTTAGCCAGGTTGTCCAATATTTCCCTGCATTTGGAACTATCGGTTTTAACCAACTCGATATCCAAATCCAGTTCGATTGGGTGAAGATGACCTGCCTTAAATCCCTTCTCGGTACCAGGTATCCTCGTAGCCTCAGAGCGTAATCGATATTCTACGCGACAGATAACACGATACTTGCCCGGTGGCACTAAAGTGGAGCACCATCGATTTAACACAATTGACTTCCGACCTATTTCGCCTGCCGGTATCGTCACAAGAACTCCTCGGCTCGAAATTCCGCCTCTCCGAATATTATCACCTTTAGCTACAATTTTGTTCGAATTATTGCGGATTTCCATCGAGAAAGCTTCGATTCCACCAGATCCAAAGAAAACCCTTTCTTCCTGGTTGCCCGTATTCATAATATTCAGAGTTAACAATATAGGCTCACCGGGATAGAATATTTTCCTGGAAGTGTCGATGCTCCAATTAAGAGATTCTTCCACTCCTTGCGCGTAGACATTAGTAATCATGTTAGTAAGGTTATGCAGCACAATCAAATTCACGGCCAATAAATAACCAAGCAACTTTAATTTAGAAACCATTATCTTACCCTTTCAAATGTTTACTACCATAATTCTATCTTCTATACAATACTATTCAAGTTTTTTAGGACTTAAGGTTGTTATCTTGCATTGGTCTTTGCCTAGGGGAGAGGTGTTGTTGCCCAGGCGTCCTCTTTAATTGTTGAGTAAAACCAGTCCCCTGTGAGTTCATATACCTGACGAATTATCTCAATTGGGCCCAGTAGGTCGTTAACCGTGCCCAGGCAGTTACGGTAGCGATACCATTGGTTTCCTGTAAAACTTCTTTGACAATATGGCGTACCGAATCCTCCGGCTTTCCTGTGCCAATCGTAGAAGTAGCCTGAAGTAGCATCTTTCCATAAGAAAATTGGGTTTGTAAAGGTCCAGTTGTCAAAAGGTGGATCGGGGGGTACATAAGGATCACCGCCCGGATAAATCACTATCTCTCCAACATCGCAACCTTCAAGGTCGTCACAATTTCCCGAAGTAGAATCCCACTCATAACAAATAAAGAGCTCACCACCTCCGAGGTCCCACCACTCAACAAAATGAAAATTTGTCGGTTCGGCAACAGTTACGTCTTTTGACTTACTGGTGCTACATAAACTCGCTGTTACAGTTTTTGTGCCGGTTGTATCCCAATATGTAGTGAATGTAGATCCACTACCAGTGCTCGGGTTGCCCCCGCCAGACCATGACACATCATCTTCATTGCCGGAGGGATTGGTTATTGCAGTGAAAGTGATGCTACAATTGACGCAGGCCCCATTATCCGAAGTAACAGAACTTACTTTAATAGGTTTGCATGTACCGCTGTCACAATCTTTACAGGTGGGACACGTATCTACGCACGTGCCATCATTACAACATTGACCAGTAGCGCAACAATTCCCTTCACAGCAGGTTTCGTTAGATTCGCAGCAATAATCACC
>SDBU01003479.1_pt1 | contig 19961 bp, 17 predicted proteins | sample 2277071 | NCBI WGS metagenome assembly SDBU01 (sample SAMN10397929, study PRJNA504765) | marine sediment metagenome | isolation source: marine sediment core GS08_GC12, 126 cmbsf | place: Arctic Ocean: Gakkel Ridge, Loki's castle | collected 2008
GGAGAGGATTCAGAAAAAATTAAGGATTAATCGAGTTTAAGTTGTTGCTACATAAGGACTTAGATTAAGAGAAATGGCAAAATTTAACAAAGTTCTGAACAAGGTTTTAAAAAAATTGCTGGTCCTTGCTCAAGAAAAAAAGGCAAAGGATATTATTATCTTGAAAATGAAAAACCTCAATTGGATTACCGACCACCTTTTTATCTGTAGTGCCGATTCAATCATTCAAGTGAAGGCGATTGTCAGTAATATTGCGGATAACTTTGATTACCATTTGCTTTCCCTGCAAGGATACGAGGAAGGGAAATGGGTTTTGATAGATTACGGAGATGTGATGGTCCATATCTTCCATCAAGCCACCCGCGATTTTTATAATCTGGAGAAACTCTGGGCAGATGCCCCGAAAGAGAAACTTTCTCCAGGAAAGGAGAGATTGTGTACAGGGAAAAGAAACTCTTAGAAAAAAAGTTGAACGATTATCTTACCGTCTGGAAGGTGAATCAAGCCATTACTTCCACCTTGAAAATAGACCGTGCTTTATCTCTGATTATAGATGCAGTAGTCAAGGTTATGAAAGCCGATGCGGTTACCGTTCGACTTTTAAGTAAAGATAAAAAAAGATTAATGTTAAAAGCGGGAAGGGGAATTGTTCGCCAGCATTTTCTCAAACGTTCAATTGGAGCGGAAGACGGAATTGCAGGAGAAGCCCTCGAGAAAAAAAAACCGGTAATAAGCGAAGACATTTCTCAAGATAAAAGATATGCAAAATTCTCCTGGACGAGAAAGGAGAAACTGCATTCCCTGATTTCTATTCCTTTTGTGTTCAAGGAGAAAAAGATAGGAATCCTTTCCGTTTATAATAAAAAACCTTCCTTTTATAAAAAGGAGGATGGAGAAATGCTCGCAATGTTTGCCAACCAGGCAACTATTGCTCTGGAACATGCTCGTCTCTTTGAGGAACTGCGCAGAAATTATCTTTCCACAATCAAGGTACTTACTTCAATCATCGACCTTAAGGATAAATATACCGAGGGTCATTCCGGAAGAGTAAGTCGTTATTCTTTGCTTATTGCCAAAAAATTAGGTTTTTCAAAAAAGCGTCAGGAGATGATTCGATATGCGGCTTATCTGCATGATATCGGAAAGGTTGGTATTAATCTTTCCATCCTGCACAAACCTGCTCCGTTAAATGACAAGGAATGGGCAAAAATTCACCAGCATCCAATTAGTGGTTCCACAATTATTAAACAATTGGGTTTTCTAAAAAACATGGTTCCCATTATTCTATATCATCACGAAAGATGGGATGGAAATGGCTATCCGGAAGGAAAAGATGATGGTAATATTCCTCTGGGAGCGCGTATCCTGGCGGTGGCGGATGCTTTTGATGCGATGACCAGTAGCCGCGCTTATCGGTCTGCCCTTACAGGGAAAAAGGCGATTGCTGAACTGAAACGTAACAGGGGAACTCAGTTCGACCCGGTAGTTGTGGATGCTTTCCTTGTAGCATTAAAAAAATAATGTCTGCCAATAAAGCTAAAGTCAATGCGGCTGAATACAATGTTAAGGAAAATAAATTAACGAAAATTGCGTTAAATTGGAGAATAAAAGCCGTACTTCCTCATATTCGCGGTCGTCTTTTGGATATAGGGTGTGGAACGAATGAATTGGTTAAGTTATATATGGGTGAGGGTATTGGAACCGATGTTTATCCATGGAGCAATGTTGACCTTATAGTCAAGAATTCGGCAGAGTTGCCTTTTGAAAATGAAACATTTGATACTGTAACTATTATAGCTGCCCTGAACCATATTCCGAATAGGAGTGAAGTTCTAACAGAATCTTATAGAGTTTTACGACAAAATGGTAGAATTATTATCACGATGATTTCACCAAAGGTATCGAAAATGTGGCATTTTTTGTGCAAGCTGTGGGATATAGACCAAAAATATCGAAGGATGAAGCAGGGAGAAGTATTCGGTTTAACACCGGAAGAGATTCATTGTCTTTTGTCGGAATCTAAATTTAATATTTTGTTCGAGAAGAGGTACGTCTTGGGTAGAAACTGCCTCACAGTTGCAAAGAAAAGGTGAACCCCCTTCGACTCTAAACTACCCTTTTCGTGCCGGAAGAGGGAGTCGGCGCCTACGCTTCGCTCCGGTCGGCCCCCCGCTCATTCACTGCTCCTACTCGTCGCAGTTTCATAACCCGAGCTCCTTATCGACTCCTTCAAAGAAGATAGTGCCGGAAGAGGGAGTCGAACCCTCACGGGGTTTAAGCCCCACTGGATTTTGAGTCCAGCGCGTCTACCAGTTTCACCACTCCGGCAGGTTGAAGAAAAGCTATAAACTTTTTCTGTAGAAGATGCCATTACAGTTTATATTAGCATAAATCTTGTTGTTTGTTAAGGTATTTCTCTTCTTATTTATTCCTCCCGTCAATATATTTTTCCGGAGAAATATACACCGGTTCAGGATATTTTACAATATGCAGAACTCCTGCCTTTACCACATCAAAATAACCTTCCTTATCAAGAAGTCCCTCATCACAGGAGCCGACAAGCATTTCACCGGCAACCAGCATATGGGAACCAACCTCTTTCTCCCATTTAAAGCGGCATTCAATATGTGCTTTATATTCTGCTATTCTTGGGGGCTTGACTATCGTGGACTTTAACTCAGTAAGCCCCGCTTCCTGTATTTCATTAACACCCTCGGGATAACTCTTTCCAAAGACCATTATTGAATTTAGCTGGTCTCTCCCGGGCAGATTAATGACAAATTCTCCGGTCTCCTTGATGTTGCTATACGTATGGTGTCCAGGAAAAATAGCCACCATTATCAAAGGCGCAACTCTGACATAAGAACCAAAAGCAGCACCGTTTACATTGCCCTCCTTGTCAACTGTAGTAATGACAATGACCGGCTCTGAAGTAAGCAATTTCCCGCATTTCTCTTTAGAAACTTCAATCTTCATAAGATTTCCCCCTTTTTAATTATCGGACAAATCTTTCTCACTCATACCAAAATGGTGTCCGAGTTCGTGCATAAAAACTGCTCTGACTTCTTCCTTTATTTCGTTTTCGTTTCGGCATAACCTTTCGATAGATTTCTGATAGATGGTTATCTTATCGGGAAGAACATTGGTGTAACTTACTCCTCTATTTTTTAAAGGAATACCGTGATATAGCCCAAGGAGGATATCAGTCCGTCTTATTCCTTGCTGTTTAAGAATTTCATCAGAAGGTCTGGCTTCTACCACTATGTTAACATTTTCCATCTTTTTCCGAAACTCTTCCGGTAATTCATCAATACTTTCTGCTACGAGTTGTTTAAATTTTTCTCTTTTCAATGGTTAAATGAAAATTGATATTAGGGGTTGTTCAAAAATAATGTTGACTATTTGGAGTCCCAGATTTGAAGTCAGTGCAAGGCGCGACAAAGGGTATGTGCCGGTGGCACATAGCCGAGGAGCAACGATGCAATACTTTAAAGATGGAACTCCCTAAAAGGCCAGGACGCTTTTGGGCTACGACTGCGTCGCTCATCGCTTGCGTAGCTTTGCTACGCAATACTCTTTGCTTCTTGTCTCGCTCCAAAATCATCTCTGGCAAATGGTCAACATTATTTTTGAGCAACCCCTTAGAAGCGGTAAGCCAATGATATTTCACCTAAATGGGAGATGCCGCTGTAATCTCCATTTGTGGGAAAAACATTTTTGCTGTTTCTCGCTTCCTTTTCTATCCCTTCCGAATACATATAGGCGCCGCTGAGCTCCCAATTTCTTAACTTATACCCTAAACCTACGGAGAAACGGTGAACGGAATTATCAAACATCAGCGGGTCCAGGGTTTCTCCGGGAATAGGAGAAGGGTCCCACATATAGCCGGCTCTTAAGGACAGATTCTCTTTTAGTTTACGTTCCATTCCCAGATGAAAGGAATAGGTGTCTTTCCAATCCCGGGCTATTTCCTGGTCGGGATTGATATCAAAATTTAAGTCCAATTTTTTAATCACCGACCAATCTGTCCAATCTACCTGAGTGGAAAACAGCCATTTCTCGGAAGGGATGTAAGAGACACCCAGGGAGACGACCTGGGGAAAGGTAAAGCCCAATTTAAAAGTATCCTCACTGTAACCAACGGGAGCGGGAAAATTGAGTTTCGCATCTCCACTGAACTTTGTTTCTGTCGCACTTCTCCAGACACCACCAATTTTCCATTTGTCCGCCGGAAGCCACAGAAAACCCAGATTTCCTGAGAATCCCTGGTCTTTCCCCTTAAGTTTGATGTCGCCTTCTACAAAGAAGGGGGGGAAAGGTAAGGGAATAAGGGCAAACTGTTTGGTTTCAATTTCAGCCCAGTCGGCTCCTATTCCTGCGCCCACAATGAAATCTTTGTGCAGTTGCCAGGAGACCCCGGTATGCAACTTATTAAGGGCTATTGTTGATTTCGTAGCGCTAAATCTATACACGCTTTTTTCGCTCCACTCCTGTTTCAGTCCAAATGGAGTGTAAAACCCTACTCCTAGCGCTACGGTCTCATTGACAGGGAAGGAGAAAGCCATATTGGGAATCGGCTGCCATTCGGCTTGGTTCTTCTCCAGTTGACCGGCGAGGGTTCTGAAACTGGCATATCCCTTTACAAAGGTGCAGCCAAGGATAATCTCTTTCCCCTTCACCTGAGATAGTCCTGCCGGGTTCCAGTATATTGCCAGAGGGTCGTCAACAGCCGCCACGTAAGCTCCTCCCATACCGGTAGCCCTTGCCCCGATGGAAGGGGCTTGAAATGAACCTGCCTCCAATAATGAAGACCACAAAATTATCAGCCCGCTTAAAATAAATCTTTTCATAATTCAACCTCCTTAAAAACTTTTAATGCCGCTTTTACTACTTCAGGGTCAAACTGACTCCCAGCCCCTTTCTTTAATTCTGCCAATGCCTTTTCCTTATCCATCGCTGGACGGTAAGGTCTATCCGACCTCATCGCATGGTAGGTGTCAGCAACCGATAGAATTCGCGCCCACAGGGGTATATCCCCGTTATTCCTTCCCTCGGGATAACCTTTCCCGTCAAAACGCTCATGATGGTAGAGAACCATTGAAATAAACTTTCTTAAAAATTTTATGGGCTGAAGGATAGAAGCCCCGATCTCCGGATGTTTTCTAATCTCTTCCCATTCCTTTTTGTTTAATTTCCCTTTTTTTCTTAAAATCCGTTCGCTGACCCCAATTTTCCCGATGTCATGTAAACTGCAGGTATAGCGGAAGATTTCTTCCTCTTCAGGGGGCAATTTTAGGTCTAGTTCCCTAATGAGAAGGAAGGTATATTTAGCTACCTCCTCTGAGTGACTGGAAGTGTAAGCATCTTTGGCGTTGACGGCGGCCATTAACGATTCCACGGTAGAGGAGTGGGTTTTGCGCAACCTTTCGTTTAAATCCCTTTTAACTATCTCCAGTTGTTTCAAATCCCCGCTTGCCTTTATTCCCAGTTTTCTTCTCCTTATTCCCTCCCTGACTACCTTTTCCAGTTTGTCCGGGTCAAAGGGTTTATAGAGATAGTCAAACGCTCCCAGGCGCATTGCTTCCACCGCTGTATCCAGAGTTGCATAGCCGGTGACCATAACTACCTGAATGTCTGAATCCATTTCTTTGATTCTCTTCAACAGTTCAATACCGTTCATATTTGGCATCCTGATGTCCAGAAGGGCAACGTCAATACGGTTTTTCCTGACGGACTCCAATGCCTCCTCGGCTTCTGAGTGAATAAGCAGGTTGTATTTGTCCTGAAGAATCATCCTGAAGGACTCCCTGACTCCTAACTCGTCATCCACGATTAAGATATTCTCTTTCACTTCTCATCCCTCACTTTCTTGTTTGTGGGGACTGCCTCCAAATAGTCAACATTATTTTGAGACAACCCCTATGTTCTCTTCCTTGATACCCAGTTTATCCATCTTGTACTTAAGAACTCTCCGGCTTATCTTGAGCGATTGTGCGGTTTTGGTCTGGATTGCATCGTTCTTGAGCAAAGCGTGCTGAATCAGATTCTTCTCAAAATTTTCTACCGCTTCTTGAAGTGACAGGTCCTCCCCGGGAAGGGTTACGGCGGGAAAATCCAAAGCTGGTGTAGATACGTTCTCCTCTTTGAATTTATTGACATCCAGAGTTAGGGGTAGAAACATCTTAAGAGAAGTTCCTTTCCCCGGAGTAGAATCTATCTTGATTCTTCCCCTGTGAATCTCTGTAATCTTCCGTGCTATGGGAAGGCCCAACCCCAGACCATTGAATGGAGCGCTGAAGAAGGGTGAAAAGAGTTTTTTGATGTTTTCCCGGGGAATTCCTTTTCCTGTATCCGAGAAATCTATAACCAGTTCGCCGTCCTCTTCAGGATTAATTTTAGTAATGATAGTAATAGTTCCTCCCTTGGGCATTGCCTCAATGCTGTTATTTACGATCTGGGAAAAGGCCTCTCTTAATTGCTCGCTGTCCATAACGATGAGTGGAATGTTGGATGAATATTTTTTGTTCACCGTTATCTTCTGACTGATTAACTTTTTAGGATTTGCTAAAACCTTATCAATAATCGTGTGGACGTTCTCTGTCTGAAGATTCAAGGATAGGGGCTCGGCATATTTCTCTAATTTACCTACCAGTTTGTCCAGTTGTTCAACGTCTCTGCCCATAACGCGGTAGAAATCCTTTCTAAATTCCTTGTCCTGGTATTTGTGCAGGAATAGTTGAGTGAAGGTTCTGATGGAGACCAACGGGTTTCTCACCTTATGGGCGATACCTTCGGCAAACTCCCGCCACATCTTCTCTTTCTCCAATTTCCCGATTTTCTCTTCCAATCTTCTTACCTCGGAAAGGTCAGAAAAAACCATTACTCCGCCGATGGTTTCCCCTTTTTCATTCCTGAGGAGAGAGGTAGAGGTTCCCAGGGAGATATTTTCTCCGGGAAGAATGACTTCATGGCGGTGGTAAACTCGCTCTTCTTCCAGGGTTCTCAGCATAATATCTGCGATAATGGAACCGGCTCTTTGAATATCTTCGCCAATTGTCTTAACCTCTTCCAACTTCAGAATCTTCCGGCCGGCTTTGTTGATTGTAGTTATCTTCCCCTCATTATTCACGGTAATAACGCCGGTGGGGATATTTTCCATAATTATCTGCTGGTAGTTTTTCCAGAAGGTAATTTCCTGATAAAGGAGTGAATTATGGATTGCCGCCGCCGCATAGCCGGCCATTGTGACCAGGAGTCGTATGTCCTCAGAAGTAAATTTATCTCCGGTAATCTTTCTGCCCAGGGAGATAATGGCGATTAGATTACCCTGCGTAGAAAGCGGAAGGCAAAGATGAGCTCCCAGCATATCTAACTCTCTTATCATCAGAATCTGTTCGGGAAAAGGTTCTTCCAACAAATCTTCCTTTCTTAATACTCGTTCTTCTCTCTGGAGCCAGGCGGCCACTCCTTCCCCCTCCTTAAGTTTTGTTTCCTTAACGACGTTTTCCCGGAGACCGGTGGAGGCCCTTATTCTATATGCTGAGGTTTTCTGCTCCTTAAGGAGAATTGATGCCCTATTGACTTCGGATATCTCTGCTACTGCGGTTACAATTGAATCAAGTAATCTGGGAAGGTCAAGAACATAGGTAAGAGATTTGGAAAATTTCCTGATTGCCTCCTGATAATAGTAAGAAGTGCGTGGGTCCGGCTCATCCTTCCCGGACTTCTCAGGAACAAAGCGAGAGCTTTTTTCTACCCAGGCGCGGAGGAACTTCAATTCCCTCAGCAATCCGCTTTTCTCCTGGGCTTTGCTGATAACGTCGAGCAACTCCTTCCCTGAAAATGGTTTGTTAACCACCTCGTAGACCCCTTTATCCTTCAATTTTTCCGAGACATTTTCTTTGAAAGCGGATAGAATTACAATAACAAGTTCGTCATTAATCTTTTTTACCTCTGCTACTAAAGTAGAAATATCTGTTCCGGAAACAGGGGTATCCAGCAGCGCCAAGTCCACAGGTTTCTCCCTTAAAATGGTCAGGGCTCCCTCTTTGTCTTCAGCCGCCAGGAGTAAAAACCTGTCCTTTAAGATTGTTTTCAGGGATTCCCCGGTTCCCTTTTCCTGGGTTACGATTAACAGATTATCCATTTCTAATTTTCAGCCATTGCCTGCAGGAGGTTTTTTTGCATTTTCTCTTTATGTGCCGGAAGGTGTAGAGAAAAGCAGGTTCCCTTTTTTCCCGTATTACTTTTCTTAACATTAATGGTTCCGCCGTGGTCGGCAATGATTCGCTGGACTACGGCTAATCCCAGTCCCGTTCCTGTCGCTTTGGTGGAAAAGAACGGCTCGAATATCCTGGGCAGAATCTCCAATGGTATTCCTTTTCCGGTATCCTTTATTTCTACGGTTGTTTCTCTTTCCTCGGGGATTAACCCTTTTCTGTCGCGAGAGTTATAGGAAGTGCTTATCGTAAAATTTCCTCCATTGTCCATACTTTCGATGCCGTTCAGAAAAAGGTTTAAGAATACCTGTTTTAGTCGGTCTTTGTCGGCATAAATTTCCCTCATCGCTTTACTATAAGTCCTAATTACTTTAATGGACTTGTCCTTTAGTTTGCTATCTAAAAATGTCAGGGTGCCATCGATTACTTCATGAATGTTAATCGCCTGGTAATTGATGGGTTTTGGCTGGGCAAGGTTGAGCAGTTGTTCTAAAATCTCATTAATTCTTTTGACTTCTTGCGTGGCTACATAAGAAAATTTTGCTCTGAACTCTTCGTCGTTGAATTTACGGGGGAGAAGTTGAAGAAAGGTATTAATTGCCACTAATGGATTTTTTATTTCATGCGCCATTCCTGCGGCTAATCTTCCGATGGAGGCAAGTTTTTCCGCCTGATAAAGTTCCTGTTCCAGACCTTTTATCTCACTAAGGTCAACCAGGACAATGACCACACCGCTGACCTTTCCCGTACTATCTTTTAGCGGAGAGATGCTTACCATCAGAGGTACGGGTACTTTCTTTTCTCTTGGGTAATCTATTTCCTGGTTGCGATAACCTTCCCCTTTTTTCAGGGTATCTTCAATCAATCTTCTCAAAAGGCCTTTTGCTATTTGCTTAAAAGATTTACCAATAATCTCGGCAGAAAAGCCGGTAAGTTCTTGAGCCCTTTGGTTGAAGATAACGATTTCTCCTTGTCTGTCCGTGGTAATCACCCCACCGGCAAGGTTTCTCAAAATATTTTCCTGGTATGTTTTTACCTCCTCCATCCTGGTGTATAACTTTGCATTATCAATGCCTACCGAAATCTGATTGGCGAGAGTTAAAAACAGGTCTGTATCCTCCTGGGTAAAGATGTCGCCGGACTGTTTGTTATCCAGACAGATAATGCCTGTCAAATTCTCTCCCCTGAGAATGGGAATGGCAATTTCGGCCTTCATCCTTTTTAAGGTCTCGTTTATTTTTTTTACTTTTTCTGTGGGACGTAACCGCTTTAATTCTTCACGGATAAGGACATCTTCTTTTCTCATCCAATCAACCAGATCGTTCTTTTTGCTCAAGGTTAACCCTTTTTGCGCTGTGGTCAATCCAATCTCAGAAGCGACAGAATAAAGGTCCTCATTCTCCAGCCACAGAGACGCCTTTTCAATCCCCACAGATTCGGTAATATTTTTTAAAATCATTTTCAATAATTGAGGAAGAGATAAAACCCTGGATAATTCTCTCCCTGTCTCTTTTAAAACCTTCTGGTACTCATATTTTTTTCTGTAAAATGTTCTGTCCACAAACTTCTGAATTTTTCCCCTTAAAGGCAGGAAGAGATAGGCAACAATCAAAGCGGCGAAGACAGCAGGAAAAAAGGTCTGATAACCAACTACCTGTCTGAAGAATCTTTCCGCTAAAAGAACGCTGATAATATAAACGGCGGTAACGAAACCTGTGAGGAGCGCATAGATAGCCGTTTTTTTTACCACTACCGTAATGTCAAAAAGATGGTATTTGCCAATCGAATAAGCAATAAAACCCACGATGATTACTGTGAATGCCGGTCCGATGGAAACCAGTTTTGGAAATCCAAATGCCGGAAGAATAACATCGGTGATTATTGCTAAACAGGCGCCGATAAACACGCCGGTAAAAAGAATCTTCAACTGAATTGCCTCGATACCTACATTGGTGCTTCTCCACTTTTTGAATAGGTAAGATAAACTCAAACCTATTCCAGCTATCTCATAGAATGCAAATAAGGGATAGAGCAAACCAATCTTGGGACGGAAAATTCCATCCTGAAGGTAAACCCCTTCCTGGATAAGTTTGGTAAAGGCGAGGACGAACAAAAGTCCTCCCGTAATAATGACACCGTAGTTTAATACCGGGATGCCATAATTTAGTTTTCTGCCTTCTGGCGGGGGATTGGGGAAAACTATGGAGAAATAAAGAAAGGTTATGGGAATTAAAATACCAACAGCGAAACACCAATGACCAAAGATTCCAACCCATTTTATATCTTGAGAAATAGTCACCAATAAATTAAAGAAACTCCAGGCAGAGAGGTTATAGACGAGCAATGAAAGTGACCGATTGAGAATCTTCCTGGGACCTTTAGATAATATATAGGTTCCTATAATTAGATTTGCCAGGGTGGAGATTATTAAACTTAACGTTTTTAAATCCATCTTTTAAACCCCGTTAAATTTTGAAACGATTAAACTGGCGTTATTTCCCCCGAATCCATAGGAGTTAATCAGCACAGTTTCCACATTGTTTTTTCTTGCTTCGTTAGGCACGTAATCTAAATCGCATTCAGGGTCAGGAAATTCGTAATTAATAGTCGGAGGAATTATTCCCTCTTTAATCGCCATTAAAGAGGCAATTAATTGTAAGGGGCCTGCAGAGGATAAAGGGTTCCCGATCATCGATTTAATCGAACTTACAGGTATTCTATAAGCATAATCGCCAAAGACCTCTTTAATGGCAAGTGTTTCTGCCCGGTCTCTGATAACATCGGAGGGAGCATGGGCGCAGATATAATCCACATCCTCCGGCTCGAGAGATGCCTGCGCTAAAACCTTTCTGATTTCTCTGGTAAATCCGTTTCCCCTTATGTCGGTTTCAAAGAGGGAAGAGGCCTCTGCGCTGGCGCTATAACCCGTAATTTCTCCGTAGATAAACGCTTTTCTGCCCAGAGCGTATTCGCTCTCTTCCAGAATTACGACTCCGGCCCCTTCACTTACGATGCCGCCGTCACGTTTTGCATCAAAGGGACGGCTTGCTTTGTCGGGTTCTTCATTATGGGTGGAAACAATTCCCGCCGCGCATAAACTCCCTAACGTCGGGGGTGTCACCGAACCATCTGTGCCTCCCGTGATGATAACGTCTAATTTGCCGGTTTGCATCTCCTGATATGCAGCGCCAATTGCGTCCAATCCGCAGGTGCATCCGGTAGAGATAGTGATAACAGGACCTTTGCAACCCAACTGGATGGAGAGTTCGGTAGCAGCAGAATTAGGAAAAAAAGCCGCTGAGCCGAAAGGACTCATCCTGCGGATTCCCTTTTCCAAGAAATTGGTGTGTTCTTTTTCAAAAATGTCCATACCTCCTGCAACCGAGCCGATGAATATTCCGGTCCGATTATTAGCGACTTCTTCCTTTTTGATTTTGGCATCCAGGACAGCCATTTTTCCTGAAGCCACGCTGAAGTGAGCAAATCTTCCCGTCCTCCGCACACTTTTAGCATCCATATATTCTTTGGCTTCAAATTCTTTAACCTGTCCTGCAATCTGTGACGGAAAGGAAGAAACGTCAAAACTGGTTATCTTACTAATTCCGGACCTCCCGTGAATGAGTGCGTCCCAGAAGGCGTCCTTGCCAATTCCGTTAGGAGCGACAACCCCTATTCCCGTAATTACAACCCGCTTCTTGTCCATTCATTTTGTTACAATATAATAAAATGTAACATTTTTGTTCAATATTGTCAAGATTGTCAGCAAGGAGTGTACAAAAATGGACGGGCTTCAAGCGAAAGATGTATTCTTATTGATTTCTTCAATCTGTTTCTGGATGTTCTCAAGGTTTCCGGTTAAGAAATTTAGCCGGTTTTGGTCCCGATATTCCCGGGGCGAAAGATGGGCATATTTGGCTAAAAGAGCCAGGTCATCGGATACTGCGGTCAAAATACCGTTATGCTCTAATCTCTTGACAAAATCTTCGGTTTCCCGGGAAAAGTCCCGGAAACTTTTACCGTTTACTTTATAAGGCAAAGGTTTCCAAAAACGGGGCGGGAAAAACAGTTTTATTTTATAATTCATCACTTTTTGAACATAGGTCTTCTTATTTAGTTCAAAATTGTACTTTTCCGGGTGAAGAGCCCATTCAGTATGAGGATAGATGCCGGGAAATTGCACCGGAACAGCATCGATGCCCACATCAAGTAACAGTTTTAAAGTTTCTTCTTTGGTCTTCTCGGTTTCAAAAGGAGCAGGGACGATGATACTTCCCACGGTAAAGATTCCTGCATCTTTAGATGCCTTTAGCACATCCTTCATTCGGGAAATTTTCACCCCTTTATTCATTACCTTATCCAGTATCTTCTGATTGCCGGATTCAATACCGAAAAAGATACTGTAACACCCGGATTGTTTAAGTAATGCAAAATCCTCTTTATGACTACTTCTAATATGTCCGAAAGTAGTATATTCAACCTTTAAACCACGACGAAGGATTTCTTCGGCTATTTTTTTTAGCAAGACACCCGGAGTGCTTGAACCGGCATACTCAAAAACGTTAATTTTGTATTTCTTCGTAAGCATTTCTATTTCATCCACGACTCTCCCGGGACTTTTTGTTCTCAATCCTCCACTCTTGATTGGCTGAATACAAAAGTAACAGGAGTTGGGACAGCCACGGCTTTCATCCAGAACGATTATTTTAATCTTTTGATTGCCTTTCATCGCAGGATAAATCTCCTCATCATAGATGGGGTAGGAAAGAGTGTCCAGGTCCTTTATTCGCTTCACCGGGGTTGTGATAATCTTTTTGCCCTTTTTAAAGATTAGATTGGGTATCTCCTCGAGTTTTTTCTTCCCTTGAACGTACTCGCTTAACATTACGATTGTTTCCTCGCCCTCTCCATAGGATAAGGCGTCAATGTCGTCGGTAATTTTAAATATCTCCTCTCTGAAAATGTCTACGCTGGGTCCTCCTGCAAAGATGGGTAAGTCGGGCATAACCTTCTTCAATTCCCTGGCAATGGTTAAGGAAGCGGTAAGCCCGTCTCCGTTCCATAACTTTAGTCCCACAAAATCAATTTTCTCTTTCCTGACGCTAACTGTAATCTCTTGGGCAATGCGGCGAAATTCCTGATGTTGAAAACGGTTTAATTGGTGGTTTAAGAAAGAAAGGGAAAACAAGTTGCCAAATCCCGGTTTTTTCCCACCTTCCCCTTTTTCCATTATTGCCTCAATCAAAGGTCTTATTTTTACTCTGTATCTCTTTGGGAAAAGTCGGTCAGTCATATTCAAATTATTATAATCCAGGATACGGCTGTAATCTCCGTTGTTGATTAAGGAAGAAGCAAGATTTGCCATTCCATTGTCCGGTAAAAAACTGGAAGGGGTATAAGGATAGCCGGCAAAAGTTATCAGGAAACTTTTTGTGCCCATAGGACTAAAGCGAACATTCCTCCAAGTATTTAGGGACGATTACCTCACTTTTCACTTTGTTTCTTAAAGTAGAAGCGAAGTCGGCAGATACCTCTTTCTCGCCGTGGACAATGAATATTTTTTCGGGGGGTTTTTGAAAACCGGAAACCCATCTTAATAGTTCATCTTTGTCAGCGTGTGCAGAAATACCGTTTATTTTTTCAATCCTGGCGCGCACCGGATAGGTTTGCCCAAGAATGCGCACCTTTTCCGGTCTCTCCAGAATTTCTCTTCCCAGAGTTCCCTTCGCCTGATAGCCCACAAACAGGATTGTGCTCTCTGGTCGTGTGATGTTTTTGACAAGATGGTGCTTTATCCTTCCTCCGGTGCACATTCCTGAACCGGCCATAATGATTGAGGTCCCTTTGATGTAATTTATTGCCTTTGATTCTGCAACCGACTTTGTTAATTTGAGCAAGGGAAAGTCAAACAAGGAATTGTCCCCTTCTTTCAGGAGGGCTCGCGCCTCTGCATCAAAATAGTCGGGATATTTCTTGAAGACCTCGGTAACGTTTATGGCCATTGGGCTATTGACAAAAACGAGAAGGTGGGGAATCTTATTTTCTAACAGCAGTTTGTTGATATCATAAAGAAGTTCCTGGGCTCTTTCAATGGCAAAGGTGGGAATAACAATGTTTCCCCCGGCATCTTTCGTTTCCACGATGATGCGCTGCAGTTTTTTTAGGGAGGGCTCTTTTTCTTCATGCAATCTATTCCCGTAGGTGGATTCCATAAAAACAAAATCCGCTTTCTCAAAGATGCTGGGGTTACACAGGATAGGCCTGTCCCATCTTCCGATGTCCCCGGAGAAAATAAGGGTTTTCTCTTTTCCGTCCTCCTCTATTTTTAATTTAACCATCGCCGAACCCAGGATGTGCCCCGCATCATAAAAAGTTGCTTTTATCCCGGGAGAAATCTGAATTTCTTGCTGATAAGAGACCTCCTCAAAATGGGAAAAGACATTCCTTGCATCTTTGGTCGTATAAAGGGGAATTTCCGGATGGGCGCCTTTTCTCCCTGCACGTTTGTGTCGCCTCTTTTTGAATTTTGCGTCCTCTTCCTGTATTTTTGCGGAGTCCATCAGCGAGATTTGTACAATTTCTGCCGTGGGCGGGGTGCAGAAAATTCTGCCCTTGAAACCCTCCCGGGCCAATTTGGGCAAATAGCCGCAGTGGTCAAGGTGGGCATGGGTTAGAATTACGTTATCAATCTCCGACGGTTTCGCCGGAAAATCTTCCCAGTTGCGACTGCGGAACTCTCTTTCCTGATATAGACCGCAATCGATTAATACCCGCGATTTATCACTTTCCACCAAGAACCTTGAGCCGGTAACGTTTTCTGCGGCTCCCAGAAATCTAATTTTCATTTTTTAGCATTATACCACATTGATAAAATTTCTGGTAGGGAATTCCGTAACTTACAATATAGATTTCTTAATCTCTTCTTCGATGAAGATTGATCTGGCTACAATATCAATAATTTTATCGAGAAATTGTTTTGGTAAGGTGCCAAGTTTTTCTAATCTTTGCTTTTGATAGGCCTCTTCCAATTTTGATCTGGGCAATGTATGTATTTCCTCACATTTTATAAGCGTCTTTAGAGGAAGAAAGGAAACAACTCCAACTGGAATTAAGACGAAGCAATTCTTTATCGATTGCGGAGATCTATCGTAAAAGTCAAACTGGGAGGTAGTCAATACAGAACGTATTAAATTCTCGGTTGAATTTTTATTGAGTATTATAAGAATCTTAGGTTTGTATCTGCCACTGGGTAGGAGAAATTTAGGATCTCTCAGAACAGAACCTTGCTGAAATATTTGTCCAGGGGAGTCATTACATTCCATTCAATTAGATGCTTAGAGATTTAATAAAATCTCTGTCTTCTTGGGAGATTTCCATCAACTCTAAGGCGCCAGGTCTTACTGCGTGATCTTCAAAAAAGAGCCGATAGTCAATCTCGGGGTCTGGATTTTCCTTTGCCTTTAGCCATGTTGCTTCTTTATGACATAGAGCGATGAGTTTACCGCCGGTTTTCTTACCATACTTGGAGATTGTAGCCCTTAAAGATTCAATTTCGGACTGAGAGAATACCTTCATATCAGGCTCCTCTATCTTTTTGAAACAAGGATAAGGGTGGTCTTTGGGCTTAAATACGCCGAGTTTTTGCTCAAATATATTTTTGTATGGGGTTTGGATTTTAATGTTCCTTAAGGGTTGCAAAACCTCATTCATAATATCTAAACAAATAGAAGGGACAGGGCCGTAGTCAAGAGTGTGATAGTGGTCACCAAAAATTGGTCGTCCATATCTTATCAAGTGATGTTTATCTGCAAAATAAAGGAGTTTTGCGGCCTTCAATTTGTCTAACTTATCAACTTTTTGAGCAAAAAAAGCCATAGCGTTCACAAATTTTTTAATCTTGAATGGAAACCGAATGTTTGCTCTCTTTTCTAATTTCATAATTTCTAATCTCCTTGCTATTATTTATACCCTAATTTTATGTTTTTGTCAACACAAATATATACAGGTAATTAAGTTATCCCCATTTTTCGGACAAAATTATCTCTTCCTTACTCTTGCGGGGAGTTGGGGAGGGGATTGAGACAGGATAGCCGAGAGGGAGGAGGGCAACCACCCTGACCGGTTCGGGAATACTTAAAATCTTCTTCACCTCTTTTTCATCGAATGCACCAATCCAGCAGGTTCCCAATCCTTCCTCTACCGCTTTTAGGGTGATGTGGTCTACGGCAATTGCTAAATCGATGGGGTAGGATAATTGACCACAGGGCATTATATGCTCTGTTTCTGTGGCGGCACAGGCAATAATTACGACTGGTGCTTCTCCCACAAATCCCTGGTGATGCGCCGCAACTCCGAGTTTTTCTCTGAGGTCTTTATCCCTGACCACGATAAACTTCCATTCCTGACGGTTGCTTGCCGAGGGGGCAAGTCGCCCGGCCTCCAGGACAAGATTCAATTTCTCTTCCTCAACCTCCTTGTCCTGATAAGTTCTGATGCTTCTTCTCTTCTTGATTGCCTCCATCACATCCATAATGCCCCTCCTGTTTTAGCCGTCATTGCGAGCGAATGAAGTGAGCGTGGCAATCCCTCGCTTCTTTGAGATTGCTTCGTCGTCTGCTTAAAGAGCGGACTCCTCGCAATGACACTTTGTGTCAACTATGTGCTAAAAGTTCCTTTACCCGTTTAAGACGGATAAGATTTCCCCGTTCTAATTCCTCCAGTTTAAATTCGATATATGTGATTGTCTCCTGTAGATTGGGAATGAGGATGTATTCTAAAGCATTGACCCTTCTCCTGGTGCGCTCAATCTCCACGGCGAAAAGTTCAATCTTTTTCTCCAATTCCGCGAGGTTGAGTAATTCCTTCAAAATTTCTGACTCTTCGTCCAGAACCTTGTTTAAAGAGGAGGGAATAAAGGAGTCAAAGGTATGAAAATCGCCTTTCCGAATTAAAGTAAAGTGAGGAATAGGAATGTTTAAAACCCTTTGCCGGGAGGATTCCACCTCCAGACCTACATCAGGCCTGGTTAAAATTCCTTCTAATATTTCTTCGGGAACCTGTGCCTGAATCAGGAGGAATTTAGTAGCCGCCGCTGTTAATTTTTCCTCCAGCGAGTCCCTGTAACCCTTATTCTCGCTGATAAGTTTTAGAAATTGGTGCAACAGCACTTCCTGTTTATCCTTGAGCAGTTTATGTCCTTTTTTGGCTAAGGCAATTCTTTTTCTTAGTCGCAAAAGTTCCATCCGTGTAGGACTTACCGCAATTCTCATAACATGCCTTCTTTTATCAAGCCAATCAGTTTTTCGTCTTTAATCTGGCAATGTTGGGCAATGATTTCATCCAGTGAGCCGGAGAGCGAGCCGTTTTTGAGATTCAATTTTATGCCCGCGGCAATAATCCGGCAAAAATATTTTGGAATAATACCATTGTTTAAAATAAACCTTGCTCCTTCAACCCATCTTTCCCCGGAGGTAATTTTATGCAGGGAATTTCTGGTGCCCCGTTCTATCGTATCCGAGAAGGTCTTGCTGGTAATTCTTTTAATCAGTTTGCGGAAATATTCCTTCACTTCCCCTTGACTGAGAGAACTGCCGTAGGTATGCAGTATAGCAGGTCCTACTTCCTTATTTAAAAGCAACTTAACTTCAGAGACCAGTTTGGAGTTAACCTGATAAAAATATTTAAGTCCCTGCAAAGCTCCGAAATAGGACAGGTAGGCATGGGCACCGTTGTGTGCGAATAATTTGAGGTAGGAGCGGGCGGTGAATTCTTCTTCCGGCATTGGCTGCCATGCTTTTCCTTTCAATCCGACCTGGACATAGATATGAGCCGGGACAGGCAGTCCGTAAAAATTCTCGGCGATTATCGCTTCTTCCTGGCCAGAGCCAAACGGCTGATAATGTTTTCCCGGATGGTCAATCCGACACATTCTGCCCATAATTGTATCGCATAACCTTATCTTTTCTCCTAATTTGTCCTTCCATCTTTTCAGAGCGGTCTTATCATTTTCCGCAGAGAAAATGTACAACTTTTCCATTCTATCTTTGCCACTCTTTTCCCTGATAAAATTTAGGGCTCCATCTATCCCTTTAGGACCTACTGCGGTAAAAACAATTTTAACCCTTTTTAATATTTTCTCAATTTCTTTCCTTCCCTCTTCCAGGGAAAGGTTGAAAGCGGTTACTCCAGGAACCTTGAGGGGAGTAACTTTATTGGAGCAGACATTTACCAAATAACTATTTTCTTCCCGGAGGAATTTAATTAAGTTCTTTTTAACATCCAGGTCACAGAAGATTAATCTATAATCTTCAGACAGCATCGGTCCCAGAAACCCTAATGATAATGCTCCCGTCCCAAAGATTAAAATTGACCCGGAAGGGTCATTGCGAGTCCGCCTTGGCGGACGTGGCAATCTCTCACTTCTTTGAAAGAATGAGATTGCTTTGGCTTTGCCTCGCAATGACTTTATCATTTTAGATATTTCTCCAAATATTCTTCTTTAATCCGTTTCAGTTCTGTTTTGGGCAGGTCTTTAAGCAAAGACCAGCCAATGTCAAGCGTATCGGTAATTTTTCGCTCTTCATCCTCCCCTTGAGAAATAAATTTTTTCTCAAAATTCTCAGAAAAGTTCAGATAGAGTTTATCCATCTCGGATAAAGATGCCTCACCCAGAACAACGGCTAATTCTTTTGCTTCTTTGCCCTTGGCATAAGCCGCAAAGAGTTGGCTGGCAAGGTCAGGATGGTCTTCCCTGGTCTTCCCCTTCCCAATTCCCTTATCCCTCAGACGCGAGAGAGAAGGTAGAATATCAACCGGGGGATAGATTCCCTGATGATGAAGGGAGCGGGAGAGAATAATTTGACCTTCAGTGATATAGCCGGTAAGGTCAGGGATAGGATGGGTCTTATCATCCTCAGGCATTGATAGGATTGGCATCTGGGTGATGGAACCTTTCTTTCCCAAAATCCGGCCTGCTCTCTCAAAGATTGTGGCCAAGTCCGTGTAGAGATAACTGGGATAACCGCGTCTTCCGGGAATTTCATTTCTGGCGGCGGAAATCTCGCGCAGCGCCTCTGCGTAATGGGTAATGTCGGTCAGAATCACTAAAATATGCATATCCTTTTCAAAGGCAAGGTATTCGGCTACCGTAAGCGCCATTCTCGGGGTAGCAATTCTCTCGATTGCCGGGTCATTGGAAAGATTGACAAAAAGGACACTTCTTTCGATGGCGCCGGTCCTTTTAAAGTCCGAGATAAAATAATCTGCCTCCTCAAAGGTAATCCCCATTGCGGCAAAGACAATGCCAAATTTTTCTTCCTTTCCCAGGACCTTGCTCTGGCGCGCAATCTGAGCGGCTAACTGGTTGTGCGGAAGACCTGAACCGGAAAAAATAGGCAATTTCTGTCCACGAACTAAAGAGTTTAAGCCATCGATTACAGAGACCCCGGTTTGAATGAATTCGGAAGGATAATCGCGTGCCGTAGGGTTAATCGGACTGCCATTGATGTTAACCTTTTTTTCGGCAATGATTTTGGGTCCCTTATCGATAGGTCTACCCAGACCGTCAAAAACCCGGCCTAAAAGGTCAAGAGAAACGCCAAACTCCAACCCCTTTCCTTCAAACTTCACCAGTGCCTGATGGAGATTAATTCCGGAAGTCCCCTCAAATAATTGCAGGAGAACTTTATCATCCTCTACCTCTAAAACCTTAGCCCTTCTTGTCTCTCCCGACGAAAGAACAATCTC
>SDBU01003480.1_pt1 | contig 19960 bp, 21 predicted proteins | sample 2277071 | NCBI WGS metagenome assembly SDBU01 (sample SAMN10397929, study PRJNA504765) | marine sediment metagenome | isolation source: marine sediment core GS08_GC12, 126 cmbsf | place: Arctic Ocean: Gakkel Ridge, Loki's castle | collected 2008
AGCGGCCTTCTTCGCTGCGCTCAGGTCGCATCAAGCACGACGTGCAGGATGCACTAGTGCCGTGAAGTGCATGGACGCACGAGAGCGGCCTTCTTCGCTTGCAGCTCACATCGTACGAGTTCGTTCTGATCGCGTCGGGCTTTAACAGCTATTAATCGGGGCTTGCTACCCCAGGCGCATGATGTACAGGAATAAAAATGTCGCGGGTGCATGGACGCACAAGAACCACCTTTGTCATTTCGTTCGTGCGCGCAGGGATGTGAAGGAGCGGTGTTAGAGCAAGCCGTTATCACACGCCTATGGGCATCGCGGCATTTATGTCCGCTTTTTGGGTGCTTGGGCTTCCTGTCCAACGCGCAAGGAGCAGATGCCGAAGAAGCCGATAGCGACCCCACGCGAGGATAAACATTAATGAACCTGTAGCAAGTAGGGTTAATCGGCGATTGACCCTCGTGGATGTGTGTTCCCTCTTAACACTTCACGCCGATCATCGGCAGCTTATGTGAATATTTCTCCGGTTGTGCAAATGCTGAGGTAAAGGTTGACTGTGGTTCCGCAAGGCGTAAGCTTATTTACGTTGGCGTGTTATGAGTTGCCTTGCCTTGCCTTGCCTTGCCTTGCCTTGCGTTGCCGTAGTGTTGTTCCATTAATAGTGTTTATCACATTGGAAAAAAATGGAGGAACTTTATGATACCAGGTACCTTCGAATATCATGCACCGACCAGTTTGGCTGATGCCGTATCGTTGCTTGCGCAATACGGTGAAAATGCGAAAATTCTAGCAGGCGGGCATAGTATTTTGCCCATGATGAAACTCCGTTTTGCAGAGCCTGCGCATCTAATAGATATTAACGGTATTAATGAGTTACGCGGTGTGCGCGAGGAGGGCGGCCAGATTTACATCGGTGCCATGACCACCGAAACCCAACTAATTGCATCGCAGTTATTGTGGGATAAATGCCCGCTGATTCCTGAAGCGGCAAAACAGATTGCCGATCCACAAGTAAGAAACAAGGGCACCATTGGTGGCGATATTGTCCATGGTGATCCCGGTAATGATCATCCTGCCATCATGATGGCCGTCGGTGCCTCGTTTGTGCTGGCCGGTGCCAAGGGTGAGCGCACTGTCGCTGCCGATGGCTTCTTCCTCGGTACCTATAGCACCCAGCTCGATGAGGGCGAAATCCTGACAGAGATCCAGGTGCCTGTTCCCCCCGCTGGTAGCGGTTACAGTTTTAGCAAACTGAAACGCAAAACCGGTGACTTCGCTACCGCAGCAGCAGCTGTTCAATTGCAAATGAGCGGCGATACCTGCAGCCAGATCAATATCACCATGATCAATGTTGGCCCAATGGCACTCAAGGCCAGTGATGCCGAGCAACATTTGACTGGCAAAGTGATCGACGAAACCTTAATCATCGAAGCCGCAGAAAAGGCGATGGCGATTTGTGATCCGGTCGAAGATCTGCGCGGTGACGTTGAATATAAAACCCACATGGCGGGTGAGATGGTGCGTCGCGCCATTCGTCAGGCCGTGTCCCGGGCGAAAGGGGAATAAAAGATGGCGAAGACACATATTCAATTCAAGCTGAATGGCCAGGAAGTCGAGGCGCTGGTAGAACCACGTGAGTTGCTGATACACGTGATCCGTGAACAACTTGGGCAGACCGGTAGTCACATTGGTTGCGAAACCAGCCACTGTGGTGCCTGTACCGTTGACCTGAACGGCGAGTCGATCAAGTCATGTACTGTACTGGCTGTGCAAGCCAATGGCTGTGAAGTGATGACCATTGAAGGGCTGGCCCTGAATGGTGAACTGCACCCTATTCAAGAGGCCTTTATGCAGGAACATGGTCTGCAATGCGGTTTCTGTACTCCGGGCATGATAATACGGGCTTATCGCTTCTTGCAGGAAAACCCTAACCCGACTGAAGAAGAGATTCGTTACGGCATGTCGGGCAACCTGTGTCGTTGCACTGGTTACCAAAATATCATCAAGGCAGTTCAAGTGGCTGCCCAGAAAATGCAATCAGAATAAGGAAGCGTATCATGTCTACAGACACACAAGAGCGCGAACAGGAATTGCAAGGCGTCGGTAGCTCGAGAAAGCGCAAGGAAGATCCGCGCTTTATTCAGGGCAAGGGTAACTTCGTCGATGACATCAAACTGCCTGATATGTTGATCGGCAAACTGGTGCGTAGCCCGTTTGCCCACGCCAAGGTTATTTCGATCAATAAAGATGCTGCCCTGGCCTTGCCCGGAGTGGTTGCGGTGCTTACAGCGGACGATCTGAAACCGCTTGAGCTGCACTGGATGCCAACCCTGGCGGGTGACGTGCAGGCGGTACTGGCCGATAAAAAGGTCAGCTTCCAGTATCAGGAAGTGGCCATGGTCATTGCTGAAAACCGTTACATTGCCGCCGATGCATGTGATCTGGTGGAAGTGGAATACGAAGAACTGCCAGTGTTGGTTGACCCGCACAAAGCCATGGATAACGATGCGCCGATTATTCGCGATGACCTGGTAGGCAAAGACGAAGCCGGTCAAGGGCCGCGCAAGTACAACAATCACATTTTTAGCTGGGATGCGGGCGATAAAGAAGCCACTGATCGTGCCTTTGAAGCGGCCGATGTGACGGTGAAGCAGGAGATGCTTAACCAACGTGTTCATCCCATTCCGTTGGAGACCTGTGGCTGTGTCGCTTCATTCGACAAGGTCAAGGGTGACCTGACTGTTTACATTACCTCGCAGGCGCCGCACATTGTGCGCACCGTTCTTACCCTGTTGTCCGCTATTCCGGAAAGCAAAGTGCGGGTTATCTCGCCCGATATTGGTGGTGGCTTTGGTAACAAGGTGGGCATCTACCCTGGCTATGTCTGTGCCATTGTCGGTTCTATTGTGCTGGGCCGTCCGGTGAAATGGATTGAGGACAGAATCGAAAACCTGTCCACAACCGCTTTCGCACGTGACTATCACATGACAGGCGAGCTGGCCGCGGACAAGAAAGGCAATATAAAAGCGATGCGCGTCAACGTGCTGGCTGATCACGGTGCCTTCAACTCACATGCCCAGCCGACCAAGTGGCCAGCTGGTTTGTTCAGCATTTGTACCGGGTCTTACGACATTCCTGTCGCCTACGCTAAAGTTGTTGGTGTTTACACCAACAAGGCGCCGGGTGGTGTGGCTTACCGTTGTTCCTTTCGCGTCGCCGAAGCGGTCTATGTCATCGAACGGATGATGGATGTGCTGGCAAAGAAACTGGATATGGACCCGACCGAACTGCGGATGAAGAACTTCATCAAACCGGAACAGTTTCCCTACAGCTCTGCTCTGGGTTGGGAATACGACAGTGGTGATTACCCGGCAGCCTTGAAGAAGGTGTTAGAGGCTGTGGATTATGATGGTCTGCGTAAGGAACAGGCTGAGAAGAAAGCTCGCGGCGAAATTATGGGTATTGGTATTTGTACTTTTACCGAGATAGTCGGCGCCGGTCCGAGCAAGGCCTGTGACATCCTTGGTGTCGGCATGTTCGATAGTGCCGAGATTCGTGTCCACCCTACCGGCAGCGCCATTGGCCGTATGGGAACTATGAGCCAGGGTCAGGGCCACGAAACCACTTATGCCCAGATCATTGCCACTGAACTGGGGATTTCGTCGGAAGATATTCGGATCGAGGAGGGTGATACGAGCACGGTTCCGTATGGTCTCGGCACCTATGGTTCACGCAGCACGCCAGTGGGTGGTGCAGCAACGGTGATGGCAGCTCGCAAGATTCGCGAAAAAGCACGCAAGATTGCAGCCCATCTGTTGGAGGTCAGTGAAAATGATCTTGAGTGGGAGGTGGATCGTTTCAAGGTAGTTGGTTCGCCCGATCAGGTCAAGACCATGAAAGAGATTGCCTGGGCCGCTTATAATAATGTGCCTGAAGGTATGGAGATGGGTCTTGAGGCGGTTGATTATTATGATCCACCCAACTTCACCTATCCCTTCGGTGCCTATGTTTGTGTTGTGGATATCGACGCCCACACTGGCGAAACCAGGATCAGGCGTTTCTATGCTCTGGATGATTGTGGTACCCGCATCAATCCAATGATCATTGAGGGGCAGATTCACGGCGGTTTGAATGAAGGTTATGCCGTCGCTATGGCGCAAGAGATGCCATATGATGAGGCGGGTAATTTGCTTGCCAATACGTTCATGGATTACTACTGGCCAACCATGGTGGAGACACCGAAATGGGAGCTGGACTACACCGTGACCCCGTCACCGCATCATCCGATGGGGGCCAAGGGTGTGGCTGAGTCAGCTCACGTGGGCAGCATTCCATGTTTCTCCAATGCGATAAATGACGCACTCGGCCAGTTTGGCGCCAGCCATGTGAATATGCCGCACAATTCCTATCGCGTGTGGCAGACCCTGAAAGAACTAGGCATTAACAAGGTCTAGCTTCGAAAGAGATAGCGCCTGAAGTAAGGTGATTTCAGGTGCATATAGGCCGGGTGAATAGGCAGCCACCAACACGGCATGTGTGCCCATCTATCTGACGTTGATATCTCCAAGAGTAAGACGCCATGAAAGTGGAAATAGATAAGGTTTTTTCAATGGATGCACCTTCCAGCGATGCCTGGAGGTTTCTGCAGGATATTCACAATGTGGCCAGCTGTATGCCGGGTGCAAGGATTACCGAGCAAGTGGATGAAGCGAATTACAAGGGCGCTGTCAAGGTCAAGGTTGGTCCGGCAACCATGGCCTTTAAGGGCACTATTTCGGTGCTGGGCGTCGATGCCAACAAGCGCGAACTGAAAATGCGCGGCAAAGGTACGGATGTTAAAGGTACCTCGTCTGCCACCATGGATCTGACCGCCAGCGTACGTGAAACCGAAAACGGTAAATGCGAAGTACTCGGTGTTGCCGAAGTGATTGTCACCGGCAAGATAGCCAGTCTCGGTGGTCGCATGATGAAGCAGGTGTCTGATCAGATTCTGAACCAGTTTGGCGCCAATCTTGTGAATAACGTCGTTGCTATGGGTGAGGGCACTGCCGCTGAGGAGGCTGCGATGAAAGTGGCAGACCAGCCGCAGGAACTTAACGGCCTGGCCTTTGCCTGGGGCCTGTTTATCACGTTTCTAAAGAACCTGTTTGGCGGCAAGTCATAGACCGGCAGTGTATGAGCGACCGGCTGAGACAAGGAACAAATTCCGGCTGCCATAGTCCAATTGATTGTTATCTCTTGTGTCTGGCCGCATAGGCCAATGATTGCAGCATGACAGACATCTCACAGTTTCAAACCCGCTTGGCCGAGGCCGGTTATGTGACCGAGAATAATCTCGCCGCTACCCTGTTATTGCAGACAAAATTACTACGCCCTTTGTTGCTTGAGGGGGATGCCGGTGTCGGTAAGACCGAGATCGCCAAGACTCTGGCCAGAGTGTTTGATTGTCCACTCATTCGGCTGCAGTGTTACGAAGGTCTGGATGTAAATTCAGCCGTGTATGAATGGAACTATCAGCATCAATTGCTGGCCATCAAGATGCAGGAAACAGAAGGCGGTTCGCAGGCCAGTAAAGAGCAGCATATCTTCAGTGAGAAATATTTGCTCAAGCGACCTTTGCTTCAGGCTATTACCATGGACAAGCCGCCGGTACTGTTGGTGGATGAAATTGACAGGGCCGACGAAGAGTTCGAGGCCTACCTGCTTGAATTGTTGTCTGATTTTCAGATCAGTATTCCCGAATTGGGCACGATCAAGGCCACCTCCAGGCCTTATGTGATTTTGACGTCCAACGGCACCCGCGAACTGAGTGATGCCTTGCGTCGTCGTTGCCTCTATCACTATGTCGATTATCCAAGTTTCGATAAAGAACTGCGCATCATAAACATACATCTGCCCGAGATCAGCCAACGCCTGGCGGGTCAGGTGGTTGAATACGTGCAGGCACTGCGCAAAATGGATCTGCGCAAGATCCCTGGTATTGCCGAGACCCTGGATTGGGCGGCAGCGCTGTTGAAATTGAATATCTTGTCACTGGATAAGGATCCAGAGTTGATCATGAACACCCTGGTTTGCCTGTTAAAGACCAGAGAGGATCATGATGCGATTACCAAAGACGTTTCGGATCGTTTAATCGCGAGGGCGGGATAACAATGAGTACGAGTCAGCAAAAGGAGTTTACAGAGCTGACGGAGTCGCTGCTCAATCATCTAATTGGTTTTCTGCGTTTCATGCGCGGCAACGGATATCACATCGGCATCCAGGAAGAACTGGATGTCATGAAGATGGCAGAGTTCAGTGGCCTGCTTGAACCACAACGAATGCGATGGGGATTACGTGCCCTGCTGTGTTCCAGTAGCGATGATTGGCAGCATTTTAACAAGCTGTTTGATGCCTACTGGAAACCGGCCAATCGTACTCGAGAACATCGCCGCAGTTATTTAAACAGGATGGATAGCAACATTGGCCTGGGTGGCCAGCAGGGTGGTGCTCAAGTGGCTGAGGTCGATCGCGCCGAACAAGGTGATGATGGCGATGCTGGTGACGGTGGCAGCAAGGGCGGTGCCAGCGCCCAGGAAGCACTGACCCGCGCAGACTTTCGACTGCTGGCGGATGAGTCACAGATGCGTGAGATGGAACGCCTGGTGGAACGCCTGGCAAAACGGATGCGTCGTCGCTTGATACGCAGACAACGGCTGCAACAGCATGGTCGTCGTATCCATTTTCGCCGCACCATTCGAAACAGTCTGCGTTATGGCGGCACGCCCCTGGACCTGGCCTTTAGGCAACGCAAAAAACAGTTGCCGCGTCTGATCCTGTTGCTCGATGTTAGTCGCTCCATGAGCCTGTACAGTTTTTTGTTTTTACGTTTTGCGCGCGGCATCGTAGAAGCGTTTAAAGATGCCTATGCCTTTGTCTATCACACGCGGCTGGTACATGTCACAGATACCCTGCGAGAGCGTGACATGACCAAGGTCAAAGAGAAGCTGGCGTTGATGTCGGCCGGTTGGTCCGGTGGCACCCGAATTGGTGAATGTTTGCAGCATTTCAATCTCGACTATGGCCGCCGTATTGTTAATTCACGTTCAGTGGTAATGATCGTCAGTGATGGATATGACACCGGTGAACCGGAACTGCTGGCGCAACAGCTGCGGCAGTTGAAGCAACGGACCAGAAAAATCGTCTGGTTGAATCCGTTGCTGGGGCGTGATGGTTATGAACCGATTGCTGGCGGTATGCAGGCGGCGTTGCCGTTTCTTGACCTGTTTGCCCCGGCCCATAACCTGAAGAGCCTGTTGAAACTGGAATCTGATTTGATGAAGCTCTAGGGACTCGAAACGATGAGACTGGAAAGTGATGCTGTACTGGATAAAGCCGCCCGCCTCAAGGCCGAGGGTAAACCGTTTGCCCTGGTGACCGTGGTGCGTGCTGTTTCGCCCACCTCGGCCAAGCCGGGGGCCAAGGCTGTGGTCGAACCGGATGGTGTGATCCAGGGTTGGGTCGGTGGTGGCTGCGCCCAGCCGGCGGTGATCAAGACGGCGAAAAAGGTTTTGCAGGAAGGTCTGGCGCGTTTAATTCGCATCAGTCCGACCAAGGATGGATATGTGGAGGAGGGAATCACAGATTTTGGAATGACATGTCATAGTGGAGGCACCTTGGATATTTTTATCGACCCCGTTATCCCGCGTCCCGTTTTGCTGGTGATCGGTGCTTCACCGGCGGCTCAGGCTCTGGTGGGTCTGGCCCAGCGTGTTGGTTTTTCTGTCACCGCTGCATTTACCGGTGCGGATACCGAGATGTTTCCTGACGCAGACATAATCATCGACGGTTTTGATGTGGCTGATGTCTCGCCCGGCTTTGTCGTTGTTGCGACACAGGGCAAGCGCGATGAGCAAGGTCTGGAAGCGGCGATCAGCATCGGTGCAGTTTATACCGCTTTTATTGCCAGTAAGCGCAAGGCGGAAAAGTTGAAAACCTATTTAAAAGAAAATGGATGTGATGCTGATCGAGTTGACGCCATCATCTCGCCTGCGGGTGTTGAAATTGAGGCGGTGACGCCGGAAGAGATTGCCCTGTCGGTGCTGGCCGGAGTAGTGAAGGCACGTCGTCAAGGTGTGGCTATGCCACAGACTGTAGTCGCAAAGTCTGACGAGGGTTACAGCGACAGTGGCTCGACAGAGACAGAAGCAAACCCTGAACCAAAACCAGCCATCGCAATCGATCCCATCTGCGGAATGTCGGTAGAGACGAAAGATGCCGAGTATCAAAGCGAATACAAGGGAAAAACCTATTATTTTTGCTGTGGCGGGTGTCAGCACCGTTTTGAAAATAAGCCGGAAAAATACCTGGGAACATGACTACAGTATCGGCAGTGTTATTGGCGGCAGGCGTATCGCGCCGCATGGGTGAGGTCAACAAGCTTGAGTTGCTGGTTGATGGTGTTCCCTTGCTGCGTCGTACCGCAGAAACCCTGCTTGCCTCAAAGTTGCAAGAGATTGTTGTCGTACTGGGCTATCAGGCAGAAAAGGCCGGTTCCATGCTCGAGGGTTTGGCGATTCATACTATATACAACGAAGTCTATCGTGATGGTCAGATGACTTCGGTATATCAGGGTTTATCGTCTCTGTCGCAAGCTTGTGATGGGGTAATGATCTGTTTGGCAGACCAACCCTTGTTGCAAACGGATGATGTAAACGTTTTGATCGAGGCATTTGGCAAGTGCAATCGCGGGCGCAGTTGCGGTTCTATACTGGTGCCTACTTTCCAGGGCAAGCGCGGTAATCCCATTGTCCTCGACTATCAGCACCGACTGGAGATTTTGAACAGTGAGCATAATCTCGGTTGTAAAAAACTAATAGAAAAAAATCCCGAGCTGGTCAGCAGTTTTGAAATGAGCAATAACCATGTGGTGGTCGATGTCGATACACCGGAACAGTACGCAGCCTTAACGGCACGAGCGAGGGAGGCTGTCACCTCATAAAATAGCGGTATTTAATGATGGCTAAAGAAATTATCGATGTATTGGTGGAAATGCGCGAAAAGGGTAAACCCTATGCGGTTGCAACTGTGATCGAAACCGTCGGTTCTGTCTCGGCCAAAACTGGTTCCAAGGCTGTTATCGATTCTGAAGGCAGGATGGTAGCCGGCTGGGTTGGCGGTGGCTGCGCCGAGTCGACCACTTGTGACGCGGCACTGCAATGCATGCGCAGTGACGAAAGCTCAGTGATTGATATCGATATGGATGATGAAGTGTTGGGTGCCAGCATGCCTTGCGGAGGGAGTATGCGTGTGTATGTTGAACCGGTATTGCCACGCCCAAGCCTGTGGTTGATGGGCCATGGTCGTGTTGCGGAATGTCTGTGTCAGATGGCCGATCTGATGGGATTGAATGTGATCGTTAACGATCCAGTTATTAGCCGGGAAAAATATCCGGCCGCCAATAAACTGATCACTGATGATCTCGACTATGAACAGCTGCAACCTGAAGCCGGTGATTATGTGGTCATTGCTACCCAGCACAAGGGTGATCATGAATCCATGAAACGGGCACTGGCCTCCAGGGCGGAATACATAGCCCTGATCGCCAGCCGCAAGCGATCGCGCCTGGTGCTGGACTATCTGCGTCGTGAAGGTTTTGGTGAGAATGATTTACAGCGCGTCATGGCACCTTCGGGACTGGATCTGGGGGCGCGGACGCCGGAAGAGATTGCCCTTTGTGTTATTAGTGAAATCGTGCTGGTGCGTCGTCAGGGTAGCGGCATTCGCATGCGTGACAAGCTAATGCAGGAAAAACAACAGGCCAAGCAGGTAAAGGTTTAAGTCGATGCTGGATTCCGTTACAAAAATCAGCCCGCTCGATGTGTTGGATGCAGCAACTATCCGGGCTGACTTTCCTTTGTTGGCCAGGGAGGGCGAGTCACTGCATTATCTCGACAATGCCGCTACCACCCAGAAACCCCACGCGGTGATCGATGCCATTGGCGATTGCTATCGCCATCACTATGCGCCAGTGCATCGTGGTCTGTATCCGTTGGCAGAAGAGGCCAGCCATCGTTATGAGATTGCACGCAGCGCGGTAGCAAAATTTATCGGTGCACCGGGCATTCAGTTGATCTTCACGCGTTCTGCGACGGAGTCCATTAACATGGTGGCGCAAGGTTGGGTGCGCCCGCGTTTACGCCAGGGGGATCAGGTCTGGGTAACGCGGATGGAGCATCACACCAATTATTTGCCCTGGCAGGCCTTGTGTCGTGAAACCGGGGCGCAGCTACGCATTATTGATCTCAAGGCAGATGGCTCACTGGATTTTCATAACTGTTCCAGCCTGTATGGCTCACGTACCAGACTGATTGCCGTGACGCATGTTTCCAACGTGTTGGGTGTAATCAACCCGGTTAAAGAAATATGCGCACGGGCAGCGGAGCAGGGCATAGTGGTGATGGTTGATGCTGCCCAGTCAGTGGGGCATATGCCGGTTGACGTCGCTGACCTGGGGTGTGATTTTCTCGCCTTCTCTGCCCATAAGATGTTTGGCCCAACCGGTATCGGTGCACTGTATGGCAAGGCCGAGCGACTGTCCGAGATGGAGCCGCTTTTGCTGGGTGGCGGCATGGTGGACAGTGTTGGTGAGCGCGACAGCAGCTGGGCACCTTACCCGTCAAAGTTCGAAGGCGGTTCGCAGAATCTTGCCGATGCTCTGGGATTTGCTGCAGCGGTGCACTGGCTGGGGAACATCGGCATGGCCGCAATGTATAGCCATACATCACGGTTGACCCGGTATGCGCTGGATACCTTGTCGAGGATGCCTGGCGTGGAGATCTATGGTCCGCGCGATGTGCATGAACGCGGTGGCATCGTTTCATTCAATCTGGCCGGGGTACATCCCCATGACGTTGCCCAGATCGCGGCTGAGCGTGGGGTCGCCATCCGTGCCGGTCACCACTGCTGCCAGCCGCTAATGCAGTATCTGGGCATGACCGCCACCGCACGGGCCAGTTTCGCACCCTATAACGACAAGAACGATATCGATGCCCTGGCCGATGCCATTGTCGCCGCACAGGCCATGTTTGTATAAGACTTTATGAGTGATATCAGCATTTACAAAGAGGTGTTGATGGATCACTACCGCAACCCACGAAATCGTGGTGACCTGACAGATGCCGACGTGGTGCGCCGCGGCAGTAATCCGCGTTGTGGTGATGATATTGAAGTGGGCGTGAGTTTTGATGATGGCAGGCTCGGCAAGGTAATGTTCCGCGGTCGCGGTTGTTCAATTTGTCTGGCGTCAGCCTCGATGATGACCGTGGCAGTGAGCGGCAAGAGTAAACAGGATGCCCATCAACTGGCAGAAGGTATGAAGACCTGGTTTAGCGCTGATGGTGAAAAACCTGCCAGGAGCTTGCAAGCATTGCAGGCGGTGCGCGGTCACTCGGCTCGCAAGCGTTGTGTATTACTGGCCTGGGAGGCATTGGACGACGCGCTCGGAGCCGAGTGAGATTATTTCATTATAAAAATGGCGATTGTTACATTTGCCGTTGAATGATGGGACCGATGTTACTGGACATGACCCTGGGATGGTGGCCATGACGGCCATTGCTGAGTGCTGGAATCAGAGGGTATTCGTAAAGGAACCTTATGAATCTTGAAAACAAGAACGAATACATTCACCTGCTGTGGCCGACGCCGATCCTGCGCAAGAAGTTTGATCAGCATGAGTCTGTAAATCCTAAGTTGGTCAAATTGTTTTACGAACATCGTCGCAATGACAACAAGGCCGAGGCACCAGTCTATTCCAGCGGCGATGATCTGTTGATGCGTTATGATGACCCGGCCCTGAATCAACTGTTCGGTTTTATCTCTGAGAGTGTGTATGAAATCTCCAGCGCCATGAACAGCGAGGTATGGAAATACAGTCGCTCGAAAAAGATGAATATAAACATGGTGGGAGCCTGGTTTCAGATTCAGAACGGACACGGTTATCACGAAACCCATAACCACGGTAATTGCGCCTGGTCTGGCGTCTATTATATCCAGGTCGATGACGACGAAAAACGCGAAAGCAACAAAGAGCTGGGCGCCATGAATGGCATTACACGATTCCACGGTCATTACATGGACGTTATTGGTGGTGGCTACAGTGACTCCGGCAATCTCTACCTGCAACGCACTGGTTTTGATTCAAAGCCGGAAGAGGGCGTGCTGTGCGTCTTCCCCTCCCATGTTAAGCACATGGCCATGCCATATGTTGGCGACAAAGACCGCATCATTGTCTCATTTAACGCCCAGGTGCATGGTGACCAGGGTAATGAGGTGTTTGATTACAGTTTTTATTGAATTGGGGTGCGTAGCCGAAGGTAGAGCCAAGTCTGACCCCACTGGAATGCGGCTGGTTTTTCAGACAGTGAAGTCGCGCCCTGCATCCCGCAACACGAGTGCATCCTTATACATCGCGCAGCCCATGCCTGACGAAGAAAATCGAATAGCGAGTCCCTTGTAGAACGCAGGCCAGAACAAGCGCATCTGTTCGCCGCCTGACTGGTTACTTTTTCTCTACACCCCTGTTCACTCTATCAATTCGTTCGGGCCAACAATAAAAATAGAAACCACCGAGCTACTGTGATCGGCCCCGGAGATTAGTTTCTAAAGCCCGCCAATGGCGTAACAACTATTTCCTGAAATAGTTTGCGATCCAATAGTCAACGCTGACGTAGCGGCCGCTACCGATAAAGAACAGTACCATCAACATGACGAAATAAGTGGCGGCGAACTCGATACCGTTATTAAGCATGACGAAGCTGCCATTTTCGGTAAGCCAGTCGTAATTTCCATGTTGTTTTAGTAAATCTTTAGCAGCGTCGAGTCGCTCCAGGCCACCAGTGACACGTTCTGAGCCAAACAGCCACATGGTGCTGTCGGCAATGACCAGCCAGCCGTTTTGCCAATGCACGGCGAAAGCTGCGACCACCATCGTGGCCATGAGTGGCACGGAGATCCAGCGAACGCCAAAACCCAACAGCAGAAAGGCCGCACCTGCCAGCTCGGTGGAGGTAGCGAGGAATGCCAGGAGATTGGGCAATGGTAGTCCCAATCCCCAATCCGGATTACCAAACCAAGCTGCGGTACTGTCAAAACTGTTGAATTTATTCATACCCACCGTGAGAAATATAGGGGCGAGGTATAATCGCAAAGCGAGCGGCGCGAGAAAATCGGCTTGTCGCGTTTTATCGAGCAGTTCCTGAGCTTTGAGTAGCATGTCCATCCGTTTCTCCTTGTACGTTTTTGTTATTGCCGCTGATGGAATATGACTCGTAAGTGGCGATGAAGTTCATCACCGGTGATTAAAAGCTTTTGGTGACGCCCAATACAATGTCGTGTGTCTTGAGATTGTTCATAATCTCCATGCCACCGTTAATCACTACCGCTGGATCGGGGTGTTGCATTTCGCCGGCCAGTTCCTGAAGCACACGTTCACTTGTTATTTTTTCATCCTGCTGGAGGCGGTTTAATAGCTCCGTTGTCATTGGATTGATTTCTATAAAACCCACCTCATCTTTCAGGTTACGATAAACGATGATGCCAGTGGGTTGTTCTCCCGGCTCTTCTGGCTGGAATTCTTTGCTGATTTGGTGCACCGGGTATTCATAACTCAACACCCAGGCAAGTGGTGAAATAACAGGGTGACCTGACAGCAAATCGCCGTCTTTGTCGATGCGGTCCCAGTCGATTTGTTCATCTGATTGTAATGCCGCCAGCTCCATCCATTCGTAGTGTGCCAGCTCCAGCATGAAAACCGGGTCGCTCGCTCGCGGGCGCCTGACCACGCTTAAATATTTCAGGAACTCGGCCGGCAGTTGTGGAAACAGAGGTGTTTCAGCGCGATGTTCAGCATAATAGGCCTGTAGCAAACTTTGCCAACGATCTTCGCCGAGGATTTCCTTCAGCACCGGGTAACTGGATGCCATGAAGTCTTCTATGTTATTGAAGAAAAGCTCGCGATAAATTGCCATGCGGCGATCTTCTATTTCCGGTGGACGTGGATTGTTCTGCGGATCCCTTATATGGGCTGCAAACTCAAATTGCTTTTTGGCGAAGTCGTATCGTTCAGACGTGTTGCGCGACTTGCTGCTGTTCATTCTTCGCACTCCACTGTTTTTGTATCGCCACAATCTGGTCAATCTCTGTCAGGAGTTCAGACAGCGGCGGAATGTTGAAATCGCGTTCAACCATCGTTGGTATCACGCCAAAAAGTTCGTAGGCTTTGTCCAGCAGTCTCCACACCGGATCGATAATATCGGCACCATGGGTGTCGACAAGCAGGTCTTCTGCTTCATTGTAGTGACCGGCAATGTGGACGTATGCAATGCGGTCACCCGGTAACTGCTTGAGGAATTCATCTGCATCGTAGCGATGATTGACGCTATTAACGTAAATATTGTTTACGTCCAGTAAGAAATCACAGTCGGCTTCGTTCAATACCGCGTTAATAAATTCGATTTCTTCCATTTCTTGTCCCGGTGCGGCGTAATAGGAAACATTTTCCATGGCAATACGCTGGCCAAGAAAGTCCTGGACCTGCCGGATACGGTCGGCAACATAATGCACGGCCTCTTCGGTAAAAGGGATCGGCATGAGGTCGTAGAGATGACCATCATCACTGCAGTAACTCAAATGTTCACTGTAGTAGAGAATGCCGTGCTGCTTCAGAAAGTCTTTAACTTGTCGCAGAAAGTTAAAATCGAGTGGTGACGGGCTGCCAATAGAGAGTGACAAGCCGTGGGTGATAAACGGGTAACGTTCGGTGAACGCACGGAATTTCTTGCCATAGGTGCCACCGAGATTGATCCAGTTCTCCGGAGCAACTTCAAAAAAATCGATCTGGGCGGGAGCCTGGTCCTCAAGCGGGCCCATGAGGGCCCGCTTGAGTCCAAGTCCGGCACCATGAACGGGATAGTATTTGCTCATGGATTAAGTGTACGCGAACTTATTTCTTGCCGCCGCACTTACCTTCGCCGCATTGGCCTTCTTTTTTACCTTTATCCATGCCTTTCTTCTTGCCACCACAGTGGGCTTCACCATTTTTCTTGGCGCCGCAATGAGCTTCTTTACCCTTCATGCCACCACAACTGCCAGCCTTCTTGCCTTTCTTCATGCCACCACAATTACCATCCTTACCAGCGATCTGGTAACCACTGGAAAGCGGGTTCATCGCAAAAGGGTTCTGGTCAGCGCTGACAACCGGGCTGGCAGCCATGGAAGCGATAAAGGTAGCGCCAATCGCTGCCGCCAAAGCCTTGGGGGTGTGTTTCTTAACCATATTTTATTTCTCCGTCAGTGTTGATATAGCTGTCTTTTTAGTGAAAAAAGATTGAAAAATCTTAAGTTCGAGATACTTCGATACTGTCAGTCGGGTTGCCAAACAGATTTTGGCTCCCTTAAACTGCACTCTCCGCAGCGCTCGAATGAGTCTGACTGTCAGGTATCGGGAAAGTTTCAAAAAGATCAGTTGCAGGTGGATTATTTGGCAGAAGTGCCTGTATTTGTATCGATGCAGGAGAGATAGCCTTCTTCGTCGGGCACGTTTCCCTGCCGCTGTGCTTGCCATAACATCTCAGCAAGGCATTCCATAATAATATGTTGCGCTTCATGGGCGTCACCCCGTTTTTGTGCAAGCGCCTTAAATCTGGATTTGATTCCCAGGGGTCGGTTCATGTCCAGCTGTTCTTCAATAGTGACGTGCATGCCCATGTGCAAAAACGGGTTGGTTTCGCCGTGCTCAGGCAGGTAGTCCTTGTCTTCATACTGATCCGGGTGTTCCAGCAGTTGGTGGTATTCCGGGTGCTGTAGTGCCACTTGCACAATGACGCCCTCGATTCCTTCGAGCGGTTTTTTATCGAGGTATTTTCGCCAGGCAGAAAAGAATATCCGGCGTGATTCCTGACGCGATCCGGCAAAAAGCATAAGTTAATTATCGAACTTATAAAGACCCAATACAGTTGAGTACTGGTAGAGGTGGTTTTCCGTATCCAACGGGCCGATTTCGCCATTGCCGTAAAAACCGATTGTCGGTAGGCCGGGGCAGGCGGCCTGCAGGATCTCCAGGTCACGATCACGGTTGCCGTAAAAATTGGGACCGCGACCCATGCATGGAAACAGAAACGCGAAATCCGGTGAGTCGCCCAGTTGCTGTTGCGCGCGTTTAACGGTTTGCTTCATCTCGCGTTCGGCTGCCAGCGTATCGCGCATGGCCCAGAAGAGAGATTCGCCAGGATTTAATTGGTCGGAAAGTGTGATCGACTGCTTGCTGAGGTTGGCCGAGATAATATGGTTCAGTCGATAGCGTCCCTCACTGATGGCCGTGTCCGGATCCCCAAATGTGACACCCCCGATCAAAAGGTGCAACGGTATATGCTTCTGCTGGCGTACCGTTTCCGGTAGCGAGCGTACCAGAACATTCAGCGCCGGGTAGTTACCGAGCCGTATCAGGTCGTGCCCTTCCACTTCGACGACCTTGATCGGTGCGGTCAGTGCGCGCACGCCCTGCGACACCGTCACGGCACTATGTGTTCCACGGATACGGACCTCCACCCGACCGCTTTCGGTCACTCGGCTGCTATTCCAGACCTTGAATGGCCCTTTTCCAAATGGATCACCGGAAATGGCGCCGATTCGTGTTGCTGGAATGTCTAACCAGTTGCTGTCCAGGCCAGCGGGTGTGCACAGGCTGATGATGTTGTCGGTATCGTTATTGTGATCGTGGACGGGTTCGAGTTGCAGATCGCCGCCAAACACCATGGCTGCGGCGCCCGGGCTATCCAGTAGCCATTCATCTTCAGTGAGTATGCCGGTGCCGGTACAGCCAATCACCTGTATGCTGCCGGCCCTGCGCGCCGCAGCGCGCAGGGCCGGTTCGGGATCAGTCGCATATTCGTGGGTAAGAAATACAATGGCGCCGTTGGCGCGTGTGAGATTTGCACGCTCGAGCGCAATCCGCACCGCCTCTGCGGCATGCCCTGAATCGGGTTGGCCTCCGTGACTTAAGCCTGTAGCGACGGCAGTCATTCCTCTACTTTATCGTCATACTCGCATAAATCATAGATGACACAGCTGCCGCACCGGGGCTTGCGCGCTATACAGGTGTATCGTCCGTGCAGAATCAGCCAGTGGTGGGCATCGTGTTTAAATTCATCTGCCACCGCTTTCATCAATTTATCTTCTACTGCACGTACGGTCTTTCCGGGCGCAATGCCAATGCGGTTGGCGACGCGGAAGATGTGTGTGTCTACGGCGATAACGGCTTCGCCGAAGGCGGTGTTGAGAATGACATTGGCGGTTTTGCGGCCCACACCCGGCAGCGCTTCCAGTTGTTCCCGCGTGCGTGGCACCTTGCCCTTGTGTTTATCCACCAGGATTCGGCAGGTTTTCATGATGTTGGCAGCTTTGGTGTTATAGAGCCCAATGGTTTTGACATGGGACTTCAACTTGCTCAGCCCCATGTCGAGAATACTTTGGGGATTTTTTGCATTTTTGAACAGATTTTTAGTGGCAAGGTTGACACCCTTGTCTGTCGCCTGGGCCGACAGGATAACGGCAACGAGTAACTGAAAAGTGCTGCCGTGCCTGAGCTCGGTGGTCGGGCGCGGATTGGCCTCACGCAAGCGCTCGAATATTTGTCGCCGCCTGGCCGCATTCATTTTGCTTTCCGTCTTTGTTTGTCACGCTCTACTGCCGCACGAATTTCGGCGCGTATGCGTGCACGTTGGGAAACGGCTTTAGACTTTCTTTTTTGGGCTCGCTGTCGGGCGATGGTTTGCAGACGACGCAATCTGAGCACTGTATTTTGATGGGCTTGTCTCACATCGTTCTGGGCATACTCGGGCCAGCGTGCTGTTGAAGTGGTTTGGTGAATAGAGTCGTTCACCAGATCAATGCAGTCGACCGGGCAGACTGGCAGGCACAACTCACACCCGGTACATAGCTCTGGCAATACGGTATGCATTCGCTTGGCACGGCCAATAATGGCATCCACCGGACATGCCTGAATGCACAGTTTGCATCCGATGCATTGCGACTCAATGATGACCGCGAGCACGCGTGGTTCGTGTAACCCGCACTCCGGATCCAGCGGCACCACTTTTTGCTGCAGAAGTTTGGCCAGGCCATTAATGGTGGTATTGCCACCGGGAGGGCAGCGATTGATTCCGGCCTCGCCGCGATGAATCGCCGTTGCATAATCGCGGCAGCGCGGGTAACCGCAACGGGTGCACTGGGTTTGGGGAAGCCACGTGTCTATGGCGGGGATGGAGCGCTTGGGGTCGCCGGAAAAATCTGGGCTGTCTGACATGGCGCGAGTATGGCGACTGGTCAGAGCGAATGCAATGCCGCTAAAAGAATCGTGGGCGCCCACATGCCAAGGCGTTACACTGGAAATTTGGGGTGCAATTGGGGAATGAAAAAGAAGACCATAATAAAGGACCACAGCGTGGGGTTTCTCAAAGGCGTCATTCGCCAGATCAAACATACGCGAAAAGTGGTTACCATATTATTTACCGATGTTGAGGGGTCAACCAGTTATTGGGATAGACATGGTGATATCAAGGGGCGCCTGATGATTGATCAGCACAACCGTGTTGTGTTTCCCATCATACGTCAGTTCAAGGGAAAGATTATCAAAACCATCGGTGATGCAGTGATGGCTTCATTCCACGATCCGGAAGAGTCGATGAAGGCGGCGATTGCTGTTCAGCAGGGACTGGAGAAGAAACGCAAGGATGATCGATCCTTCCGTATGCATGTACGTGTCGGAGTTCATACGGGGCAGGCGATAGTCGAGAATAAGGACGTGTTCGGTGACGTTGTAAACGTGGCCGCTCGCATCGAGAGTCGCGGCAAGGGCGATGAGATACTGGTATCTGGTGCGACGGCGAGAGCGCTGAATAAAGACACCTACCATTTGAAAAAGAAAGGTAGCTACGCCCTCAAGGGAAAACGAAATCCAGTTACAATCTATCGCTGCAAGTGGCAAGATTCTGCCAAGTTCGTTGATACAGTCGAATTTCGCAGCTTGTTACCTTATGTCGCCCGGCAAAAGGTGGAGCTACTTGTGCACACAATCGCCAGTATCGGCGTACTTTACTTTCTATATATTAAGTACGTCCGTTATCTCATTGTTGATTCGGAGCGGCTGGCCGGATGGGCGCTGGATCCCGGCGCGATCCTCAATGTACATCCGGTAATTCCGGTATCAGTGGTGATTGTGTTGGCAATCGGAGTGCAGCTGTTCGGCAATATTCACACCATTCCCCATACGGTATTGCGCTTCGTAAAAGGTGGATTTGGCTATGCTGTTGGATTCGCGATGGTCATCCTTGTCGCGGCAACCCTGACTGGCCAGACAGAGCGGGAGATGAGAAAAGTCATTATGCGTTCCAATCATTTATTTGTTGAGGTGCTGGGAAATGACACCAAACTGCATTCGCGGGCGAGCCTGGGCGGGAAAGTAGTGCAACGCGTTCAAAAGGGAGATTTGATGTTGCTTGCCGACGTGAAGAAACACAAGGGCGCGATCTGGAACAAGGTATTTCTGGGCAATAATCAGTACGGTTGGGTGCAGCGCGTTGTGCCGCCACGAATCGGTGTGCCAGAAAAGCGGCTCACTGTCGCCTACAAATTTTACTTCAGACGGCTTGACATATTTGCTTTGTTTGGAGGTCTATTGGGGTTTATCTGGGGGTTCCTCAATTTTCGCATTCGGCCGGTTTAACCTGGCGCAAGGCCCTTGTGCCTGCCACCTTGTTTACCACGTCGGGTTATTGAAAAAACAATTGCCTCAGCGGCTCTGTGGCAGATATTATTTTATCCGCATTCCCGGCTTGGCACCATCATCGGGCGACAGAATCCACAGGTCCTTGCCGCCGGGGCCGGCAGCCAGCACCATGCCCTCGGAAACACCAAAACGCATTTTGCGAGGTGC
>SDBU01003481.1_pt1 | contig 19960 bp, 16 predicted proteins | sample 2277071 | NCBI WGS metagenome assembly SDBU01 (sample SAMN10397929, study PRJNA504765) | marine sediment metagenome | isolation source: marine sediment core GS08_GC12, 126 cmbsf | place: Arctic Ocean: Gakkel Ridge, Loki's castle | collected 2008
TGATCGGCAACCGCACCAAGGTAACGGTGAAGAAGAACAAGGTGGCCCCGCCCTTCAAGGTGGTTGAGTTTGACATCATGTACAACGAAGGCATCTCCAGGATGGGGGATGTACTGGACATTGCCGTAGCCGAGGATATCGTGGAGAAACGAGGTTCATTCTATTCATATGGGGAGATACGCTTAGGGCAAGGGCGCGAGAATGCCAAACAATTCCTTCGGGATGAAGCAGTCATGGCGTCCGAGATTGAAAACAAGGTGCGTGAGACCAATGGTCTGCCGACGTTGGAAGACAGTGTCAGCGATCAATCGCCCAATCATGAATCGCGCACCCAATAAGCATAGCGACGAGCGGCTATCGCCTGTCCAATTAGAATTTTGGCGACTGTCGGCTCCCAGCCACAGCTCAATACGAATGATCTTGAACCACAACTGCACGGGTAGCCTGGCATAGACAGTTGTCTTGCATGCGACCCTGGTGGGCCATCCTGTGATGTCAAGACCATCCTATTGCAGGGCTACCCAATCGGTTAGTAAACCCGTCAACTTAAGATACGCGAAGAGCGATGCGATCATTGTACCGATTACACCGAGGACTCGACGGTTTGACACTAAGCGTTACTGATAGTTGATCACAGATTGCGCGGTCAAGCGCAGGTAACACAAAGGCTGACTTTCAAGCCTGTCGGGAAACGTGTCTGTATAGCAAAACCTTGACGCACAAGCTCTTCTCTACCACCTGACGGTTACGACAAGCTGTGGCACAGTGTGCTACAGCTTGTCTGCTTTCATGCCCCTTCTGAACCATATCGACCGGGTGAACACCTGATGGGTACAATTACCGCATTGAGGTTCCAGAAACGTAATAAGGAGCGGGTCAATGTCTACCTGGATGGTAAGTACGCATTTGGCCTGACTGCCATCAAGGCAGCTCGCTTGCACAATGGCCAGGTGCTATCTGATGCCAAGATCAATGCGCTCAAGGCACAGCATCAACAGGATCAGGCATTTGATCGCGCGTTACGCTTCCTAAGCTATCGGCCTCGCAGCCGTGTAGAGATAGAACGCTACCTGCGACGCAACGAATCAGACGACGCTGTCCTCTCGGATGCTATGGATCGCCTGGAACAAGCCGGCTATATTGATGACGAGGCTTTTGCCCGCTTCTGGGTGGACAACCGCCAGCGATTTAGGCCACGGGGCCAGCGGGCCTTGAGCTACGAGCTCCGACAAAAAGGGCTGAGCGGCCACACCATCGCCACCGCATTGGATGATCTGGATGACGAAAAGGCAGCCTGGCAAGCCGTTGAGGGTCGACTGTCAAGGTGGAAGGACTTGACTGACGAACAACTACGCCGCAAGGTGGCAGCGTTTCTGCAGCGGCGAGGATTTGATTACGAGGTCATCCATCTGGCCTACCAGAAACTATACCAAACGTTACACGCATCGGATTGAGATCAACTCAGGACATTAAGGAGATGGCGACATATGGGAGGCAATATGATCATACCACTCAGTTTGAGTGTCGGGGTTGGGGTGATTGCGTTCTTGATCGGCTACTTCGTGAGACAATACCTGGTAGAGGGAAAGATCAAGTCTGCTCAGACCCAGGCAAAGTATATCCTGGCCGAAGCTGAAGCCCAGAAGAAGACGCTGCTGCTGGAGGCGAAAGAGGACGTCATCAAACTCCGCAACGACGTCCAAACGGAAACGAACCAGAAGCGGGCCGACTTACATCGTCAGGACCAACATCTCCAGAAAAGACAGGAGACCCTGGACCATCGTTTGGAAGGCATTGACGGCCGAGAGCGAGCACTTAGCAAGCGCCAGAGCGCTCTCGATCGCCGCACGAACGAGCTCGACCAGCTCCACAACCAGCAACAGGCTGAGATCCAACGTATCTCGGGCCTTACGCGAGAACAGGCTGTGGAGCTGCTGCTGGAGAACGTACAGCAAGACGCACGCCAGGATATGGCGCGCGTCGTTCGTGATATCGAAGTAGAGGCCAAGAACGACGGCGAACGCCGGGCGCGCAAGATCATCGCCACCACCATTCAGCGCATTGCCACCGATCAGGTGGCAGAAGCAGTAGTGTCAGCCGTGCCCCTACCCAGCGATGACATAAAGGGGCGGATCATCGGCCGGCAGGGCCGCAATATCCGCGCGTTTGAAAATGCGACCGGCATTGACGTTATTGTTGACGACTCTCCCGAGCAGATCATATTGTCAGGTTTCGATGCAGTACGGCGGGAGATCGCCCGAGTGGCTATGACCAAACTGATCACCGACGGACGCATCCACCCAGGGCGCATCGAAAAGACCGTGGAAAAGGCCCGCGAAGAAATCGAGCAGACCATTGTGGAATATGGAGAACAAGCTGCCCTCGAAGCTGGTGTTCCCGGATTGCGTCCTGAGATTATCAGACTATTGGGACGGCTGAAATACCGGACCAGTTATGGACAGAACCAATACCAGCACTCAATCGAGTGTGCCCATCTCGCTGCCATCCTGGCCTCTGAATTGGGCGCAGACGTGCGATTGGCCAAGACGGGTGCACTCTTACACGACATTGGCAAGGCAGTCGACCACGAAGTCGAAGGCCCGCATGCCATGATAGGTGCTGACATTGCCAAGCGGCATAGATTGAGCCCCCAGATCATCAATATCATTGCCTCGCATCATCACGATACTGAACAGGAGACGTTGGAAGCCATCATTGTGGAGGTGGCCGACGCTATCTCAGGCTCACGACCCGGAGCCCGCCGGGAGAGCCTGGAGACCTATGTGAAGCGGGTGACAGACTTGGAAGAGACGGCCAATTCTTTCAAGGGTGTGGCAGAGAGCTACGCAATTCAAGCCGGTCGCGAGATTCGCATCCTGGTCAAGCCAGAAGAAATTGATGACTACGCTGCCATCACTCTATCCAAGGACATTGCCCGTGCAGTGGAGGAGAGCCTGCAGTATCCGGGCCAGATCAAAGTGACTGTGGTACGGGAAACCCGGGCCGTGGACTACGCCAAGTAGCCCAGACCAGTCGACCGCGACCGTGAAACGCAGATATCTCCCGGCAAGGGACGGACAAGCGGCTTGCTCTCAGGTTCGTGTCAAACGACTCCATACCGCTCTGTCAAGTATCAATTGACGACCAAATCGGAGGGAAGTGGGTCACAAGGTACCGAGATGGTCGCCCAACCATCGTTGACCAAGCACCAACGGTGGATGGCAACCAGCGTGCCAGGATTGGCATCACTGGATCTCACCTCAGATCTGCCAGATGCGAGAGAAGGATCCGCCCACATACATAGCCGCTGGGCATCCTCAGTGCGTAGACTAATCCATCTATGACTCATGGGCTAGCCAACGCTGCTATGCCGGTAGGTGCTGTGCAAAGTATAGCCGCCACAGTAATACATCGTGTGGGGAACCCCTACCAGATGGCGGCCTGGTCCCGCCATATCGGAGGCTACTAGTTTCCAGTATCTGTTGGACTTCCCCGGCACGGCCGAATGGATGTGCTATGCGCTTGGGGACTGGGCATCGGAAGGAAACGCATGACGCCGCGCCCACCGGATGCCCGCATGAGCCTGCTCATTATGAGGGTCCAGCCCCAACGCCCGGCTCAGGAGGGTCAGACTCTCTTCCCGGCCTGGCGATAGCCAGGCAAGCCAGAGCAAAACGACAACGTTGTTGGAGTCTGCATCGTCAGCCGCTTGAAAGCAGCGGCAGGCCTGAACACGGTCGCCAGCATGCACCGCCCGCAGACCTCGACGCAGCCACATCAGTGCATCGGTCGGTGGTTGAATCGTGTCGGTCACGGTAATCTCCCTCACCCGCTGTGTTCATGATATGGATTCTGTCCGCGTCCTGCTCCACATCACAGACCCTCAGCTTCTCCAACAACGGATACCCATGTAAGAGAGCCGAGCGCCTGACAGTTCACGATGGCAATGTACCTTCTTGTATGGTTCATTTTACCATACACCACGGCACAATTCCAAGCAACATCAGAATAGCCCCTTGGTCGCCAACAATGATGCGGGCATCAAGTAAGACGCGCATTAGCCTTTGAGCAGATCCCGCACCAATTCGGATGTGGGGAACTGCACCCGCGTGGCAAAGGCGCGTAGCGAGTTTCTATCAATATCCTTGTTGATGGTATGAGGCGACGTAACCGAGAGAGCTGCCGTCAACACAGCGAGTTCTTGCGCCTGCAGCATCGGCAGCCCAGCCACCAGTCCGACTACCGTACCAGCCAGGTACGCATCACCCGCGCCCGCAGTGCTGACAACCTCCGTCTTGATAGCAGGATGTTGAGCCAGGGCCGTCCCGTCCCACGACCAGCTCCCCCTCTGGCCCCCGGTGATGGCTATCAGCATGCCAGGGTTAATCTCACTCAACTTGGTCACAGCAGATTCCACTATATCTGATGCATGGGCGTCCCTGGAGTTCTCCCCGGCAGCGGCTGCCTCGTCCAGATTAAGCGTCAGCAGATCAACCCGGCGCAACATGTCGCGTTTCATCGCCCAGACCACTTCCTCGACCGCAAAGGAGGCGACACACAGCAAACGGTGTTGACTGCCCAACTCCAGTACTTTCTCCCTGGCAGCCATCGGCACCTCAGGCACTGCCAATGCGATACCACATCCGTCAAATCGAGCAAACTCATGTTCCGCCTCGGTGACGCACGCGGCATCGACTCGGGAGCAGGCAGAGTCGTCTGTGGTCAGGTTGCCCCCGCTGCCGTCGGGATAAACAAAACAGAACGAGAAGAGCGTCTGGTCACCAGACGAAAAGCGTACGTGCCTCACATCCAGCCCGATATCTCTCATCTCTTCGAAGAGCCTGTTCCCCACCTCGTCATCGCCAACCTTGCCAATGGGAATGGTGGTGAACTGCGGCCCTACCAGAGCCTGGACGTAGTGTGAGATAATGTGCAGCTTACAGTAATCTCGGCGATCCAAGAAGCGGCCGCTACGACTCTCCTCCCTCCCCAGCGTGTGATTGCCATTCAGGACGAAGACTCTGCCCGCCCCAATGCCGCCAACACCGATCATCGCCTGATAGCGGCTGGCAGCCACATCCACGTTCAAGGGACTCATAGCCCAAGGTCCCATTCAGGGTGCTCACTTATCGGGTGAGAAACAGTGGCAATGGTGGCAGTAATCAAGGCATCAGGATGCTCTTGCAGCAGCGTAATCGGGTATTCGGCGCTGAGGGGCCCGAAGAGGGCCACGCGGAGGGCTGTCTGTTTCCAGGCGCCTGTATCACTGAAGAGCCGAACCTTCCTGGCAGACAGACACTCCTTCACACCCAACGTCACCGACATAGGAGGCACAAACTGGTATGCGGCCCCAAAAGTGCGTTGCGCCAGCGCGATGATCGTGTCGACATTGTTCTCCTGGACACGAACGGTAGACTCACGCACATCATCAATTGTCACATGGCTAAACGGATGGCGCCGGGCCTGGTTATAGGCAATGTGCCCATCCTGGCCCCAGCCCCCATACGTGATGTCTATCGGACCGGATACGCTCTCGTCTTTGATTGCTTCAATATTGTTGGCGCTCAGCCAATTCCGGTTTTCCTCGGGAACTGCCAGATTCAGGTCAATTGGCTGGTAGAAATCGCGCTCCATGGCGCCCCGGAAGCTGTAGGGATGCCCACGCGGTAGTTCCTGACCTTGCCAGTCCAGGCATTCATCCATGTGGAAGACGACCAGTTCTTTCAGGCTGATCCTTTCCCTGTTCACCAGATCGGTGAATGGCTGATACCAGCAGCTGGGCCCACACGGAATGATGGCCCGCGTAACCTGTCCGCGCTGGTTGTTGGCTCTTATCTCCTCAACCAACTCGCGAGCCATGATGCGCCCCATCTCAGCCGAATCCTGACACAGGCGAAAGGGTACTTTCAGCCGAGAGTCGTCTTCTATCTCCTGATATGGAATTCGGCACCATGCATACAGATCTTGCGGTGTGATTGTCCTCATAGACAACTCCTTTCCATAGAATGTGCTCGCGATGAGGAGAGTCGGGAATGGACCACATCTCTATTGCACCAGCGCGCACATCGACAGATCTACCGGTGTATGGAGACTGGTTCTGGCAGCCCACAGGACATGCCACTCGGGTGTCCCGCTGTCGCCAGTGGGAAATTCAGGGCACTAGTTCAACCCAAATGGGGACATGGTCGCTGGCCTGCGACTCCCCACATATGCCAGATCCACTTACATACATGCCCTTGGTGAAGATATGGTCAAGGGTGAACCCAAAGAAGCCGTACCTGACGGTGGACCCGGTGCCCTTGGATGCCCGCTCCATCCCGATCCTATCGAATCTGTCCTCCAGTTGTCGAATGCTTCTGCGGGTCAAGGTGTTGAAATCTCCACCCACTACTGCATGCTGGTAGCTTCCATCGATGCTGTTGACGACAAAGGCTATTTGGGCGTCTCTCTTTCGCTGACCTAACCAGAAGGTCTCAATGTGAACACTGTATACCAATACCTTGAACTGCTCTATGTTGATTACTGCCTTGACTGCGATCCTTCTTTGTTTATTCCTGGGATTCACATGGGGAAGGAGTATTTTCTCCGACTCACTGATTGGCCATTTTGACAATATCGCGTTTCCGAAGTTCTTGTGGTGATAACTATGAATTGAGGCCGGATAATAGACGAATTCGTATCGGAGCGCCTGTGCAATTAACTGTGTCCCCGCCTCATCCATTTCCTGAAGCAGGATTATGTCTGCGCTTCTCAATTCATCGAATTCGGTCAGTTCGTGAATTGCACGATCAACGTTCTTCGCGAAACCAATATTGTAGGAAACCACTTTGATTGTGCCGTCGAAATCAGGCTGTTCGTCAGAGAAGTTGCCTGCAAACCTGGGCTCTAGTGGGTTATCGTAGTTCATAACTGGCACACAGGACACCACCACCGTGCAGGCAACAAGAAGTTCAGCAACCAACAGTCTTCTGTCCATCACGCACACCGGTGATCCATGAATACAGGCGAGGTCGGGCGTAGTCTCCTCAACGCGTCCCTGTTCTGGCAAGGCGCTGGTTTTGGCATCTCATACGATGCTTCCTGTCTCGCCTCCCCCTTTTCTAGGGATTATACTCTCTCACCAGATCCATACAGCGGTTGGCTGAGTCGACGTCAGGAACGCCCTTGACGTGATATAACACACCGCCTGCCAATCGATGATCCTCAAGCGCCTGACAGAACTCCCGGAAGTCAACGTCAAATACAATGAGCGGCATATCACCGGTCTGTGTCTTGACCTCATCCAGAATCGCAAAGGCAGGAGCGAACCCCCTGTCATCCGCCAACAACAAAGCCTTGAGGCCCTTGATGCTGGAAACAGCCCGCAGTAGATGCCGTCCATTGCCGTGGATATGTACCACCCCTCCATCGAATGCGGCCAGCATTCTCTCTGCCGGTCCACGCCCCCATTCTTCGAAGTCGTCGACCGATGTCATGTGGAAGGGGTCAACGCTTTCCGACACAACCCGCCCCGGCATCCACCCCGCAAAATTGCTGCACGTACCCCCCTCCAGCAGCGGCACCCGGTCAAAGAACATGTTCTGAGCTTTGACGTTCAGATCGAAGGCGTAATCAATCACTCTGCCGATCGTTTCCGGGCAGTCAATCAGCCCAATATAGGTCTCGGTGGCACCCATCAGCTCGAAAGCAAAGTTCAGCCCGTCAATCAGTATGAAATGACTGATTGCCCATTTCCCCCTCGATTCCTGCAGAAAGATGTCCAACTGTCGCTGGTACCGCTCCAGCCATTCATTGTGCCCATCTTGGGGGTCAAATGGTGCCAGTTGATCGAACTCGGACCACTCTTTCAGGATTGGTTTGCACATGGACGAGATCCAGCCGAAGTCCGGATCGGACAGGAACCGCACCTCGCCTCCAACCAACCCGCCGTACAGTCCCTGATCCATCTCACTCATGTAGGCACTGGGGATGGAATCGTCGCGAACCCCGACCTTCTCCAGAAACCGTGCATCCCAGAACATAGCCCGTTCGTGCGCGTCTGGATACTCACAGAAACCCATGGGATGGGTAACTGCCATATTCTTGAGGGCTGCACTGGGAATGTCCATCGAAGCCAGCACCATCTCCTGGTCCCTTTCGACATAGAAGCGCCGCAGCCGCTGCAAAACGTACTCGCCGTCAGGGCGGTAGATCAGCGGAAAAGACATTGTTCTTCCTCCCCTGGGGTGTAATGTGCACTGAAGACGATCGACAACTCACTCACCGCACCTTATACCACGAGCACGATTCAAAGTCAATTGATCCTCGCCACTACCGCATGGTTCAACATTGTACAGCATATGCGCCTCTCAATATCGGTTTGACACCACATGTCTATGAGATTACAATCACGTCATCTTCGACCCCGGAGCTTGTATGATCTTTCTGGAAGAGCTGAACCCCAAGCAACGTGAAGCGGTGGAGGCGGGCGATGGCCCCGTGCTGGTGCTGGCAGGACCGGGCAGCGGCAAGACGCGAGTGCTAACCTACCGGGTTGCCTACCTGGTGCGGCTCAGTGGTGTGGCACCATGGCGCATCATGGCTGTCACTTTCACCAACAAGGCCGCCCGTGAGATGAAAGAACGTCTGGCTCCCACACATCTCCCGCCGCACGGCAGCAGCCCCTTAAGCCCCCATCAACTCCAGCAACTTACCATAGGCACATTCCACGCCGTGTGTGCTCGCATCCTGCGGCGTGAGAGTGAGGTGATATCTGGATGGGATTCCAATTTCGTCATCTACGACAGTGGCGATCAATTGGCATTGATCCGCCAGGCACTGCGAGAGTTGAACTTGGACGACAAGAAGCACCGACCGACCAGCATCCACGGCCGTATCTCCACAGCCAAGAATGAATTGATTGGTCCCGAACGTTTCCAGGCAATCACCTACCAGGAAGAGATTGTCCATCGGGTCTACAAACGTTACCAAGAGCTGCTGCGCGACAACAACGCCCTTGATTTTGACGACTTGCTGATGAAAACCGTCAATCTGTTCCGCCAGCGTGACGACGTGGTCACTGCCTATCAGGAACGCTACCAGCACATTCTGGTGGACGAATTCCAGGACACCAACATGGTCCAATATGAGCTGGTGAAGCTTCTGGCTGGCAAGCATCAGCACTTGTTCGCCGTCGCCGATGAGGATCAGAGTATCTATAGCTGGCGCGGCGCCGATTACCGCAACGTGCTTCGTTTCCGTGAAGACTTCCCCAGCCACGGGCTGATTCTGCTGGAGGAGAACTACCGCTCCACCGGCACCATCCTGGAAGCCGCCAGGCACATTATCCGCCACAATGTACACCGCGTGGACAAACAGCTGTTCACCCATCGCGGCGATGGGGTAAAGGTACAGGTGATCGAGGCCTATGACGAACAAGAGGAGGCGCAATACGTTGCGGGTCAAATCGTCCGCCTCCAGGCGGAATCGCGAGTACCGACCAGCCACTGTGCTGTGATGTACCGAACCAATGCCCAAAGCCGGCTGCTCGAAGAAGAATTCATCAGGCGCGGCATGCCATACCGCCTGGTGAGAGGCACTCGCTTTTACGAGCGTAAGGAGGTCAGAGACATTCTCGCCTATTTGCGTCTCATCCATAATCCTGACGATGGTGTCAGCATGGCGCGCATCATCAACGCACCACCGCGAGGAATCGGCGCCAAGACCTTATCTGCACTGGAAAACTGGGCCTTCAAGCTGGATACATCCACTTTTGGTGCGCTAAAAAAGCTGCAAGAAGAAGAGGCTGGCACCCACCTTGCCTGGCCCAGCCCGTTTTCGGCCCGGGCCGGAAAGGCATTGCTGAGTTTCGCCAGCGTGCTCACCACACTGATTGCGGATCGCGATCAAATCACCCTACCCGAGCTGTTTGATACAACTTTATCTCGCTCTGGCTACCGTGACCTTCTGCAAGACGGCAGCAACGAAGCGGAAGACCGTTGGGACAACCTGCAGGAGCTACGCCGCGTTACCCAGCAATTCGCCAGCACAGACCCATCTGATGCCTTGCCTCTCTTCCTGGAGCAGGTAGCCCTTGTATCTGACGCAGACGGGCTCACCGAGGATAATGAGGGTGGCCCTGCCTTGCTGACCTTGCACGCAGCCAAGGGGCTGGAATTCCAGGCGGTCTTCATGGTTGGCATGGATGAAGGCATGTTGCCACACAAGCGCTCGCTGGATGACATTGAGGCTATGCAAGAGGAGCGCCGTCTCTGTTACGTGGGCGTCACGCGGGCTATGGATCACCTCTACCTGGTACACACCTTTCGACGCACCACATTCGGCCAGAGTGCTTTGAGCACTCCTTCCCGCTTCCTGCACGACATTCCCGACGAGTTGGTGGATATCAGGCCACACGTCTCACCGCCCAGGCAGCGTGCCCGCGCGGTTTCGGCTGACCGCAGTGTCGTTTGGGCGGACAAGGCATCGCCGACTCCGACCCATCCGGTTCGATCGCACTTCGCAATTGGCGATACCGTTGCTCACACCAAATTTGGTGAAGGCGTAATCATAGCCAGCCACCTGACCAGCGATGACCAAGAGGTGGAGGTTGCCTTTCCAGGCCAGGGTATCAAGAGGCTGTCGGTCAATATGGCACCTCTGGAGAAGTTGGACCAAGAGACCGCCGTTGGGGGCAAGCAGTGACGTATCGAGATGCCCTCGCCTACCTGTATAGCTACACAAACTACGAACGAAAGGGCCTGCCCAAGTACACAATGGCCCACTATGACCTGAACCGGATACGCTCTTTGTTGGCCCGGCTGGGCGACCCCCACCACGCATTTGAGTCGCTGCTGATATCGGGAACGAAAGGAAAGGGATCAACCGCTGCGTTTTCCGAGAGCATGATACGGGCTGCTGGCTACAGAACCGGATTGTATATCTCGCCTCATCTGCACACCTTCCGCGAACGCATTCAAATCGGCGGGCAGATGCTCTCGGAATTGGATGTCGTGCGCCTGATAGAATATCTCAAACCGCACCTGGAGAGCATCGAGGGCCTAACAGCATTTGAAGTAATCACCGCTATGGCCTTTCACGTCTTTGCGGAAGCCAATATCGAGGTCGCAGTACTCGAAGTAGGATTGGGAGGGCGTCTGGATGCCACCAATGTGAGTCGTCCTGCGGTAGCCGTCATCACCTCTATCAGCTACGACCACACCCAACTTCTGGGCGAAACACTGTCCATGATTGCCCGCGAAAAGGCCGGCATCATTCGCCCGGGATCTCTGGTAATCAGCGCGCCCCAAGTACCCGAGGCGATGACCATGCTCGAAGAGGTTTGCAAAGGGCACCACGCCCAGCTGGTCGTGGTGGGGGAAGAGGAATACCGCTGGGTCCCAGGCCGTGCAACTTTGAACGGTCAGTCATTTGACATACACGGTGAGAGCTATTGGATCCCCTTGCTGGGAAGACATCAACTGGCCAATGCTGTCACCGCATGGGCCGCCATTGACGGCATGGAACAACGTGTCGAACTATCGGTGCCACTTTCTGCCCGCCGCGAAGGATTGCGCACCACCCAATGGCCGGGGCGCCTGGAAATCCTGGGGCGTAACCCTTTTGTCATCGTCGACAGTGCCCACAACGGCGATTCAGCCAACAAACTGCAGGCATCTTTGCGAGATTTCTTTCCCGGCCGCGGCGTCACTCTTGTCTTCGGAGCATCAAGCGACCATCCGTTTGCTGACTCCCTGGCTGAGCTGCTGCCCATATCGTCCAAGGTCATCGTCACCCGCTCTCGCCATCCGCGAGCCGCTGCTCCCGAGATACTGCTGCGTACTGTGTCCCAGCTGGGGTACAGTGCCTCTTCCACTGACAATGTACCGGAGGCGATCGAGGCTGCGCTGGAAGACACGCACCCCAAAGACCTGATCTGCATCTCTGGCTCGATTTTCACTGTAGCCGACGCTCGCGAGTTCTGGTGCCTCCACAATGATCTTCCACTACCCCAGATTGACCCTGACATTTAGAACCGGCTAGGAGTGCTATGGATGTGGTTCCCTCAACAAGAACCGCAGGTCCCTGATAGGCGCGTCCAAGATCCTGGCGACTGTCGCCAGTGGACTTCACACCTGTCTGGTGTTTTCTCCCTGGCTCATGGGATGCAGCCATTCCTGATTGACTAATTGGCCATGTTATGGTAACATGGCACTGAATGAAAGTGACATAACAGGTAGTAATCCATACATTGCACGTCTGCTATCTGTTTTGGCCTGGTCTCAGTGCAAGGAAGGACAGTACCATGGCAGATCTAAACGTCGGTCTGGTGGCATTGGGGTTGGCCGGTTTCACGGGCCTGATGGTGATCATTTTCTTTCCTGGGGTACGTGCCGCGATGGGCCAAATGCTCCTGGGAACAATATTGACGCTTCTTGCCATCCTAGTGGTTGTCACAATGCTGCTTGCTATCACCGATTACAGCGTCGAGCCTCTGTTGCGAAAGCTAGCCTTGGTGCAAACCGACAATCAGGTGGTCGACTTCTATGCGTTGTTGCCGGCGAGATACCGGGTCCAGTCTGTTGAATACATGGACACCGATGGCGACGGCCAGGAGGAATGGGTGGTCTTCTACCAGTTCGACCTAGCTGACGGTCGAAGCCCGTACGCTGGAGCTATCTATGATTCTGACCGCGGCAATCCTCCAGTCCTGTTCCCCTATCAGCTGCTGCCGCCTGACAGAGACTACTTGAGCGAGGGATTTGCCCATCTCGTTCCCCAGGACGTCACCACGGTGGGTGAACAGAAGGAGAAACCCGTCAAGGAACTGCTGGTTTACGGCAATGCCGACACCACCATCACCGACCTGACCGTTTTCCGCCACATTCCCAATACCTTTGAGTGGGAGGTGCCCCGGGATGATCCTCGCCGCTACCAGCCCATCGGCGTGTTTCGCGGCGATGGGGGCGTGACCTACGACCCGGTCACCAAACACATAACCACAATCAATCGCGTCTATGATCGCAGCCAGATGGCCGTAGAAACGGTCTATGCTCTGGACGAGGGACGAGGCACTTACATGAGTGTCTCTGATCCCAAGCACCCAGGAGCTCCCATCTCCCAAAAGGTGACCTTTTCTTTTGGCATGCCAGATGACATTCTTGATACTCCCTATCCCGAAAAGATTGTGCTTGGCTTCTACGAATCGCTGGGGCAGACTCAATCTCAATCCTATCCGTCAGCCCGCGAGTTCCTCACTGGCGCGGCTCTCATCGAATACGACCGTAATAATCTGGAGTTCTTCGGCTTCGGCGGCATTAACGCCACAATCACAGACATCTCTGAAGTGAAGGTTACCGAGCTGCAATACGCACCGCAGGTGGAAGAGTTTGTCCCGTCCGTCACAGCACAGGGCCAAGAGCCGCGATTCCTCATCGTCGCCGTTGCCTTCAGTGCCCTAGTGCACGGCACGCCCGTGTCCGCCGATAGGGTTGACTGGGTCACCACCATGGTCAACGGTAAGTGGAGAATTGACCGGCACACACACCAGGAATAGGGGCACCTAGCGGGGGAACATCAACCGAGCTGAGGATAAGGGAAGCGGGAGTGGATGGGAGTCGAACCCACCGGCGCTCGCTGCTCGCGACCGCCCACCGATTTTGAAGACCGGGGCGCCCACCGGGACACATCCACCCCCACACAAAGGATACCCCAATTCTCGGCTGCCGTCAAGCACCATAGTCAGCTACCCACCATAAATGTCCAGCCGCCGCATCTCCAGCACCGGCAGTTGTTGTCTTCTGCGCAGGATGTGCTCTCGCTGAACCTCGACAATCAACACTGCCTCACCCGTCTCCGGCGCAGCCGCCATGATAGTTCCCCAGGGGTCAATGATCATACTCCGTCCATAGCGCCAGGTGCTCGCTCCATCTTTCCCATATTGGGCCGCAGCCAGAACATACGCATGGTTCTCAATAGCTCGTGCTCTCAGCAGGATCTCCCAGTGGGCGCGGCCCGTTGCCCTGGTGAACGCAGCTGGCACCACCAGTACCTCTGCGCCGGCCACAGCCATCTGGCGATAGAACTCCGGAAAGCGTAGATCAAAGCAAATGGACATGCCCAGTCTGAATTCTCGCAGGTCCACCACCACTATGTCCTCACCAGGCAGAATCTTTTTCGATTCGGTATCGCTCACCTGACCGGGAATGTTGACATCAAACAGGTGGATCTTACGGTAGCGAGCGATCAGCTCGCCTGCTGGATCAAAAAGTAGGCTGGTATTGTAGAAACGGTTGGGGTCGCCAGATTTCTCGATGAGACTTCCCCCGTGCAGGTAAATCCCGTGCTGACGCGCCTTGGCGGCCAACTGTTCTGTTGTACGACCCGGCACTGATTCGCTCATCTCCGCGAACTCACTGTAGGTGCCGAGGAAGGTCATGTACTCTGGCAGCAGAGTGAATTCAGCGCCCTGATCCGCGGCCTGGTCAACCAACGCCAAAGCCCGGGCCACATTTTCCTCACGTCTCCTGCCTGAGTTCATCTGGATGACCGCCACTTGCATAGCGCACAGCTCCTCTTTGGCGTTGCTCCGACTCTCTCGACGGCATGAACTGGAGCGGAAGTGCTAATCTATAGATAGCGGAGCCACACATACAAGGTAGCCAGTACTAGTGACATAAAGGTGACGATAACACCATAACCCAGGAAGAGTCGGAAGCTGATCGGGTGGCCACTCCGCTCAGATAGCCCGGCCACCACCACATTGGCCGACGCTCCCACCAGTGTCGCGTTCCCGCCCAGGCACGCGCCCAACGAGAGAGACCACCATAACGGCTCTATCGGCATTGTCTGCCCCAGGCTCTGAACAATGGGTATCATAGTGGCCGTGTAGGGGATGTTGTCCACAACGCCCGAGACTATCGCCGACAGCCAAAGGATCAGTATTGCGGTCAACGGCAAGCTGCCGCCCGTCACCCGCAGCGCCGCTTGAGCGGCTATCTCGATAAGCCCCACCGCTACCACCCCTTCCACAAGGATGAACAGGCCGATGAAGAAGAGCAGCGTTGTCCACTCCACATCCTGCAACACGTCATGAGGATCGCTGCGTGTCCAGAGCAGCAGGAGGGTGGCGCCGCTCATTGCGATAGTGGCTGGCTCCAAATGCAGGCTCCCGTGAACCACAAAACCCACCACTACGGCCCCTAAGACCACCAAGCATTTGAACAGCAGGGGGCGATTGGTGATCAGCTCAGCGGTGTCCAGAACACCAACGTCCAATCTGTCGTCACTGCCGGTCTGTAGATCCTTCTTGAACAGGAACCAAGACAACCCCAGGAACGCAACCAAGATTATCAGGCTTATGGGACCAGTGTTAAACAGAAACGCCAGAAAGTCCAGGCCGGCTGCGCTGCCGATGAGGATGTTGGGGGGATCACCAATAAGGGTGGCCATGCCACCGATATTGGCGGCCAGAATCTCCGCGATGAGAAAGGGTACAGGACTGACGGACAAGTGAGCTGCTATGAACAGAGTCACGGGGGCCACCAACACTACCATGGTCACATTGTCCAACAATGCGGAGCCAATTGCGGTAATCACGCATAGTATAATCAGCGTGCGAAATGGACTACCTCCGCCCAACTTCACAGCCCGTATCGCAACCCACTGAAACAGGCCTGTTTCGCGCAGCACATTGGCAATGATCATCATGCCCATCAACAGGAAGATGACATTCCAATCTACTACCGCAAGGGCATGCCCTTGGGGCAACACACCCACCACAATCATAGCGAAGCCGCCCAATAGCGCCGACACGGTGCGATGCACTCGCTCGGTGACGATCAACGCATAGGATATGAGGAAAATGCCACCGGCTAACCACATCGGATTCATACCGACTCCTCCGATCCGGCCGACGCTTGTCCCGCGAAGTTGCAGCTGTAGCATACAGCCATCAGCTCCAACAAGTTGATATATCCGACGATCCGATACCGTTCGTCCACCACCGGCAGGCCGGTCAACCCATTCTCGTGCATGCGCTTGAAAGCGTCCTTAACCGTCTCGCCCCTCTTGACCCATACAGGATCCTGCATCGCGTCGGCCGCAGTACGCATGCCACTCTTGCCAGCAAAATCCATTGCGTCTTCTAAGTCAACGATCTCGCCCAGAAATTCTTCGGGTATGATGTGTAAGAATAGGGCATCGACCAGGGCACGGAGACGGAGCAATCCTGCCAGCTGTCCATCCTCGCCCACCACACAGGCCACGTGCACATTGGGGTGAGCCAGCATAGCCTCAGATACCTGATCCAGTGGCGTGTCACTCGACACGATTGTCGGCTCTAGGTCCAAAATCGCGGCTGCCTGCTCGACTGGTGTATCGCGCCGGATCATCCACTCCGGACGCACGGCAGGCGGCAAGGTGACCTGGGGTGGTTCTGGCTCTGTCTTGCGCAGCCCCTTGACTTGAGACACAGGCAACACGAATAGCAGTCCGCTATCGGGCCGGTCAAAGCCACCAACAACTTGCTCTGCCTCAGCGACGGCCTGCGCCATCAGATCATCATCTTCGATGACGGCCAACAGCGTGCGACGACGAACCTCGTCGCTTTCGAACAGACGGTCAAGGGCTCCCAGACCCACGCTGCTCAGCCACGTCCTGGTGCGGTGTGCTCCAGCGCTCTGCAGAATCGTCACCCCCGGCACACCAATCGTCTGCCAGGCTTCCAGCAACCCTGGTAGGCGCTGCAGGTCATCCAGAATGATCATTACTAGGTGGGCCATAGTCTCTCTCCTTTGTTGCCCTGGGCGCGTTGGCGTGGTATCTTGTGATATCTTCAATTAACGAGATGCCAAGACCGATGCGTGCTATCATCCAACGCGTGACACGCGGCTCCGTTTCAGTGGCCAATCAGACAGTGACCGCTGTCGGTGATGGCTTCGTGGTGTTGGTCGGCGTTACCCATGCCGACACATCGGCCGAAGCCCAAACCCTGGCTCGAAAGACCGCTCACCTTCGCATCTTCGAAGATGACGCTGGCAAGATGAACCGGTCAGTATTAGATGTGGGAGGTGAGGTGTTGGTGATACCACAATTCACGTTGTACGCCGACTGCCGCCGGGGACGACGCCCCAGCTTCACCGAAGCCGCCCATCCCGACCAATCTGTTCCCCTCATCGACCAGTTTGTCAGCCGGCTTCAGGAGGAGGGAGTACCGCGAGTCGTCACCGGCATATTTGGCGCACACATGCTGGTCGAAATCCACAATGACGGCCCGGTCACCATCATCCTGCACACCGATGCCCCCTAGCTAATCCTTCGCCATGCTCTTCAGTGCCATATAGGCGGGCCGCATACGGAGGTCAGGGTAGCCAGGGTAGATGATGCTCCAGAAGGTCTGTTCGTCGTCAATACCCCACTCTGAGTCTGGCATGTAGATCAAACTCATGACGGCAATCCACGGCTGCCAGTGTTCCTGGGCATACTGAAACGCGCGCACCAGGTAGTCGGCCTGCTGTCCATCGGTGACCGCGTGCCACCGATAGGGGGAGTCTGATCGGGGATCGGTGGTCCAGCCGAACTCTAGCAGGGCTATGCGTTTGTCACCATCGCCATTGGCCAACATCACAGCTCGCACGTCCTCCACGTGGCGAAAGCAGTAGATGCGCTTCAGTTCCTCCGAACTGGGGTCGTGGTTGTTCAAAGCAGGGTCACTGGCCACGACATCCGGTGAGGTCTCTGGAGAGACCTTGTAACCAGCGCCGTGTGCGCCCAGCAAGTCGAAATAGGGAGCAGCTCCGGCATCGTACATACCCTGAATAAAGACAGTGTCCGGCATAGCCACGTCGTCCCATCGAGTGGTTGGGGCCAGACCAGCACTGATGACAGTGGCATCGGGATCAATCGCCTTGACCGTCTGATAGGCCATCTTCAGCATTTCAGCGTATTCGGCCGGGCTAGGCGGACGCCCTCCCCACTCACGGGACAGATTGGGCTCGTTCCATATCTGATAGGCATCCACGCGTCCCTGATATCGGCTCACCAGAGCACCCAGGAAGTTCATGAAGTCCTGGTAATCGTCGGGAGGACCAATGTCCGGATAGTTACCACCCGCCCACTCAGGTTGCACTCCGACGCGGGCAATCATGTTCAACCCGCGGGCATCTACCTGATCCATCAGGCGGTCAGAATAGCTCCAATCATAAATGCCTGGCCCGGCGCCTTCGATCTCACGCCACGCGAATTCCTGCTTCACCCAACGAAATCCGGCCTCTTTTACCAACCGCAGGTCCCGATCGGCCACCTCATCCCGCCAGAAGAGGAAGACCTGCACCCCGTAATCCGGTGAAGTCATCTGGGCAGGAGAGAGTTCGTCTTTCCTGGCTGGCTGATCAGTGGCAACAGGCGACTGCGAAGATACAGTGGATACCGGAGTAATCGACGCCACTGTCTCTCTTGAGGGCTGGGGAGTGGTAAGCAAGTTGGTGTCAGTCGGATCGGCACCCACACCTCTGGCTATCCAGACGAGCACTCCCAGCACCACCACAAGTGTCGCGGCTGGGGCCAGTGAATTGAAGAGACCTCGAATTTTGACACCTTTTTGTATTGCGGGCCCTATTTGGCCAGATTTGACAGCGCTTCGTAAGCTGGACCGGGGCCCTCAGGCCCCACTATGCTGAAGATGGCCTGCTCCGAGCCAGGATGCGTAATGGCGTAGTTCAGATTCCACAGGAACGTGGGGCCAACCCATCCCCAGCTCTTGGCCTGTTGGAAGGCACCCACCACCCATTGCGACTGCTCTTCACGGGTGTTGTCGCCAGCGTACTCGTAGTTGGCCGGAGGTGAGCTCGACACAGCCCAGCCAAACTCAGTCGGCCACAGCAGCTTGCTGCTGTCTCCATTGGCGACCATCACGTTGCGATAGCCCTCCATCGTGCCCCGAAAGCACCAGCTGTGATGGCGATTGTCGAATGGCCCCCGGAAAGTGGCAGATGGATCACTGATGGTCTCCCAGTCTCCGTCAGCAGGACAATTGTAGCCGCTTGGGTGGACGCCGATGGCGTCGGACACGTTCTTGAGACCGGCGGCGTACATAGCGCTCAAGTAGTCAATGTCATCTATCGCCGCGCCTGGCACGTCGCCTGCCGGCGTCGGCGCGCCGCTGACGACCACAATGGAGGGGTCCACAGACTTGATCGTTTCATACGCAGCTGACAACAAGGCCACGTAATCCTGCGGCGGCATTGGCGCTCCGCCCCCCTCACGGGCCAGATTCTGCTCATTCCACACCTCAACAGCTTGCACACCGCCCCGATACCGCTGAGTCATTTCGCCTACGAAACGAGCATAGGTGTCGGGATCAGCGGGTGGCCCTTCCTGGCTTAGATCGGTGCTCGCCGGACGCGCCCAATCGGGGGCCTTTGGCACGCTGACCAGGATATAGAACCCGGCATTGTGATACGTCAGTATCAATCGGTCCCACTCAGCCCAGTTGAAAACACCCTGCTGAGGCTCGGTATCCTTCCATGATATCTGAAATTTCACCCATTTGATTCCCAGATCGTTAAGATGGGCTATGATTTCCTCGGGCGACCCGCTGGGGTCTACCTGGATACCATAAGCGAAAGTGTTGGGGACAGCGGCCGATGGCTGTGGTGGCTTCTTCGTCGGTGCCTGAGTGGGTGCTTCCGCTACCTCGGCAGGACTCGCATCCACCTCACTCGGCTCACCTGGCTGGACAGGCCCAGGAGTCGCCGTATCGGCAACCACAGGCGCTGTCTCAGTCAGGTTCCCGGTAGATTCGGCCACATCTTGAGAGGTCGGCTCACCGGGCGTCGGCGGAACTCCCCCCTCCGTTCCCGGTACTGCTGTCACAAAGCGAACCACGGTACTGGCCGGCATAGGAAATTCGCTCTGAGCCTGAGGCACTTCTGGCTCCCAAAAGAACGTGGCCGCCACAAATGCAAATGCACAGCTAACTGCC
>SDBU01003482.1_pt1 | contig 19959 bp, 20 predicted proteins | sample 2277071 | NCBI WGS metagenome assembly SDBU01 (sample SAMN10397929, study PRJNA504765) | marine sediment metagenome | isolation source: marine sediment core GS08_GC12, 126 cmbsf | place: Arctic Ocean: Gakkel Ridge, Loki's castle | collected 2008
CGACGTGGAAGAGAAGGGATACATGCACGCCATGCCCGGCTATATGCGCAGCCTAGGGGTGTCGGGCATCAAATGGGTAAGCGGCTATCCACGCGATCCTGTCCGCGGACTGCCCCACATAATGGGACTCTTCATCCTCAACGACGCCGAGACGGGCGCGCCCCTGGCGGTCATGGATGCAACCTGGATCACCGAGGCCCGCACCCCAGCGGTGACGGCGGTAGGGGCCAAGTATATGGCCCGCCCAAACTCCAGCACCGTCGGAGTGATAGGAGCGGGGAGACAGGGAACCGGCAACGCCATCGCCCTCTCCAAGGTGCTGCCTCTGAAGCTAATCAAGGTCACCGATGCCGATCCGGAAGCGTTGGCCCGGAGCGTAGAAGCCATCTCCCAGGCCGCGGACATCGAGGTGAGGCCTGCGTGCTCCGTCCAGGAAGCGGTAGCGGGCTCCGACGTGGTGGTGACGGCCATTCCGTGGATGGGGGAGCCCACTCCCGTGGTACAGGATGACTGGCTCGAGCCTGGCGCCTTCGCGGCCCCCGTTGACCTGGATCAGGCCTGGCCTCCCGACATCTACAAGCGGGTGGATCGCTTCGCCACCGACGATGTGGGCCAAATGGAAGCCTTCCACGCCCACGGAGCGTTCTCCGGCGGGTTGCCTGCCATGATCGAGCTGGCCGACATCGTCATGGGAACGGCGCCAGGCCGGGAAAGCCCCGAGGAGAGAACCATGCTGGTGCACCTGGGAATCGCTATCCACGACGTGGCGGTGGGAAAACGGCTTTACGACCTAGCGAGGGAAAGAGGAGTCGGCACGCGACTGCCGTGGATGTGAGATCGCGAAAGGGACAGACCAATGGGTGAAATCCTGCGCAGAGATGATCTGATACCGCCCGGGCTCCCCCGGGGGCAGGAAGTGGTCGCCGAAGGAAGGGCTCTCGGCAAGGCGATCAAGATAGGCCGCACGCGGTTCATGGACGAACATGGCGTGGAGAGCGAGGCGGAATATAAGCGGGGGATGCGCGAGCGCGGCGAGCTGATGCTCCATTTCCAGTTCGGCCTGAGCGACTGGAAGGAATCCTCCAAAGGGCTGTTACACATCCACCAGCAGATCGCGCAACGAGGGGGGCGGGTGGACCGCTTCGGCATCTGCCTGGATCGCATCATGGGCCTGCCCGCTCACATGCGCGATGGCCTACAACCGGAAACCGGGCTGAAGCTGAAGTCAGCGGACGAGTGGCTGGCCGTAGGCCAGACGGTGCCCATTCAACCCCATCTGGGGGATCACATGATCGGCTCTCCCGCCTCGGTCGCCAACCTGACTTTAGCGCTGCAGGCAGGCGTGACGACGGTAGGCAACCTGGCTCACTACTTCGCTTACGACTATCCCCAGTGGAAAGATGAGCCCACGCGGCTGGTGGAGACGGTGAAGGCCCTGGGGATCATGGCTCAGCTCAAGGACCGAGGCGTGATCCTCCACTCCAATCTGTGCGATAGCCCGGCCACCCTGTTCGACGACCGGGCGAACTACGTCGGATGGGCCATGCTGGAGCGTTACATCGTGGAGGAGCTGGTGGGCGCAGAACTAGCGCACTGCTTCGGCAACATGGTCACCGCCCCCAGGATGCGATTGGCTCTTCTCCTGGCCATCGACCAGGTTCATGGAGGCGAGACGGCAGGCTCCCACATCAACGCCAACACCATGCTCAGTCCCGACCTGGACCGAAACGCGGCCACCGTGAGCGCCTCGCTGCTCTTCGACATGGTGGGGCAGATTCGCAACCCCACCGGCCACGCCGTTCAGGCCCTGCCCCTCACCGAGCACTCCCGCATCCCCTCGCCGGACGAGATCGTACAGGTCCAGATCTTGGCCGACCAGTTGAAGAAAGAAGCGCGGGAGGCGGCGGAGCTGATCGACCTGAGCCCCGCCGAGAGGACGCGAGACGCACTGCTGCGAGGCGGAGAGATCTTCCGGGATAAGGTCCTGGAAGGCTTGGCGGCAGCCGACATCTATGTCGAAGACCCTCTGGAGATACTCATAGCGCTGCGGCGCATCAGCGGGCCGACCATGGAGGAACGCTTCGGCGCAGGCGAACCCGATCCGGATAACATAGGATGCCGCCGGCCGGTCGTACCCAGCGTCTCTTTCACCTATCGGCGGGAGATCAGCCAGATGGTGAGGGAAAGGGTGCGCGCGCTTCAGCCTCGCCACCTATCGAGGAAACATTTCCTGCTGGCCGCCACCGACGTGCACGGCCTAGGAAACTTCGCCGTCCAGATCGCCCTCCAAGAATCGGGTTGCGCGGTGACCGATCTGGGAGTGAACGTGGACCCGGAATCGCTGGCCGAGGCTTTGGCGAAGAGAAACTACGACGGCACCTGCATCAGCACCCACAACGGCATGGCGTTGGCCTATGCCCAAAAGCTGCTGTCGATCCTGGACGAGCACAGTATATCCATTCCCATCTTCATGGGTGGGCGACTCAATCAGGATGAGGGAGGCCCCCTGCCCCGGGACGTGACGGAGGATCTGCGCGCCCTGGGCGTTCATCCCTGTCATGATGTGATGGAGATGATCGGGGAAGCCGACCATCTGCCATAGGAGGACGCGAGTGGCCGAGGAGCGGAGACCGAGAAACCTGTGGGTGAAGGATGCTTATCTGGATCAGCTCCTCTCCGGGCACAAGACCGTTGAAGTCCGCGTCGGCTACCGCAACATCCTCCGGCTGCGGTCCGGGGATGGGCTTCTCCTCAACGGGCGTCACCGGGCAGCCATCAAGCGCATCGGACGTTACGTCAACTTCCGCGAGCTTCTGGACCACGAGGATGCAGCCACCATCGCCCCCGATTTAAATCCCGGCGAGCTGCTGGCTGCGCTGCGGGAGATTTACCCTCCGGAGAAGGAATCCCTTGGCGCGGTGGCGCTGGAGCTGGAAGTGATGCCCGACGAGGTGATCGAATGAGCCAAGCCGTGATCCGCCCGGCAGAGAGGCGAGACATGGGGAAGGTGGGCGAAATCCTAGTCGAGAGCTTCATAGACAAGTTCCACCCTCTGTTCGGCCGCAAGGTGGATCGAGTGCCAGCGCTCATGGCGCGCCTCCTGACCAGGGAGCTGGACGAAGGAAGGATCATCGTTTTCGTGGCCGATGCGAAGGGCGATGTGGTGGGCACCGTGGGAGTCAAGTCGGGCGGTGGGCTGGGGATCGCCTGGGCGGATGTTCGAGACTTCCTGACGATCCTAGGTCCCTGGTACTGTCTCAGAGCCAGCCTGGGAATGGCGCTCTTCTTTCGGGAGCCGCTCCAGAGGGTGGGCCTGGCCTACATAGATAACCTCGCCGTGGACCCCTCCTTCCGGAGGCACGGACTGGGCTGGCGGCTTCTGGAGCGGGCCGAGCTGTGGGCGCGAATCGAAGGATTACGGGAGCTCTCCCTTGACGTTAGTGAGAACAACCCCGCGCGTCGCCTCTATCGGCGTTTCGGCTTTCAGGAACGGGGAGTCGCCCGATCCCGCCTCACCGAGATGGTGTTTGGCATCCGTGCCTGGATTCACATGGTCAAACCGCTGCGAGTCCAGTGACTCCCCATCGAGGTGTCGCATTGAGTCACAGCGAAGCTCGTTACCTCGTGCCCGACGGCGAAGCCCGATCCGACTTCGTGGTCAAGCGCTCCCTCTTCATCGGCACCGCCGCCCCGGCCAGCTCCGTCGAGGAGGCCATGGCGATAATCGAGCGGGTTTCCCGGGAATTCGACGATGCAAATCACAACGCGTGGGCCTATCGGATAGGCTTCGAGCCCCAGGTCCAGACGCGTTTTCACGACAACGGGGAACCGGGAGGAACCGCCGGGCGTCCCATGCTGGCAGCAATCCAGGGAAGCCGGATCTGGAACGTGGTCGTGGTGGTCACCCGCTACTTCGGTGGAATCAAACTGGGGGCCGGTGGGCTGGCGCGGGCCTACGGCAAGGCAGCCAGAGATGCATTGACAGCCCTGAAAACCCGGGAGCGAGTCCGCTGCCAGGCCCTTGGCATACAGGTGGACTACAGCTTCCTGGGGACGCTGCGCCGTCTGGTGGCGCTCCACGAAGGGGAGATCCAGAAAGAGACGTTTTCAGCACAAGTCGAGTCGGTGGCCTTGATTCCTCTGGATAGGTTGAAGGACTTCCAACAAGCCTTGACCCAAGCATCCGGCGGCAGCGTGAGGGTGGAGCCCCGTAGGGAGATCGGATGACAGAACCACCAGAGTTGGCCGCGGCCAGGGAAGCTTTTCGATCCTTCATCGAGATGCTGGACCGAAGCGGCCCTGTCGTCGTCCTATGCCACAGCGACGCCGACGGCCTGGCCTCGGGGGCTATCCTGGGCGTGGCGCTGGAGCGTCTGGGCTTCACGGAGGTCAGCACCCTGGTTACCGGAAAGGGAGAGAACGCCTACACCCCCGCCACCCGGAAACGGGTGAAGGAGGCAGCCCCCGAGACTTTGATCGTGGCCGACCTGGGATGCAAGGCCAAGCCATCCGTGGCCGTGAGCGTGCCCACCCTTTTCATCGACCACCACCGTCCCATGGGCGTGCCCCCCGAGGGCACTCTCATCACCGGCTACACCTGGGATCCTATCCCCAATGCCAGCCTCCTGTGCTTCTGGCTATGTGGGAGCGTCACCACGGTGGATGACCTGGACTGGATCGCGGCCGTCGGGACCCTCAGCGACCTAGGGGACAAAGCGCCTTTCGATATCCTGCCCCGAGCCAAGGCCAAGTACACCGCCAAGTGGCTGAAAGAAGCCACCTCGCTGGTCAATGCCGCTCGACGGGGGACCGCCGGGGATGCCGAGACGGGGCTTCGAGCGCTTCTGCGAGCAAAGGAACCGAAAGACCTGGCCCAGGGCACATGGGAAGAGGCGAGAAAGCTCGCGGATTACCGGGCCGAGGTCCGCGCCGCTTTCGATGAGGGGAAGCGCGCCTCCCCCACCTTCAGTGAAGAGGTGGCCCTGATAAGGGTGAACAGCGCCTGCCTCATCCACCCGCTCGTGGCCCAGATCTGGCGAAGGCGTCTGCCGAAATACGTGGCCCTGGTAGCCAATGAGGGATACCTGCCGGGTCGGGTGGCCTTCGCCCTACGCACCTCGAGCGGCGTGAACCTGCTGGATTTCTTGGCCCAACTGCGGATGCCGGTATCGGAGGAGGAAGGCTACATGGGCCATGGCCATGACCAGGCCACAAGCGGCATCCTGACCATCAAAGCATGGAACCGATTGCTGGACCGGATGGGCTTCCCGCCCGATGTCTGGGCTGAGGAGCGATAGCGGTGAGGTTCATGGGAATCGACCTGGCCTGGTCGGAGCGCAACCCCACAGCAGCGCTGGCCTTGGACGGGACTGGAACCGGGGGAAAAGTCCTGGGCTGGGACTACGACCTGGGAGACGACGAGTGGATCGAGGCATTCGTGACCCACTGGAGCGGAGGAGGTCCAGCGCTGGTGGCGGTGGATGCGCCACTGGCGGTGCCTAACGAGACCGGTGCGCGTCCGGCGGACCTAGCGATAAGCCGAACCTTCAGGAGGTTTCAGGCCGGGGCCTACCCTGTCAATCGTCAGCGCCCCGGCGGCGGCCTGCGGGGCGAAAGTCTGGCCAAGCTGCTGGGGAAACGAGGCTTTCGCCTGGACCCCAGAGTGTCGACTCGCGGCGAAGACAGGCGAGCCATGGAGGTCTATCCCCATCCCGCCATGGTTTCGCTCTTCGGCCTGGACCGGACCCTGAAATATAAGGCGCGCTCGGGCCGGAGTTACAGGGAGAGATGGAGCTCCTTCGTCCGCTATCAGGCGGGGCTGCGGGCCCTTCAGGAGCCCCGGGTGGATTGGCCTCCGGAGCTGGTCAGGCGAGATGTAGTAGGGATGCGGGGGCGAGTCCTGAAAGCCTTCGAGGACCTCCTGGACGCCGCCATGTGCGCCTACATCGCCTACTACTGCTGGTACTGGGGACCAACTGGCTACCGGATCTTCGGCGACCCGAGTGGGGCTCACGTGGTGGTGCCCCTGACAGCTTGGATGCGGGAGCGCATTCAAACCTGAGAGTAACATCCTGAACCAGAACACCTGGATGGTTCGCCAGGCATCTCTTCCCAGCTGCGCATCCCTGCGGGCCAGCCATAGATTATAATACTCCTATGTCCGATGATGTACTGGCAGGTCGGCTGGCCTTCTACCTCTTGAAGAAGGTGAACAAGGCTTGCCGGGAACATGTTCTCATCCAAGACGGCGATCGAATCGCCGTGGCCATATCCGGAGGCACGGACAGCCTGACCCTCCTGGACCTTCTCCTCCGCCGTCGACCGTCGGTGTTGGAGTCTTACGACTTGCTCCCAGTCCATGTCAAACCGGGGCATACAGTTGCCGACCCGCACCAGGCCAACAGAGCCCTACAAACCGTGGCGGAGATGGGATTGGAATGCATCCTGGTCGACATGGACCTCTCGACTCGGGATCGACAGGGGAAACTGAGCTGCTTCAGGTGTTCCTGGAATCGACGCAAGGCCCTGTTTCTGACGGCCGAGCGACTCCGATGCAACAAGGTAGCTTTCGGCCACCACGCCGACGATATCGCCCACACCTTGCTGATGAACCTCTTCTACCACGGCTCCCTGGATACCATGCGGCCAAGGAAGGAGTTGTTCGGCGGAAAGCTCACCATCATCCGACCCCTGGCCTACGTGCCCCAGAAAGAGATCGTTCGTTTCGCCAAAGCCAGAGGCTTTTCCCTTGGCTCCACGCCGTGCCCCGAGGCGGAGCGCTCCGCACGAGCGAGGATGGCCACGATCCTGCAACAGGTGGAGAACGATTGGCCGAATGCCAAAGTCTATCTGGCGAAAGCAGCGCGGCGCTGGCAGGAACGGTTGCGAAACACGTGAAACTAATGCTATAATGGCGGCGTGGGACCAAATCTCTATTGAAAGACTTGTTATATGTCGATTGAAAAACCGCCAACTCCGCCCGAAGCGGCCAGCATCTTGACCGAGATCGTCCATAGCATTCGGTTGACTTGGAGGCTGCTCAAGGACGACCGCGTCCCCGCATGGACGAAGGCGATCCCGATCGCGGGGGCGGCCTATGTGATCTTCCCGCTGGATCTCCTGATGGACCCGATTCTGGGCTTGGGGCAATTGGATGACATCGCTATCGCCATCATGGCGGTGAAAATCTTCATCGATGTGTGCCCACCCGAGATCGTCCAGGAGCACCGCGAGGAAATCGAAGGCGTCGTCGAAGTTTCCTATCGGGTGGTTTCCGAAGACGAGGAAAAAGGCGAAGAGCCACCCTACCCAGCTATCGAGGATGGCTCATCCCGATGAGCATTATGTCAATTCTTGATTCCCAACCGGCGGACGGCAAGTCATGACTCCAGATTTCCCGATATCTCCTCGCGAAGCGGCCAGCCTGTTGGGAGTGTCTCCATCGATCCTGCGCCGCAGGTCCAAAATCTTCGCCTCCCATCTCTCCACCCCAGAGCCGGATCAGTCATCCGGCCGCAGTTACACCCCGGATGACATGAGAACCTTGGAACGCATCAAAAACCTTCTGGATCAAGGCTTGAAATCCGATGAAGTGGCATCTCGCTTGGGCGGTGACGGGCCGGTAGGCTCCGCCGTGGCACTGGCCAGGGCAGAAGCCTCATCCGTCCCCATCGCGGCCCTGTCGGACGGCCTCCAGACCATAGCCACCGGACAGAAGACCATCCTAGACAGCCAGCAAGTGAACCGCGACTTGCTGGGAGTGGTGATCCAGGACAATTTTAACCTCAAGGAAGAGAACGCCCGGTTGCGCGAGCGGATGCTCCGCCTGGAGCAGGAACTGGGCGACTTGCGCAAGCGCGCCGGGAAGCAGGACGCACTGGAGGAAAGGATCAAGGCTTTGGAGCAAGCACAGACCAGCGCCGACGATCGCGGCTGGCTCGCCAGGTTCTTCGGATTCTAGGACGCTACTTTCTGGAGCTCAGCGAGGCTCTAGAAAGTGCGGCGCCAGTTCACTTCGAACCTACAAGTGACCTCACCTTCGGCGCGAATGACCTGAGCCACCGGGCTGATGGGCTGTCCCCCTTCATCCACCACAACCACACTGTACACGATCCCCGGGTCGGAACTCACGATAGCATTGTAGCGATACCCATCGATGCTTCCCTTGGTCTCCACAACCTGTGGCTCCGTCCACTCGCTATCGATCCAGATGCGGATGCCCTCTAGAGGGCTGCCGTCGGCGTCCCTGACCAACCCGTAAATGGTTCCGCATCCCTGGCTTGCATCGGGACGCGCGTCACCATCCTGAATGAACATGTAGTCCCCCGAAGGGACGGTCGCCTCCGGCGGAGGAGGTGATGTGGCGAAGGCCTCCGAAACGGTCTGAGTGGGCGTTACCGAAGCTTGAGGGGTAAGAATCGTCTCCCAGACTGTCGTAGCGGTGAGGGCGACTTCGGGCCCCTGTTCCATAACAGGGGTTGGCGTATCCGCAATCACGACAGGACTTGGAGCAGCCACCTGAACGGGCGTCGGCGTGGCAGAAGGAGGAGGCGTGGACGAAACCGCGATTGTCATCGTGGGAACGACGGGAATCAGGTTCGATTCATTCCCGCTTAGATCCTCCGTGATCAATATCGAGGAAAGGGTCTGAAAGCCCAGACAGGTGAGCAGAACGAAAAAAACCATGATGAAAAGGAACAGCACCGCCTGACCTTTGCTGACCATGAATTAGCCGCCTCCCGGATCGCGAATCGGTTCTGATCCAGCCCCCCCATACGAGACCGGGAGTTTAGCATCCAGCCGAGCATTTGACAAGAACAGGAGAAGCCTCCCAAGGCTCGGATGCTCGATGGTCTGGCCGGTGGCCCGGTGGAGCGCTTTACAACTCCCTCGTGGCGAACGCCAAGCCGAGCCGCTTGAGGGTCGCCTCAGTCGGCCTGCCCGATTCGGGGTCCCAACCGTGCAACCGATAATACTCGTCCAACATCGTATCCAACTTATCCTGCGGCAGGATAGGATCCTGCACCTGCTCCAGATCACCCTGGCGCTCTTGCATCATCCGCCAAGGTGATGTGTCGTCCTTCCTACCCAGTCCTTCGCGCACGTTGAAACACCGCTCCAGCGTCACGATGCGCCGGCCAGCCTCCATGATCTCGTCGGGAGCCATCTCGATCCCGGTCGCATATCGAAACAGGAGAGCAGCTTTCTCCTCATCGATTCCATAGGCGGCGGTGGTGGCGAACGCGCAGAGTCCCAGAGCATCGGTCACGGCATAGATGTCCTCGTGCCATCGGACGATCTCCGCACGCTTGTCCAAGACCGTTCCCCCGATATATTTCTCATCGCCGGTGATCTTCCGCATCACCGCCCTGGCCTCGGGAGTCCCGCCAAACTCGGCGATGGTCTCTGACAACAGGTGGTCGCCTCCCCTGGAGTTAACCGCGAACGCCAGTGCATAGGAATACGCGGCACGAAGCTCCACGGCGGTGATTTCCAAACCCTTCACCTGGACGGCCCACCGATGAGAATCACCACCGACCTTCTCCGCTGCAGCCCTGGCCCCATCAGCCAGCAAGTCTCCGATCCCCTCTCGGCGCACGATCCGATGGAGGAGCTCCAGCATCGCCTCCTCGTCACCCCACTCGGGCTTCACCCCGTCCAGATCCTCGTCGCTGATCAATCCCCTCTCATAGGTTTCCATCAGCCACGCGATGACCGTGCCCGTCGTGCTGATGTCCAATCCCATGTCGTTGCACAGCTCGTTCATCTTGAACACCAGCTCGATGTCGGTGTTTCCGCATCGGGGCCCGGTAGCGTTCACCGGCTCCAGCTGGGGGCCGCCGGAATAGGTCCCGGCGAATCTCCCCTCATCGACCTCCGTGTACCGGTGACAGCCGATGGTGCAGCCGCTGCAGCCCCGCCTGCGCTTCAGGTATCCCCGCTTGGGCCAAGTCCGGCCAGACAAGCCACGCACCCCCTCCGGATCGTTGATGTAACTTCGCTGGAAGTTATAAGCCGGTGCCAAGTGGAGTTCGTTGAAGAAATCGATGTCGGCTGCCGTCCCGTACTCGAAGAGCTGCTTGGCAAGCGTGTCCTCGTACAGTGCTTCCCTGGCCGCCATCACCACCTTGCCGAATTCCCTGGGGTGTGCGACGGCGACTCTCCCTCCGCTCCCATCCACCGCAAAGGCTTTCAGCTTCTTCGCGCCCATCACCGCTCCCGCACCTCCCCGCGCCGCCGCGCAGTAGTATGAGAACATGATGCTCGCGAATTTGACTCCATTCTCGCCCGCCGGCCCAATGCAACCGACCTCGACGGGCCCATCGGCTCCCGCGGTGAGGGTTCGGGTCGTCTCTCGAACTCCCTTTCCCCACAGATAGTCCGCGTCCCTCAGTTCGACCCGATCACGGTCTATCCACAGGTAGACGGGGTGATCGGAAGCGCCATGCACGACAAAGTAGTCATAATCCGCCATTCGCATGGCGGCGCCGAAGTGCCCCCCGGCGCCGGTCTTGAGGAAGATGCCCGTTTGGGCACCCTTGGTGGTGACGGTTAGCCTGCCCGCGGTCGGCGCGTTCGTGCCCGTTAGTGTGCCTGCAGCCAGGATGAGCACGTTGTCGCTGCCCATGGGGTCCACTCCCCTTTGCACGCCATCCCACAGGATCTTCGCGGCGACTCCTCGGCCACCCAGGTACTGGGCAATGAGCCCCTGATCAATCTCCTCCTTCCAAATCTTCTCCGTGGAAAGGTCAACGTGCAAGATCACTTGCGAGCAGCTCTCAGACATGCGAGCACCTCCGGTCGACCGCCTCACCGAATCGGATCGCGAGTGGGAACTGGCAGAACTTCACACAAGCCGGGTCTCCCCCGCACAGGTCGCAGATCAGGGGCACACGATCGGTATCATCGAACCCGATCCCATCGTAGGGACAGGCGGTGACGCATACCTGGCACCCATCACAGGTCTCTCGATCCACCGCGATTGCCCCCGTCCTCTCATTTCGGGACAGGGCATCGACCGGACAGCTGGCAATACACGGGGCCTCCTCACACTGGATGCACGCCCTGGGGGTAAAGTCTGCTCGCTCGGCGTCCCTGTCCACCCATATTCGGGCCTTCTCGAAGCCGAAGAAGCCTTCGTGCACGAACGAGCAAGTCAGCACGCAGCTATCGCACCCCGTACATTGCGTAGCCTCGATCACCAAGCGCTTCCGCATCGTACCCCCTCCGCCTTCGCCCCAACGACCTCAACTCCCGGAGTCATCATCCCACAGACCATCCATATCGTATTCTTCCTGCAGCTTCCATTCCAGGATCTGTTCCACGGGAGGCGATTCGTAGCCGCCGACCTTGCTCTGAGCCCAGCCGTATCGCTTCCTCAGCTCGACCAGGAACTCCGCGTACTTGAACGCAGCCACCACAGGGTCGATGACAGGCACGCTCAACTCCTCCTGAATCTCTTGAAACAACCCGTACTCCATCGTGCAACCCAGGATGATCACCTCCGCTGCATCCTCCGCGACCGCTCGCCTCGCAGCGTCCCTGATCCGATCAACCGTTTCACCCTCGTCGGCCCGCATCTCCCGCACAGGCAGCTCGATCGAACGGAAGGAGGCGAGCCTGTCCCTCATCCCATACAGGCTGACGTTCTCCATCATCTGAGGAATCCACTTCTTCCGCCCGACGATGATCGAGAACTTGTGCCCATAGGTTGCCGCCAAGTGCATCGATGCTTCCCCCGGCGCGGTGACGATGATCCGGGCAACCTCTCTGGCTGCCTGAAGCCCCGGGTCGTAGAAGCACCCGATGATCGCCGCATCGAAGCCTTCCCTCTCCGCTTGCACTATCCGGTGGAGAACGTCGGGGGTGATCAGCGCTTCATAGTAGCGATATTCTAAGTCTCTGGGGCCTCTCCCTGTGGAGACGACCTCGACTTGGGTGTCAGGGCGCTTCTCTCGCTCCAGAATCTCCTGAAATTCTCGGTTCAGATCTCCCGGAGGTCGACCCGGATTGATCCACAGGATTCGATTCGGCATGGCCTCCGCCCCCTATAGAATCTCGATGATCTTCACCAGCCTGGGATGAACGAACGCTCCGTCCTTCTCGATCACCTCACCGTCCAGCTCCACCGTCGGATTGAGCATGGTCGCATCGGTGTGTCCGCTGGTCGCCTCGGCCGGATCGACCTCAAAGATGCCCAGCGCCGGTGGTTGGGCGCCGATCCCTACCTCAAGACAGCCGAACACCCTCTCGTCCTCTAAGATGTTCCCGGTGAGCCGCGCGCCCGGGTTCAGCCCGTATGAAAGATGTGCCAATTTGTAGATGTTGGGGTTCTTCCAGCTTTCGAACCACCGCTCGAGCAGCTTGGCCTCCCGCCCCCCCTCGATCGCGGTGATCTCCCCCTCTTCGATCGTCAGCTCGATCGGCGTGCCGATCAGGCCAATTTCCTCCGGCGGCCACATCGATCCGTCGAACACCAGGGTCCCGTTGATCGTCTCCGGAGCAGGATACCAGGACACCTGGCCGCCCGGGTAGGTCTGCTCCCCCGGCCCGAAGATCCGCTTCGATGCGTGATCGATCAGCCTGTCCTTGATGTCGCATGTCAGCTCGGTGCCAGCCAGAGTGGTCATCTTCATCTCGCTGGCCGCTTCCAGCATCTCGGTCATCGTGTCGCCCAGCTCCAGCACTTTCGCATAGCGATCGATAGGCCCTATGCACCGCTTCATGATCGAAGGTGTGACCATGGTGAGGCAAGCGAACCGAGCGCCGGCATCGAGAGCCGATTGGAGTGCGCGGGTATGGATTAGGTACATCCAAGCAAGTTCAATCAGGACGTCGGACGCCCTCATCGCTTCCGCCAGAGGCGCAGGTGGTTCCATGTCTGGTCGCTCCCGGGTTTCGTAACAGAGCAGGGACACTACGCCCCCCGCCGTATGTGCTGCCTCCGCGACGGAGTCCGCGACCGCACCATCCACCAGCGTGTCCGCGTAGACAAGCACGTCTTCGCCCTTCTTTATGTTGCACATGTACTCGGCCACCGTCCTCGCCGCCGCCTTGAGTTCCCAGTCGGACATAAGATCGCCTCCTCCTAAGTCTCCTTCGCTAGCAGCACCGACCGGCTGAATCGCTCGCGCCGCTGCCACTCCTCATTTCGATTTGCTTGCCCGTGCCCGGTTTGCCCCTCAGCCCAGCTCCTATCCCGGTGCCCTCCGGTGGCTCCTCCCAACTACCCGCCTCCTACCGTCGGGATCAGGATCACCGCGTCTCCCTCTCTAAGTGATAGATCCGATTGCACCAAGGTCCGCGTGTTGCGCCCGTTGAGAAAGGCTACCGCATATGGGTTGAGAAACCCCGTCTCGTCCAGGACCCTGCCTTCCAGTTCCGAATGGCTCCGTACGAGGATGTTCAGCGCCTCCAGCAGTCCCTCCCCCGGGGCCACATCAACTTCAAACTCATCCCGGTCGGCGAGCTCCCTGAACTGCCCGAATAACTTGAACCTGATCCTCATGTGATCACCTTTTCAGGGTGACGCGGTGCAAACTGCACCACTCCCCACTATCCGCCCAGCCTATTCATCGCCGCCCGCCCTTTCGGTGGGCGACAACCCGCTTCCCGGCCGGTCATCCCTGCTCAGGCGACTTCGCGGCAGTCAGAAGCGTTTCATGGGCATCGCCGGTTGCATGGGCGGTCTTGGCCCGAACGACGGTGATCGACCCCGTGATGTGATCCGCATCGCCGGAGAGCAGGAACACGGCAAACTTGGCCACCTCCGAGGGATCGAGTACGTCCTTCAGATCATAGCCCGGAAAGAATTCCCGATACGTCTCCGTCAGCGTGTCTGACGGCGAAATGCAGTTGACTTGAATCTCGTGCGGGCGGAGCTCTTCGGCCAGCCCAGCGGTGAAATCCTCGAGCGCCTTCTTGGAAACATAGTAATGCAGCCAGCCGGCCGCGCTCCGCAGTTCGCCGGAGACATTGAGGATCTTTCCGCTCTTTTTAGCCACCATCCCCGGCAGCACCAGGCGAGTCAGCAACATCGGCGCTCTGATGCCCACATCTAGAATCTCGTTGATCTGCTCGGCGGGAGTGTCCATGAGCGATGGGCCGAGGTAGAGCGCACCCTCACCATGCCACACGCCAGCGGCATTCACCAGGATATCCACGCCACCCCAGGCATCGACTACGGCGGACCACATCTCGTTGATCGCATCCTCATCTCTAAGATCTGCGACGAACTCCCTCGCCTCTCCGCCCGCCCGGCCGATGCTATCCCTGAGCTCCCCCAGTCGCCTGGCGGACCGTGCCACCAAGCCGACGCGTCCACCACCCTCGGCGATCGTCAGGGCGATAGCACGTCCAATCCCAACGCTTGCTCCTGTGACCAGCGCTGTCTTGCCACGGAACCTCATTCGCTCCTCCTTCCAAAAACCCAAATCCGCCCGTTGCGGCGCAGGAAACGACAAATAGCATCACTGACGCAAGTCACTCGCGTGGAGCCAGAGAAGTCTATCGCCCAGCCAACCCCTTGTCAAAGGCAAGATCGGACCCGAAGCGATAGGAACGAGATGTTTTCCCCCTCTCCCCGGAAGGAGAGAGTTATTTTCTCCTGCGGGTATGACCAGACTCCACTCCGTCTGCCCCGCCCATCTGCTCCTTCCTATCGTCCAGATAAGACGGAGGGAAATGGGCCAGACCCGCCCGCCCCCTTCCGCGCACGGCCCACCGGATGACCTTCCGGGTCAGGTCGGGCATTTCAAAAGCCTCCAGCTCTTCAGGACGCACCCATCGTGCCGCCAGAGCATCGGACCCAGCGCATAGCTCTCCTCCTCGATAGATCGCCGCCACCTCCACCAGGGTGTAATGATAGCGCACCCGCCCATCATCACCCCTGCGAATGGCGTCCACCACCTGTAAAACCCCCTCCACCCGGATATCCACGCCGCACTCTTCCCGCACCTCCCGGAAAGCCGCCTCTTCCACCGTCTCACCCAGCTCCACCGCGCCGCCTGGTATGCTCCACAGCCCCTTGGATGGCTGCTTGCCGCGTTTCACGATGAGAACCTCTCCTTTGCGCTGTACCACCACGCCCACCGCCACCAGGGGCCTATCAGGATATTCTCTCTCCACAGGATTCTCCCTCCTCCCCCCGCGCTCCCTACGGGGCTGGCGATAGACCTACGATAGCCTCGAGGCCGTTCACGATCGCCTCCCTTTCTCCCTTCTCTCCCAAGATCCGAGCCGCTGATTGCTGTATGCAGCCAGCAGCATGGCGAAGCCCTTGGCAAGAGATGTCATGGTGACGAAATCCCGCTTTCTCATCGGATTCCATCCCTTCCCGAGCCTTGCCCGCCTATCAGGAGCCAAACCACAAAGCCAAGGCTGATTCCTCTCAGGCTCCATACCAAGGCCATGCTTCCAACCAGAGTTAATGTGGAGAAAACCGGCTGAGATGCTGACCCCTCCCCGGCTGGATCCTCGGCGGGCGTTGATTTCATCTCCTCCTCCACGCGTCTCTGCTCGACGACAGGCGGCAGCGTGAAAGCAGGCGCAGGAGTTAAAGTCGCGGTGGGAGAGGGAGAAGTCGTCGGCGTAGCGGTCGAGGTCGGGACGGACGTCGGCGTGGCCATAGGCGCAGGCTCCACCCACGGCTCCAATCCCTCAGGCGACACTGCCTCTTCCACTAAGAGCACGGTGCCTCCTCCAATTAGAGGATCGGTCGGATCACCCCCTGCAGGGATGGAATCGGAAGGAGCCAGGTTCAGGACATATTTTCCTTCCTGGGCTAACAGAGCTTCTCCATGCCCGTAGACGTCCACCCGTACAGCCTGGGAGGCCAGAGCGGGCACCGTCACCGTCACGGGCCGGAAGGAATCGTTCCAGAACACGCGGGTGGTGAGCATCCCCCGCCGGATCACCACCTGGCGGGCCGTCCCCAGCCGATACAGTGCGGCACCCTGCGCATCGGCCATATGGGTCGTCGCCGTTCGGTATGCATGGAGTGCAGGGCGAGGACTCCCATCGGAACGAATCAAACCATAAGGCTCGTACCCCGGCCTGATGGTGGCTTCATCCATCATCTTGTAGATCGAGATGCGCTCCGCCCCCCCTGCCAGGCCCATGGCGAAGGCTTGGACTATGAATTCCGCCTGCTGAGCCATGGTCACCGGAAACCGAGGCGTGCCCTGGATAGGCGTGGTGGCGTCATCGCAAGGAGCAGCGTTGGTCTCATTGACCCAGATAGGCTTGTCCATCCCATACTCGCCCATAATCTGGCGGAACTCCCGGGTCACATCATAAACCCTGTCCGGATCGAAGTACAGGTGAAGAGTGACCACATCGAAGTAACCTTCGTGCTCTCTCGCCGTGGGATCCTGCTCCATCACATCCAGCACCCTTCGGAAGTAGGGAGGGCGACCATATTCGGCATCCCACCAATAGGTGAGGCCGGCGAAATGTATCACGCAGTCGGGATTGACCTCTTTGGCTGCCAAATAAGCCACCTTCAGCAATCGATAGTAATCCGTCTCGGTTCCTTCCCAGGTGTAGCCGTCATGATTCCTATCCCATACGTCCGGCTCGTTCCAGATCACCCAATGGTCTATCCGCCCGCGATAGCGACTTACCATACTGCGGATGAAATTAGCCCACAGGTTCCCACCGTCATCCAGAGGCAAGTAGAGGCCAGTGGGAACTCCCCGCTTGCTCCCCGAAACGCTGGCCCAGGCGGGAGTCCCCGCTATCATCCCCACTATCTCCCGATCGCTATCCCTCTCCGCGTTCAGCACCCCATCGGGGAAGTAATAGATGTTCCATTCATGGGAACCCTGAGGCTGCAATTCGTACCACCAGAAGACCACCCTCTCCCATCGAACCCCCGCTACAGTGGCCTGATCAGGCGCACTAAAGGCTTCCACCGCGCCAAAGCGCCTGACTTGGGGGGACTCGAAGGACCCCTGACTCTCGGCAGGGGTCAGGGCCGACAGCGCGGAGAGAACACATAGAGTCGCCAGGAAAATGCGACAACATTTCGCATGATGGTTCTTGGCATTGTGGAGGGTCAATCGGGTGTCGTACACGACCTCAGGTCACATACCCTCAGTTGAAGGCGCTCTTGCCCATTCCATCGATCTTGTGAAACGTGATAGGCGACGTCAACCCGCTCTCCGATATCGAGTCCATCCAGCCGATCAGCTTGGCGAAAGGCGATGGCATCCCACGAAGTATCCTCCGATGAAAGGACCAGCTTCAGGTGGGTTTTGTCGCGGCCCACCAGCCTAGCACCTCGAACCACGACTCCCCTGCTGGCAAACAGCGGCTCGGAATTGCCTTCGCCGAAAGGTTGCAGTATCCTCAGAACCTGAGGAATCTCGCGCCGCACAATATCCGACAGCTCGATCTCTGCATCAATTGAGAGCATGGGAACCATGTCCTCATCACGCAACCGAGTGTGGGCGATCTCCTTCAGCCGAGCTTCCAGAGACTCCAGGTTCTCGTTGGTTACGGTGAATCCCGCCGCCATAGCGTGCCCCCCGTGCTTCACCATGAGCTCCCCACACTCGTCGAGAGCCCGCGTGACATGGAATCCAGGAACGCTCCTCGCCGAACCCCTTGTGACCTGAGGCCCGCGTTCCGCCACGATAGCAGGACGGCGAAACTCTTCCACCAGCCGACTGGCGACAAGCCCCGCCACTCCCACTGGATATTCCTCACCCGCGACGAACAGCAGGGGGTCCTCCGAGGCAGCGTCCAATATCTCAGCCCGAGCCCGCTCCAAGGCCTCCTTGGTGACCTGTTGCCGCTGACGGTTGACCTCCTCCAGCCTGCGCGCCCATGCCCGAGCATCCTCACCCTCGCTCATCAGGAGATGCACGCTCCAGGAAGCATCGGTCATGCGCCCGGCGGCGTTAAGCCGAGGCCCCAGAACGTAGCCGATGGTGGATGCATCCACCTCGCCCATCCTGACCCCAGCCTCCCTCATTAAAGCCCTGAGCCCGGGCCGATGAGGGCTATTCAGCAGCTCCAAGCCTCGCTGCACCAACGTCCTGTTCTCTCCCACCAAGGGAACCAAGTCGGCCACGGTCCCCAAAGCCACCAGATCCAGCAGGGCCTCCGGCTGGAAACCGGCGGAGCTCGATTCGGCCAGTGCCTGTGCCAGCTTGAAAGCCAGCCCAACGCCCGAGAAATCGCGAAACGGCGCCCCGCTGTCCGCCCGCTTCGGATTCACTACTGCTACCGCCGCCGGCAACTCGCCCGATGGCCCATGATGATCGGTGACCACGACGTCCATACCCAGCTCGTCCTGGGCATAAGCTACCTCGCGCAAGCATCGAATCCCGCAGTCCACCGTAATCATCAGGGTGCACCCAGCTTGGGCCAGGGATTTAAGATCCTTGCAGCTCAGACCGTACCCCTCCTGGGACCGTCGCGGGATCTTAATCCTTCCTCGCCCTCGCCCTCCCAGGGCGCATAAGGTCTCGGCCATAACGGTCGCCGCACAGATCCCATCAGCATCGTAGTCCCCGTAGACGACGATCTCTTCACCACCATCCAGAGCCTTCCGGATCCTCGCCACTGCCGCCTCCATATCGGGCAGAAGCCAGGGATCGGAAATGGGAGCGTCCCCCGGAGCCGACAGGAAAGAATCGACCGCCTCCGGCTCCACTATCCCGCGATTACGAAGCAGCTGAACCAAAACAGGTGGGAGATGCGAAAACCTGGCGATCTGCTCCGGGGGCACGAGAGGAGCGATATGCCATCTCTTAGTGACCGTCATGACAACTCAAAACCCTCCCCGAAAGGATCGGCTGACGCCGGCATTATAGGGTGCCGTGTTATGCCTGGCAACGCTTGACAAGGGTATGAGCCAAATCTACAATGAAGCGATTCGCGCCGGAGGCAATCGCATCGACTATCTCACGTGGAAGGGAGTTTGGTATGGGCCTCAACGAGCTGGACGGACTCATTATCCTGGTTCTGCTGGCCGGGCTGGTCAGCGGCATCCTCATGCGGACCGTACGCCAATTGATGGCGTTGGTGATCTTCTACGTTGCTGCCATCGCAGCGACCCAATACTATCATCCCTTCGGGGAATGGCTTCGGAATTTGGAGCCCATGATGTCACCCACGATCAGAGGCGTCACAGCCTTCATGATCATATTCGTGCTGGTGAACCTGGTTCTCAACGTGGTGAGCTATGCTGCCGTGGAGAGCACCGAGTTGAAAGGCTTGCGCTTCCTCGACTTCGCCCTAGGGGGGCTGCTGGGGCTTCTCTCCGCATCCCTTTGGATGATAATAATCACCATCGTTATGGAGTATTGGCTCAGCGCCCCCTGGACCATAACCAAAGAAACCACGCGTTTCAGTATCATCGAGGGCTTCAATTCATCAGCTTTGATGACCTTCTTCCGTCAATGGGATGCACTCATCAGGGGTGCAGTGGGGCCATTCATCCCGGACTTCGTGCCGAACCTGTTCCGACTGGAATAGTCTTACCCAGTATGTATAGCTCTGTGCCCAAGACGAGTTGCCGCCGCCGGATAGCAATCCCGCGTGCGCGGGCTGGGGCGTAATCGATGGATCCCAAGTCCTTATCCATCCTGGAGTTCCCCAAGGTTCTGGATGCCTTGGTTTCCCTGACATCCTTCTCGGCGGGCTCGGAGCTGGCCGAGCGACTTCGCCCCCTCACCCATCCGCCGCTGGTGGCCAGACGCCAGAGCGAGACCACCCAGGCGCGAGCGCTTCTGGACGAGAAACCCGATGTATCCCTCGACGGGGCTAGAGATATCCGCCCCCATGTCGGGAGGGCCGAGAAGGGGATCAGCTTGACCGCCACCGAGCTTCTGGATGTTCAAAGCACGGTGACATGCGCGCGTTCTCTTCGCCGAACCTTGATCCGACTGGAGGACCGGTTTCCTCTGCTGGCCAGAAATGCCGAGAGGCTGGATGAATCACCCGGTCTCA
>SDBU01003483.1_pt1 | contig 19957 bp, 19 predicted proteins | sample 2277071 | NCBI WGS metagenome assembly SDBU01 (sample SAMN10397929, study PRJNA504765) | marine sediment metagenome | isolation source: marine sediment core GS08_GC12, 126 cmbsf | place: Arctic Ocean: Gakkel Ridge, Loki's castle | collected 2008
TCTACCTCTCTCCCCTCACCTAGCTGGCTTATAGTGTAATTCTGGCAGAAGACACAGCGTAGATTACAGTAGGCGAAAAAGATGGTTCCCGAGCCATGCCTACCGACTAGAGGTGCCTCTTCCCCAAAGTGAGGTCCGTAGCTGGAAACTATGACCTGGCTTGTAATCTGACACTTCCCGCTTTCACCAGTCAGGCGATTAGTCCCACACCGACGTGGGCATAGGCAGCACTCTTCCAGTATTGATTTGGCTTTCTCAACCCGAGCCTTTAACTCTCCAGTGCTATAAAGCTGTTGGTAAGCTACTATTAGTCTTGTTCCTCCTCTTTTCGTTTCTTCTTAACAACTTCCACAGTTGTTGGAGGTGGTAGGATAGTAGTAGCCGATATTTTCTTGGTATCCTTCTTGGCTTTCTTTGGTTCTCTATGTCTATAATCTCGACGTCCCATAAGTAGCACCTCTACTTAAATATTGAACGATGGTATCGTTAGTTGAAGTTTAGCAAGGAAGAACTATTGTGTAAAATTGGCAGGAAATCGTTCCAGAGCTGAACGAGCAGCTTCAGCCTCAGCCGCCTTCTTACCTTTGCCTGAGCCCCTCCCCAGTACGGTATCACCTACCCTTACCTCAACAGTAAACCTCTTGTCGTGGTCTGGTCCGATTGCTTCTACTACCCGGTAGACAGGTGCCTGCTGCTCCCTAGCCTGGATAAGTTCCTGAAGTTGTGACTTATAATCAACCCCTGCCCCTTGGCTAACTACCTTCTGTAGCTCTGGACTAAGTAACCTTAGGATAAAATCCCTGGTAATAGCTGAGCCCCGGTCGAGAAAGATAGCAGCTGTCACTGCTTCTAAAGCTCCGGCCAGGTTAGCTGGCTTATTTCGCCCACCACTTGCCTCTTCGCCTTTTCCCAAGTATAGGTAGTTGCCAAGTCTAATGGCTCTTGCCATACGGGCCAGGGTATCTCGACGAATCAGAGCAGCACGGAGTCTGGTCATCTCTCCTTCATTGGAGTGAGGGAAGTCCTGATATAGCTTTTCAGCGACTATTAGACCTAAAACAGCATCACCCAAAAACTCAAGCCTTTCATTGGAGGTTGAGGTGAGGCTAGGGTTCTCGTTAATATAGGAGCCGTGAACCAAAGCTCGTTCCAAGAGAGGCAAGTCATTAAAGGAGACACCCAAAGCTTGTTGCAGAGCAGCTAAATCAGCCAAAGCTATAGCTTCCCTTCTTAACCAGCCTATTCAAACCTAACAATTCAGCATAAATGGTCAAGGCTGGTTTGTCAACCTTTCCTTAGCTCTGCTCCTGCCCGTTCCCCCTGCACCAATCCCTGAAGCTCTCCTTAAGCACACATGCCCTCCCGAGTTCAGGATAACGGTGGAATAGCTCGTTTAACCTCACCTTGGTAGTTCATTAGGCCGGTTTTGCGGCTGCTTAAGCGTCTTGAAGCTTTTGGATGCTCTGGCTTTGGTAACGCAATAAAGGCATCCCCGGAGCCTCCTCCAAGCTGACGGAGGGCCTCGGGAATTTCGCTAGCTTTCGATTTAACTTCAGCCCGTCCGAGCTTTCCCTTCACATCAGGACTTTTGCCAGGAGTATACCTTCCTTTTAGTATTCTTGCTATCCGCTGAGCAGCGATATCGTGTGATTTTGCCATTATTCCTATTTTCACTTAACACTTGGTATACCCGCAGCTGTGGCAGACGAAGCAGCCCTCTTGATAGGCCAGCAGGCTGCCGCAGTCAGGGCATTGCCCGGCTAGATTTTTGGCTAAGCCATAGTCCTCCAGCTTAGGCTTATTGTCATCACCGCTTATATGTTTTTCCAGAACACTGGCAATGGCATCGGCACAAGAGAGGACTGACTTACCCTCACCCCAGGCAATGTTTGGGCAGCGGATACCGCGGAGCTGTTTCACCACTGAGGCAACATCTACCCCAGACCTTAAAGCCATGGAGATAAGTCGGCCAATGGCTTCGAGCTGGGCTGAGGCACAACCACCACTTTTACCCAATGTGAGGAAGACCTCACATATACCCTTCTCGTCAGAGGCTACTGTTACATAGATATTGCCACAACCGGTGGTTACCTTCTCGACAAACGCGGAGGTTGTCTTTGGTCTTTTCCTGGGGGTAAGCACAGTGCCTTCAACTTTCTCCACCTGAACAGTGCTTAACGGTTGTGCCTCACGGCTTCTATCCCGGTAAATGGTTATCCCCTTTAATCTTTCTTCATAAGCCATCATATATACCTTGGCTATGTCTTCTTCTGAAGCCTCTTGGGGGAAGTTGACTGTTTTAGAAACAGCGTTATGAGTAGACTTCTGGAAAGCGGACTGCATCTTGACATGCCATTCCGGGCTTATTTCATGGGCAGTAACAAATAACCGTTTGATGCTATCGGGGATACCTTCCACAGTGTGGAGTGGGGTGCCAGAGGCTAGCTGCTGCATAAGCTCTTCAGAGTAGAAGCCTCCACTTTTAGCTACTTCTTCAAAATAAGGGTTTACCTCTACTAGCTGGGCACCGTCCAGGATATTATGAATGTAGCTCAGGGCAAAGAGGGGCTCAATGCCACTGGAGCAGCCGGCTATTATGCTCAGGGTGCCAGTGGGAGCGATGGTAGTGCTGGTGGCATTTCTAACTTCGAACCCACCTGGGACATCATATCTGCTTCCCTTGAAGGCGGGGAATACCCCCCTTTCTTGCGCTAATTCTTTAGAGGCTTCGGTCGCCTCATCAGATATGCAGGCCATCACCTTCTCCGCCTTTTCCAATGCCTCTTCTGAGTCATATGGGATACCCAGCATGATTAGCGTATCAGCAAAGCCCATCACCCCCAGTCCTATTTTCCTGGACTTCTTGGTCATATCATCTATTTCGGGTAAGGGAAACTTGTTGACATCAATGACATTATCTAAAAATCTCACGGCAACCCTCACTGTCTCAGCTAGCCTGGGATAGTCAATCTCGGTAGTTCCATTTGTGGTTCGCAGCATCCTGGCTAGATTGATGGAGCCTAGATTACATGATTCATAGGGGAGTAGGGGCTGCTCTCCACAGGGGTTGGTGCTTTCAATATCGCCTAGGTGTTTGGTAGGGTTACCAGCATTTATTCGGTCAATGAAGACGATGCCCGGGTCGCCTGTTTTCCACGCCATAGCCACTATCTTGTCAAATACCTCTTTAGCGTTCTTGGCCTTAGTTTCTTTAGTGTGTGGATTTACCAGATTATAGTCGGTGCCAGCCTTGACTGCTTCCATAAATTCATCGGTCGCAGCTACTGAGAGATTGAAGTTGGTAAAGGCGGTAGGGTCATCCTTAGCTACTATGAACTTCATAATGTCGGGGTGGTCAACACTAAGGATAGCCATGTTTGCCCCACGGCGCATCCCTCCTTGTTTAATAACATCAGTGGCGGTGTCAAAGGCTCGCATGAAGGAAACGGGACCACTGGCGATGCCACCGGTCGAGCCAACCCTATCCGTTTCCGGTCTTAGTCTGGAGAAGGAAAATCCAGTCCCCCCACCGCTTTTGTGAATGAGAGCGGTATACTTTACCGCATTAAATATAGACTCTATTGAGTCCTCAACGGGAAGAACAAAGCAGGCTGAAAGCTGCCCTAGCTCCCTTCCCGCATTCATCAAAGTCGGCGAATTAGGCAGGAACTCTAGATTCGCCATTAGCTGGTAGAATTCCTCTTGCCTAGCCTTGACATCTGCCTCAGTGAGCTCAGCAGAGGCAACAGCCTGGGCCACACGACGGAACATCTTCTCAGGTGTCTCAATAACCTGTCCCTGTTTATCTTTCTTCAGATACCTTCTTTCCAGAACACGAAGGGCATTTTCACTAAGGGTGATGCCGGTGGTGGGTTGGACCTTTGGCTTGACTGTGGTAATAGTTTCCATTTCTGGTTTAACCTCCTCTGTTGGTACCGGCTCTCCGGCATCTAAAAATTCCTTCACTAGAGCCAGGATTTCAGACTTGGTAGCTGAGTGTTTCTGTAGATGATGAAACTTCGGTACCAGCTCTTCCATCCCAGGCAGGGGCTGTGGCTGCCCCATGGTTTCCATCCTGGGTACGGGTGGTGTCTGTTCCAGGCGTTCAATCACCTGCCGGGTAAGCTGCTCTATTTGCTGTCTATCAGATATGCCCATAGACTCGGCAACCGTAAAGATAGTTCTGGCAATCTGGCTGCGATTAACTGGGGTTAATTGTTTGTTTTGTGATTCATTAGCTGTATTCATTTCCGACTCCTGCGGTGGCTCCCAGCTGGTTCCTCCAATTTGTCATCAGGTAGTAGAGGTAGCTGACTAGTAGGGGTAGATATTTTGGTTTCGCTACTAACCAGGGTATCTATTTCTTGTTTTAGTACCGTGATGTCAGTAAACTCCCGGTACACGCTGGCAAAGCGGATATAGGCAATATAATCCAGGCTTTTTAACCGTTCCATTACCATATCACCAATGACAGCACTGGGTATCTCTGCCTTGCCCAGGTGGTAAAGCTCAGCTTCTATATCATCAGCAAGCTTATCAACAGTGCCGGTGGGCAGTGGTCGTTTTTCACAGGCTTTGCGAATACCGGTTAGCAGCTTGGTTCGACTAAATTCTTCACGCCTCTCGTCTTTCTTAATCACAAAAAGGCTAGCTGGTTGTAGTCGCTCATAGGTTGTGAAGCGAGAGCTACAGCTTAGGCACTGACGCCGACGGCGTATGCCCCCGTTTACATTGCGAGAATCTATGACCTTGGAATCGTGGTAACCACAGTAGGGACAGTTCATATTAAAATCACCTGCTATATTGTGTGAAAAACTAATAATACCACAATATATAGTATTTGTCAAGTCTTCTCTCCCCTTGGAATTAGTTTCCCGGCGTTCCAATTATTTGACTTTTCACTCAGTGTATGATAAATTAAACAGGGTAAGCACCAAGTAACGGATTTAGGTAAAGCTGAGTGCTTCCCCCAAGGAGTCTCAGCTTTAATTGTGCCAAAAACAAGATGCCGATGAAGATGGCTATCACTGCTGAAAGGGGGGTTATAGCCGTTGAGCTCATGTATAAAGCCAATGAGAGGGGTATCCCTAATGGGAAATATCTGGTTCGACCCTATAGTTACCCCAGTGGTCAATGTGGATACCGACCAGGTGAGACCTTGCCTGGAGTTTATGTGTATGCTGCAGGACATTGCCCCCGGATGTAAATCTACCGTAGGTCTATCCAATATCTCCAACGGCACCCCGGCTCACCTCAGACCTTATCTTAATCGGACTTATCTGATAATGCTTATGAAGTATGGACTTTATTCAGCTATAGTTGATGCCTTTGACTCTGAGCTGGTCAAAATAGCCAGAGGTGAAAAGCCAGAAATTGTTGACCTGGTGCATCGGGTGATGGATGGCGAGAAACCTGACCTTTCCTCCTTAGGTGAAGAAGAGGTGAAATATGTGAAAACTCTCAGGGTTCTTAACGGTGAATCACTCTATTCTCATTCCTGGCTTGAGATATAACGCTGACTAATTTCATAAAATAATAAACGGAAGGTTGGGATAAAATGATAAGAAGGATATCGGATATTTTGAAGGAGAAGGAACGAACCTATTCGTTCGAGTTATTCCCGCCAAAAACTGAAAAGGGGAGGGAGAAACTTCCTGAAACTGCGGGCACTCTTAAAGAACTGGAGCCGGATTGGTTCACGGTAACCTATGGCGCTGGGGGAACCACCAGAGAGCTTACTATGGATATTGTTGATGAATTGCAAGAGCGCTTCCAAATCCCGACCATACACCATCTTACCTGTGTGGGGCATAGTAAGGCTGAGTTAAAAGCCATAATTGAGAAAATGAAGGAGAAAAATATTTGTAACATCCTTGCCTTACGCGGTGACGCCCCTGAGGGTGTGGAGCACTGGGAGCCTGCCCCCGATGGACTGGAGTATTGTTATCAGCTTATTGAGCTTATCCGCTCCTATGACAGTTTCTTTAGTATAGGTGTCGCTGGCTTCCCGGAAGGACATATTGACTGCCCGGATAAGGAAACCGATTCAAGGTATTTGAAGATTAAGATAGACGCTGGTGGTGAATTTGTGATAACCCAGCTTTTCTTCGACAACAAGGACTATTTCGAATATTTGGAAAGGGTAAGGAAGGTAGGTGTTACAGTGCGAATCATTCCTGGGATTATACCGATAACAAACTACCAGCAGTTACTCAGGTTCTGCAAGACCTGCGGAGCTACTATCCCTCAGCGGGTTCACGATATATTTAAACCACTTGATGATGATGCTGAAGCTACCTATAAGGCTGGTGTTCAGTTTGTAGTTGAGCAGTGTAATGAGCTACTTGGAGGTGGGGCACCAGGACTACATTTCTACACATTGAACAAGGTTGACCCGACACGGGAGATCTTAAATAAAATAAAGCGTTAGCCTGAATATTATGTCTTTACCTTTCCACCTATGATATAACTGTGCTTTGTGACACCATCACCTGGGGCTAATTATTTAAGAGAGACTAAAAACGAATAATCAGGATATGCAGGTGACATCAATTATTCTGGCTGGTGGCAGAAACCTGCGGCTGGGTAGCAGTAAGGCTCTGGAGATTATCGGCGGCAAAAGCCTGATTGAGCGGGTTATTGAACGGGTTAAACTGGTGAGCAACCAGACCCTAATAGTGACCTCTCCAGGACAGCTTGCTCTTCCGCTTGCTGGTGAGGTGAAAGTCCTGGTAGACCTTTACCCTGGCAAGGGTCCTCTTGGAGGTATATATACCGGCTTGCTGGCTTCCCCGTCTTCACACAGCGTTGTGGTTGCCTGTGATATGCCTTTTCTAAATATCAAGCTGCTGGGCTATATGATTGGACTATCCCCAGGCTTTGACGCCGTCGTCCCCCGATTAGAAGAGGGGAAGTTGGAACCACTCCACGCTATATATTCCAGAAGCTGTTTAGGTATAATGAAGACAGAGATAGAGCGTAACCATCTGCAGATTAGTCACTTGCTTACTATGTTGCGTGTTAAGTATATTGAGCGGGCAGAATGTCAGAAATTCGACCCTCAACTTTTAACCTTCTTCAACATAAATTGCCAGTCAGACCTGGACCAAGCAATCGCTCTTGCCGCTGAGGGCAGATGTTGACTGGGTAGAGATTATCTAGTATCGTGTAAGTGGTATCTATGGTTGTGACTATGAATAGGCTTAGCCCTTTAGTGATTTCTGTGGTGGGAAACTCCGGCGCTGGTAAGACTACCCTGATAGAACGGTTACTCAGGGAATTCAGCGGGAGAAGGTGTACAGTTGCGGCTGTAAAGCACTGCCCCTATGGGTTTGACCTGGATGTTGAAGGAAAAGACTCTTGGCGCTTCACGCAAGCGGGGGCAAGGGGAGTATTTCTTACCTCACCTAGCCGAGTCGGGCTCATAGAGGACAAAGAGCCTGTTCCTGGGCTAAAAAGTATTGCCGAGCACTACTTTCCTAGCTTTGACATTGTGTTCGGTGAAGGATTTAGTGAAGAGAGAGAAGTAGCCAAGATAGTAGTACTCAGGAAAGGGATTAGCGATTATGTCCAATCTCCACAAGATGATATCCTGGCTCTGGTAAGTGATTTTGAGATAAAAGGGGAAAAGCCCGTATTCAAGCCCGATGATGTATCTGGGATAGCCAATTTTATTGAGCAGCTTCTTGCTCAGGAGGACAGGATGGGAAGCTCAGTTACCCTTGTTATCAATGAGAAACCGGTTCCACTGAATCCCTTTGTCCAGGGCGTTTTTAAGAACGTAATCATAGGGATTATAGATACCCTTAAGAGGAAGGACGAAAAATTGAAGCAAATTGATATAACAATTAAGTTAGGCGATGATGAGGGGTGAAGGGGATTAACCCCCCTAGTTAGAAAGACAAAAGGGTTGATGGGATATCAAGAGCACAAACGAAAGGCACCCAAGAGCGTAAGCTGTGCCATTCTTACCATTTCTGATACCCGGACGGAACGGGATGATGAGTCAGGCAGGCTACTCAAGCAAAAACTCAGCGAAAACGGTCACCGGGTAATATCGTATTGTATTTTAAAAAATGATGCAGACTCTATCAAGAAAAAGATATACGAACTCCTGAAAGAGGAGGAGCTTCAAGTCATCATTACCAGTGGTGGCACTGGAGTGAGCCACAGGGATATTACCATAGAGACGATATACCCGATTCTGGAGAAGAAGCTGGATGGCTTCGGAGAGCTTTTTCGGTTCTTAACCTACAGCGAGATAGGCACTGGAAGTATTATGAGTAGAGCCATTGCCGGTGTAGCCGGGGGGAAGGTTATCCTTTGTCTCCCTGGTTCTCCTCAGGCAACAAATCTGGCAATGGACAAGATAATTCTACCCGAGATTGGGCACCTAGTTATGGAGGCAACAAGGTGAAGCCTTTTGGAGCACTTCTTCCCTTTGAGGAAGCAAAAAGGGTTATCGACGCCAACATAAAGCCAATCACAAGGACTGAGATAATCAATATTGACGATTCTTTGGGGAGGGTTGTGGCAGAGGACATTGTGGCTACTTTAAGCATACCCCCCTTTGATAGAGCGGCTATGGACGGTTATGCTGTTAAAGCCAGGGATACCTTTAATTCTAGCCAGTTAAATCCCAAAGTGCTTGACCTAATTGGCGAATTACATGCTGGGGAAACACCCCAGAAGAGGGTGAATACCGGGGAGTGTATTCAAATTGCTACCGGGGCAATGATGCCCAAGGGTGGGGATGCTGTGGTTATGGTTGAGGACACCGAGGCGGAAAACAAGAAAGTAAAGGTGTTCAAATCGGCCTATCCGAAAGCCAATGTGGCTCCTAAGGGGGAGGACATCAAGGAAGGGGAGCTTATTCTAAGGCACGGCTCTATTTTGAACCCAGGGAAGATTGGGGTGCTCGCCTCTCAAGGGATAAATCAAATCAGAGTCTATGAACAACCGAAAGTGGCTATAATCCCTACAGGGGAGGAGGTATGCGAGGTTGGCAAAAGGCTAAGGCAAGGGCAGGTCTACGATATTAACTCCCACACTATCTCCTCGGTGGTGAAGGGGAACGGTGGCATTCCTATCAGGCTTGGAATCGTCAGCGATGACGCCGAGGAAATCAAATCAACAATTGCCGAAGCTTTAAAAAGTGACCTTGTGGTTATTTCGGGGGGTTCCTCTGTGGGGGAGAGAGACCTACTATTCGATATCCTCCGGAATCTGGGTGAGGTTCTCTTTCACGGAATCCAAGTCAAACCCGGAAAACCAACTATTTTTGCCATGATGCAGGGTAAGCCAATCCTGGGGATGCCTGGCTATCCTACTTCCTGTCTGATTAACACCTATCTACTCCTTCTGCCAGCGATAAGAAAGATGGCTCACTTGCCAGCGAGGAGAGACGAGGTCGTTGAGGCTAAGCTCTCCCGAAGAGTCCCCGGAAGCGTGGGAAGAAGGCAATTTTTAACCGTTAAGATTGAGGGAAGTAATGCCATCCCCCTGTTTAAAGAATCGGGAGCGATAACGAGCGTAGCTGAGGCGGATGGCTACATTGAGATAGCGGAGAATATCGATTTGGTGGAGAAGGGTCAGCCAGTCACGGTAAGACTGTTCTAGATTATTCTGGTATCAAGCCTCATTCTCCACAACCTTTAGCTCATCCCCAGCCTTTACTGCTCCACCTTTGACTACCCTGGCGAATATCCCCTCCTTGGGCATTACGCATTTGCCTATCTGGCGAAGGATAGCGCAGCCGGTATGGCATTCCTTTCCAATCTGGGTCACTTCCAGAATGACACCCTTCCCTACAACCAGCCGTGTGCCGATGGGTAAGGAGACCAGGTCCAACCCCTCCACAGTAAGATTCTCGGCAAAATCCCCGGCACTTAACTCCAACCCCTGGCTGCGCATCTTCTCAATGCTGGCTAAAGCCAGCAGGCTTACCTGTCGATGGGTATTAGAGGCGGCATGGGCGTCGCCTACCAGACCATAATCTTCTTGAAAGAATCCTTCGTCTATGGGGTTTTTACTCACCCCCTTCGTGTCGCTTCGGCACACTGCTAATATTTTAGCCATATCTTGACTCTCCCCTTTTTCTTTGGTAGATTCCGCTTTTCCCGCCCCTTTTACTTTCCAGGTATATTTCGGCAATAGTCATCTCCCGGTCTACAGACTTACACATATCGTAGATGGTCAAGGCGCTGACTGAGGCTGCGACCAAAGCCTCCATCTCCACCCCTGTTTTGCCTGTGCTCTTCACTCTGGCTGTAATCTCTATAGAGTTATCCCCAATCAGGTCAAATTCAATAGCGATGTTGTTAATCAGTAACGGATGACATAAGGGTATCAAGTGGGGCGTCTTTTTTGCTGCCATTATACCAGCGACCCTAGCTATGGCCAGGACATCTCCCTTTTCAAACCCAAAAGTCTTGACAAGTTTTAGGGTGGTCGGCTTCATTATCACCTTGCCTCTGGCTACAGCCTCACGTTCCGTGTCACCCTTCTCGCTTACATCAACCATTCGGGCTTCACCCTTTGAGTTTACATGAGTTAGCTTGGTCATCATCTCTTTCCTTATGCCTCCTCTATTTTAGTTTTCACCCAGATGCCCTAGCCTCCTATCTGACACATCGGACGCCTCCCTGAGGCAAGCCCCTCGGTGAGGTGGTGCTGCTCCGGTTTAATGGCGACTGCTTGTTGGATAAGGTGTCTCAGTTCATCCACATTGGCTCCGTTGCGTAGTGGCTCCTTCAAGTTGACTTCGCTATCGGCTTGAAGGCAGGGCAGTAACTGCCCATCGGAGGTTAGGCGAAGGCGATTGCAACTATGGCAAAAGGGCTCGGTCACCGGGGTGATGAAACCTATGGTACCCCTAGCCCCGGGCAGTCGGTAACACCTGGCAGGACCATTGCCTGCTTTGACGGTGCAAGGCTCCAGTTTCCCTAGAGATTGAATATATTCTCGGATTTCTCGGGCAGATACAGTGTCAAGAGCTTTAACCTTCGTCATCCTGAAAGGCATGAATTCTATAAACCTCATATGCCATCCTTGGCTAGTGCTCATTTGAGCCAAATCGATAGTTTCATCGTCGTTTATGCCCCGCAGAACGACCATGTTTATTTTGATGGGGTGCAGTCCAGCGAGATGGGCTGTCTCTATACCCGAGAGCACCTCTCCCAGTTTATCCACGCCGGTAATATGCTTGAACCTATCTTCCTTTAGTGTATCCAGACTCACATTAACCCGTTTTAGCCCAGCCTGCTTAAGCTCAACAGCATACTTACTTAAAAGGGTGCCGTTGCTAGTAAGCGAGATATCGTCAATGCCTTCTATTTGGGAAAGCATCCAGACTAATTTGCTCAGATTAGGTCTCAACAGGGGCTCGCCACCGGTGATACGTACTTTATTAATACCCATACTGGCAGCTATATGAACTATGTGTTGGATTTCCTCATAACGGAGAATATCATCATGCGATAGGTGGGGTATTGAGCCTGCTGAGCAGTAGATGCAGCTCAAATTACAGCGGTCAGTAACCGAGATTCGCAGGTAATTTATGCGACGCTGAAAGGAGTCAGTTAGACCATCTTTACCAGTTAATTTTAAACTCACTTGGCTACCTCTTTTCAATAGCGTAACTCCTAAGCTCTGCCGGCAGTTTCTGCAGGTCGTTGGTAATGGCAGGGATGATAGGTGGTTGACCATTAGCCTTCATAATAGCCATTCCTTTCTCGCTCAGCAAGAATTTAGTCCAGGCAATGGCTATCTCTTGGCGGGGGAAATTAGTGGGAATGGTTACTCCATAAACTATAGGCTTTCCCCTTTTAGTCAGGGTCTCACCCGGTTTTTCTCCGGCAATCTCTACCTGCACCGTAGCATAGTAGTCCGTGAACTCCTGGCTAGACAGGTCAATTTCAACAGGTAACTCGACAAAGTTCAGTTTATGTTGCGCCGCTAATGATGTATACTCAAAGGCATAGTCAAGGTCGCCTGTTTCCAGCAGGGCAATAAGGTCAGTCTCCTTCGGTCTAGTTATATCCCCAGCCGCCCCGTGGAGTTTGTCATAGAGTCCGGGAATAGCGTAGTAGTCTTCAGCCAGTTGCCAAACCATTAATGTCCTATAGCCGCAGGGATCCTGGTCAGGGTCACTACGACCATACTTCACTCCATCACGCTGTAGGATTTCATACCAGTTGTCTTTATTTATCTCATCCTTAAACTTTGACTTATCAGTATAGGCAATACACATTCGGTTACTGGCGAAGATAATATACCATTCGGCATAATCAGGGAACATAAGCTGGGGGATAAGGGTATAATCGGCTGAGCCAATTACACCACACTCCTTATCCAGCGCGGTAACCTTGCGAATGGTAGTAGCACTGCCAGCTCCTTCAGCTAGAATCTCCACATCTGGATAGAGCTGGTTAAACTCCTTACTGATTTGGGCAAAAGGTATGGCTAGGCTGCCGGCGTGGTATATCGGGAGTTTACCTGACAGGGTAGCCGGTGGTGCCGGCTCGCTGGTGCAGCTAGCTATCAAGGTCAATGTTAAAACCAAGACCAAAAACAGACTGATGGCGAATCGTTTCATTTAGACTTCTTTCAATAGCATTTTTGTGCCATATTCACCCGTTAAAAAATATGGACGGCTGATGCTTTAAAAGTTATATAAACCTTCTGTCCTTCAGCCAGTCCCATGTCCTCAAAGGAGCGGCGGGTAACCAAACAGATAAAGTCTGGCGGCAGTGTAACCGTCAGATATAGTGTTGACCCCTTGTCAATAACACTGGCGATAGTGCCACAAAACGAGTTACGAGCACTGGAGTGTAGTGGCTCAGGAGAAATTAGAATATCCTCAGGTCGGATAGAGGCACGCAGTTTACCCCGAAGGTTAGTAACCACTGCTATGTCAGCACTCTCAGTACGAAAGGTAGGATTCCCACCCCCGGTGTCTACCACCTCCCCGGTAAGTATATTCCTGACCATAGTAAAACGTGCTACAAACTCAGAATTAGGTTGACGAAATATTTGGGTGGGAGTGCCTATTTGTTTAATACGCCCCTCACCTAAGACAGCGATACGGTCGCCTAAAGCGATTGCCTCCTCAAAATCGTGGGTAACATGGATGGTAGTCACCTTCAATCGGTTATGAAGCTGGCGAAGCTCCCTCTGCACTCCTTCCTTAGTTTCAGGGTCAAGGGCACTGAGTGGCTCATCAAGGAGAAGCACCTCAGGTTCAACACTGAGGGCTCTAGCTAAAGCCACTTTTTGTCGCTCACCTCCACTCAAAGTACCGGGGCTTCTGTGCAGAAGAGAGGCTATGCCCAGCAAATCGGAAAGCCAGTTGAGTGTCTCTCTCAATTCCTGCTGAGACTGCCTATGAAGCTTTAAACCAAAAGTGATGTTTTCAGCTACTGACAGGTGAGGGAATAAGGCATGGTCTTGATAGACAATACTAATACCCCTCTTTTCTGGCTCAAGTTGTGTTACCTCTTTTCCTTTAAGCCATATCTCCCCGCTTTTAACTGGATAAAGCCCAGCCATGGATTCCAGTAGCACCGTCTTGCCAGCACCAGTTGGTCCCAGAATAATAAAGTATTCACCTGGCTCCACATCCAGGTTAATATCACGAAGTAGAAAGTTACCCAGGTCAACACAAAGATTTTTTATCTGTATCATGTTTTCTGCCCCCGATACACCAGTAACCTGATAGCAATAAAGGAGGTGAGACATACTAGAATTAGTAACACTGCCACCGGTTGGGCGTAGTCTAAGCCGTAGGACTCAAATCTCTCGTAGATAAGGGTAGAGGCTACCATAGGATGATAGGCCAGTATAATCACTGCGGCAAATTCGCTTATGCCTCTGGCCCACATCATCACACCGCCAGCTATAATGCTGCGCCAAGCCAGAGGAAGGGAAATCTTAAAGAAAGACTGCCAAGGGGATGCCCCTAGGGAACGAGCCACCTTTTCCAACCTGACATCTACTTTCTTAAAGCCCTCCTTGGCTGAATCAATTAGAAAGGGGATACTGACAAAGAGCATGGCAACAACAATGCCGGCAACAGAATCAAAAAAGTCAATGCCGATAAGGTGAAAAGCCTTACCAGCAAAAGAGCTACGACCGAAGACAAAGAGGAGAGCAATACCGGCAGCAATATGGGGCACCACAATAGGCACATCAATGAGTCCCTCCACCAAGTTCTTACCTGGGAAATCAACCCTGGCTAGCAGGTAGGCTAGAGGCACTCCCAGTAGAAAGCCAATAACTGTAGCTATCAAGGCGGCATATAAAGTCAGCCCGATGGAGCTTATAACCTCACTGTCAAGGGCTGTCTCCAAAAGGAGCTTGGGGTCAGAAGCAACTATCATCTTAATCAAAGGCACAATGATAAATAGGAAAATAACTGACCCCAGTAGCATAAAGGTGAGTGTCATGCTGTTGGAAGTAAACGATTTCTTATCCACAGAGCCACCTCCAGCCAATACTATTTACTATGCTCGACATAAAAAAGCACCTCCGAAAGGAGGTGCTTTGAAAATAGACAATTAAAATGTCTATTAGTAAGCTCTCCTTTCCAAACACGGGCGGCGTGAGCGTTTCCCCTCACACCTTATCGGTTGCTGCCCATAGGCAGAATGCCATTAGGTACAGCAACTCGGAGGCTTCTATTCAGCTCTATAAGGTCTTTTCAGCACCTTATAGGCATATCAAATATACTTTATTGACCACTCATAAGTCAATAGGATAATTAGAGGACAAAAAATAGAGGGGCAGGCTTTTAAGCCTGCCCCTTTTGTTATACCAGAAAACCTATCCCTACCCCTTTATGCCCTGCGTCTCCTTACTACCAGGAGGTAGACCAGCAGACCAACTACCACTACTCCGGCAACTATCCACCACCAAGGGAAGGGAGACGGAACCGGAGGAACTACCGGTGGTGGAACTACTGGCGGTGGGACTACCGGAGGCGGGACTACCGGAGGCGGGACTACCGGAGGCGGTGCCACTTCCCTGACCGTAAATGTGCTTGACAGACCATTGATATTTACGGTATAGGTTCCGGCAGCATCCTTGGTTGTGGTAAAGGTTACCTTCTGGCTAGCACCACCAGCCAGGGTTACATCCTGGGTAGCTACCGCTACACCGTCTATCTTAAGGGTTATCTTGTAGCTGTCAGCGAGGTCGCCAGTGTTAGTAACCAGGGCGCTGACGGTTACCTTTTCTCCGATGTCAACCTCCTCAGGAGCTATAGCCAGGTCAGTGGCGGTGAAGACAGCGGGACGAGTGTAAGCTACGACGGTAAAGGCGGTGAAGTGGCTTACACTGGCAGTGATGGTATTGGTTACCGGGTCAACAGTGGAAACCAGGTTAACCCACTCACCAGCCGCCTCATCCCATATAGTGATGACTAGGTTCTCTTCGGCAACGCCTTCCGGTATAAGAGCCGGGTCATAGGTGAAGGTCAAAGTTATAGGCGGGTCAAAGGTAGCATCATCAGGACCAAGGTCATAGGCCAGACCGATAACATTGGAATCCGCAGGTGGGGCTGGTGGGTCTTCCATCTCGGTTACGCTTATCTCAGAGAGTGGCTCCTCTTCAATAAGACCGATAGTGCCCTCATCAATAGTGAGCTCAACATTGCCATCCTCGGATTCAGTGGTAACGGCCTCGGTAAATTCGCCCTCACTGGTGACAACATCAGATACATCGGTAACACCTTCTTCAGCCGAAGGTCTGTCTCCCCCTCCCCCCTCAACAGCGGCTGTTGGTCCGGAGAGGGTGAACTCACTACTGGTCTCGGTGAAGGTCTCGGTGCGGGTTGAGGAGGTGGCGGTAATGCTAACCTCAACTTCATATCCACCCGCCGGCCAACCTGATGATGGTGATGTCCAGGTAACAGCGTATGTTATTGCTGCTGCCCCGGTTTGGTATCCGTATCCGGTGACCTGGCCGAAGGAATAGCCAGTTCCTTTCCAATAAGCATAGCCAGTGCCAGAGAAGTATGCCCAGGTAGGCGCCGTGGCGGTGACGCTTACTGTACCACCGCCACCGGTGTCCGTATTCGAATAAGTTGCAGTGCCTCCATCGGTTAGAGGCAGGTTGGAGCAGGTAGCCTTTTTAGTAGTGTCAGCTACATTATAGATTTCCATGTCGATACTCTGTATCGGCACGATTTCTGTGCTGCCAATGTCTACTGTTATGGAGAAGGAGTGGGTAGTGCCAAGGCTGCCGGAGGGAAGAGTCGGAAAGCTTATCTCAAGTGCTCTAACCGGTGTTGGTGAAACAAACCACAATGAGGCAGCAACGGCTAATACCAAAGCAACTGGTATTGCTATCTTAGATAGTCTCTTATTATAGCTCATCAATCGTTTCATTGTATCTATAGTTCCTCCTCTTTTTCTCGAAGCCCTCGCCATTTGCCGAGCGTGGGCCGACCTTAAGTGTTGCAGTGTCTCTTGATTCCCCAAAATTTTGGCTATATCGGACGGAATCTTTCCAGCTAAAATAGTTAACTCATCTTTGTCTGCATTTAAAGCCTCAGCCAGTTGTAATATTACCTTTTGGCTAGGTGGGGGCATTGCCCCACTCTCAATTTTGCTAAGATAAGTAAAGTCAACTCCAACCTTATTGGCAAGCTCTCTCTGAGTCATGCCAGCCTGTTTTCGTAACTGTTTTAACCTTACCCCAAATTTTTGAGCTTCCATATTATATCCTCATAAGAAGTTCAGGCTTCTTTTCACATAGTATACACTATGTTGAGTAAAAAGTCAAGTCCTTGTTTAAAATTATACACAACCTCAGCCAAAAAGTCAAGACCCTTTAGACAAATATACACTATGTTGAGTAAGAAGTCAACAAATCACTCTACTGTCTGGGCTTCCTTGAGCAAGTAGATATTTTCCCTCACCTCCACCAGGTCAGGGTTGTTACATTCCCCCCGGTTATAGACAATAGAAATGCCGTTTTCCCTCATAAAATTGGTGTCTTTACAGCCACTCTTAAGGAAGGTATAGGCTTTATTATCTTTGGCGGTGGGATGGGTATGTATCCTGGTATAAATACCCTTCTCGGTGATGGCGGTAAAGGCAGTTGCCTTCCAGGGGTCAAGTATTGCCTTCTTATACTCCTCACCCACATTCTCACTCACCCAAACGAATGCCTGGTAATCTTCCCTGTCTATCAGGTGATAGTAAGGGGTATCCTGACGGTCAGGGATAGTTATAGCCAGTGTCAAGCCGATAAGAGCAAGACACAAGATAAAACCTACATTTTTTGTAAGTAGAGGCACCTTTAGCCAGGAGGCAAGCCTCCCTGGTAACCTGAGGTTCTTGACCCCCATCAATCCGGCACCAGCTACAATACTCATGAGCAACATCATATACATTAATCCCCGAAAGTACAGGTGCTCTATTCCGTAGTGGAAGGTAAAATAAGTAACAAGTATTACCAGTAGCGCCAATAAGCCAAATATTAAGCTGTAGCTTTTCTTTCCACCCCTTATTGCCAGCAGGAAGATGCCTAGGAGACAGAACAGGATGGGTAGATAACCATAGTCCTGTATAACCCGGGGCAGGTCAATATATGTCGGAATCAGTTGCGGGCTGAGTAGCGCCTTCACTGTGGTGAGCAACAGACTAAATATCCAGGGAAAGGGTGCCAGGAAGGGAATAGCTATAGCCAGCGTTATCCCCAGGCTGTGCTTGAAGTTACCCTTCAGATTGAGCAGGATGTAAGGGGCGAGGAAAATGGCTAGACAAACCGCTGAAGTTGCATGTATTGACAATAGAAAGCAGGTGAAGATAAATAGTGCTAGATAAGACCAGCCGGTTCTGAAGTTGAAGGCAATAAAGAGGGACAGAGGGATGAAAAGTAGCCCCATAGCCACCGGAACCATAAAGGCAGGCCCCAGTATGCCTACTGTGGTTGGTATTAAGCAGGTAAAGAGGGCAGCCTCCCAGCCAAACCCCTGTCGGCGAGCCAGGACATAGACTGACAGGGCGGTAATCATAAAGATGATGCTGGGGAAGTATCTGAAGATATTCATCCAAGAAATTCCGCTGATACTTTGGAACACGCCCCAGAATAAGTGGTAGCCAGCCTCCAGTAAGAACGAGCCAGCAAAGGTAGTGCTCCCTGCCCCCATGAGCGCCTTGGAGCGAGCCAGGTTAACCCACTCATCAACATGCAGCGGGTAGGGGTAGTTGTAATGAGGAATAAAAGCGATGTAGAATGCCAGTGCCAATATCGGCAATAGCATCACATAATCAACTTTAGGGATTTTATGAACATCGGGTAAGGTCATATATCTCCCAAGCTGAAAGTTGGTGGGGAGGAAATGTAAAGCATGGATTGGCTAACTCCAGTTAGAGAACTCTTCCAGTTTGCTCTCCCTTTCCTTGAGCGCTTACCCATCATCAGGGCGCTCTTGGGGTTTATATTCGTCTTCTTTTTGCCTGGCTTCGCCTGGACACTCGTATTTTTCAAGCAGATTAATGTCATCGAAAGGATTGCCCTTTCCTTCGGACTGTCCATTGCTATGGTAACACTTAGCCTCCTTTCCCTGAGTAAGCTGATAGGAGTGAGGATTACCGGGTTTAACTCTGCCCTGATTATCATTGTTATTACCATTGTACCTATAGCACTCTATTATCTCAAGAGGCTTATAAGAGGTCGTTTATCAAGGTGAAATTGAAGATGCTTTAAAAGCGGCAGTCGGTAGCCAGGATTCAGCAGGGGCGACTGAGTTCTAAACAACCATCCTTCGCTCATAGTTTTTCTTTCCCAAAGCCAGTCATGAAAAAGTCCTCCGAGGGTTTAATTTAGCCGTTTCAATAGGTATGGTGGTAAATCCCCGCTTAGATAGTTTCTCAGTAGTTACCAGCAGGGCTTCAGCATCGTGATTCATTTGAGACACCAATACTATTATTGCCGGTGGTGCATGCTCGGTGACCCGTGACAGGGCAAGAGTTGCCGGATGGTTTTTGGCTGCTTCCTCTATAGCCTCGTATTCAAAGTTAAGCATGCTGAGCAGCCGCTGAGCTGGTTGTGACGTCGCCTGTTTGAGCAGGGTAGTATTTCGCCTGAGTTTATTAATGTCAGGCGGTTGTAAAAACCGATGAACAAATTCTACCGAGGTGATGTCCTTTACTACTAACAGCGTCTGCTTAAGTATTTCCCTGGGGTCTATAACGGCTGTGGTAAGGACAACCTTCTGGTGATTATAGATAGCCAGTGCAGCGGGTATTGTCTCCTGGGCTAGGGTTAGGGCTGTGGTTATTAGATTAAAGGCTAGCTTATCAGCCTCCTCGGCGTCGGTAACTGAGAGGTTAACCGCTATTATAGCTGCTTGTTCACCGGCCTCAGTGTATTCTTTAATTATCAGCTGGCTCAATTTTAGGGTATGTTTCCAGTCTATATCCCTTAGCTGGTCACCAGGTTGATAGGTTCGGCTGTCGAAGTACTCTATGCCCCTTTTTGGTATCGGAACGGTCTCAGGCGGCATCGTGGTGGCTACAGTAGCTCCAGCCCCGGTCTGCTCCAGATATCTTATCGCCAGCCACTCGGCATATCTTGCCCTCGGGATTACGTGTAGCTCCAGCGGCTCAATCACCTGGTTTATCTGGATAACCCCCCGGGGGTCTATAACTGATAGCTGGAGCTGAGGGTGTATCGGTGGTTGTACCAGCCCGGGGAGTTCGCGGCCGAGCAGCGAGTCACGATCATCGGTCCGCGGCAAAGGGCGATCGAGAACGTGCGCATCCTGGGACCCGTCCGCGAGCGGACGCAGGTCGAGATCTCCCTCACCGACGCGATCGCGCTGGGCATCGACGCCCCGGTTCGCCCCTCGGGGAAGGTCGAGGGTACCCCGGGGGTGCTGGTGCTCGGACCGGAGGGCATTCTCAACATGAAGGACGGAGTGATCCGGGCGGAGAGGCACGTCCACATG
>SDBU01003484.1_pt1 | contig 19955 bp, 15 predicted proteins | sample 2277071 | NCBI WGS metagenome assembly SDBU01 (sample SAMN10397929, study PRJNA504765) | marine sediment metagenome | isolation source: marine sediment core GS08_GC12, 126 cmbsf | place: Arctic Ocean: Gakkel Ridge, Loki's castle | collected 2008
CAAAAGAGAATATGATGATATGATATCTAAACGCAATGCGCAGGTTTATAATGAGGAATTATTTATAAAATTGACACGAGAGATAATTACTTTTGCAAAAAATATATTAATACCAGCCACAAGGGATTATGCGCTATCTGCTCAGTCTTACTCTAATATTTTTGGATTCAATGAATTATTAAAAGTATCAACTGAATATGGATTTAGGTATTTAGTTATTGGTTACTAATTATACTCAATTGATTCATTAATGATAGTGTGCAAAATTTTATAAGAATATTATCTGGTCGTATTGCCTTTTTCATCCATTTTTCGCTGAAAATTCCGTAGTATTTCCGTATCAGGAATTTCATGATCTTCTAATATACTGTTATTATTGGCGGATAGTGTGGATGCTCCAAGGGACTTAATATGCCGTGGATTAAAATTTAGAGGGCCAATCCATTGTTGAATTAGCCCTATTTTGATAGAAGGCTTGTTACAATACTGCTACAGAAATCTGTAAGTGTTTATATTGTTGATAGTTCATTGGGCACAAAGCCCAATGGAGAGATATTTCAGTTTATATCAGTGCCAAAATTGTCTTACTGGTGACATACCAAGTATTCATTGCTGACGATAACCCTGTGGCTTACATATCCTTTGGCTACAGGTGCAATTCCTGCCTGTAATACACCTCAACAACCGCCCTTTTTAAATTAGTTCATATCACAGGTAGAGGAATTTGTGAGTCCAATTTCTACTGCCTACCACAAGTGAAATTTATAATATGTTATTAATTTAGACTAAAAGTCAGATTGATAATATGAAAAAGGGTGACACAGTTAGTATCACCCTTTTAAGTATAATCTGATTTTGTTTATCAGTATGGAGAAGTATTTCCGAGTGGGTCGGTTTTGATTAACAATACATCAAAATCACCATTTCCGTATGATCGAGTAATACCAGTAATTATAAATCCACCATCGGTAGTTTGTTGAACGGATATACCCTCATCATCTTCACTTCCACCAAAGGTTTTGTTCCATTCTTCAACCCCCACCGAATTGGTTTTGATTAAAAAAACATCAAAATCACCATTCCCAAAAGAACTGGTAGCACCAGTTATAATATATCCACCGTCAGTTGTTTGTTGAACTGAATGACCACTATCCTCTTCATCCCCACCGTAAGTTTTGTTCCATTCTTCAACACCCTGAGAGTCAGTTTTAATTAACCAAATATCACTTCTTCCGTTTCTATTACCAAAAGACCTCGTAAATCCAACGATGATATACCCACCATCTGTAGTTTGTTGAACAAAATTACCCCATTCACTATCCATCCCCCCAAATATTTTGTTCCACTCTTCATTTCCGTTGGAATCAGTTTTAATTAACCAGACATCTTCAACATTGTCTCGAGAATAATTAGTAACACCGGATAAAATATATCCACCATCTGTGGTTTGTTGAACACAATTACCTATATCCCCTCTACTTTCATTAAAAGTTTTATTCCACTCCTCGTTTCCTTGTGAGTCAGATTTTATCAACCATAAATCCATTCCTTTCAGTAGTGAATATGTTGATCCTATAATAATGAAACCACTATCTGAAGTTTGTTGGATAAACTTACTGTCGCCCAGTCTTTTTCCTCCAAAAGTTTTATTCCACTCTTCAATTCCGTTAGAATCAGTTTTAATTACCCAGACATCAGGACTACGATCTTTAATCCAAGTTTGCCCAGTAATTATATATCCTCCATCAACAGTAATATCAACTGATGAACAAACATCCCTAAACTTTCTACCAAATGTTTGATTCCATATTTCATTTCCATCTGAATCGGTTTTTATCAACCAGAAATCACTACTACCGTTCCCAAAAGAACTTATGGAACCGGATATAATATACCCACCATCAAGAGTCTGTTGGATATATGAACTATAATCCTTGTCACTACCACCAAAGGTTTTTACAAATGTGGTTATATCATTTTGATTTTTAGGATTGTCAAAAGAATAAATGAAAAATGTTGAAACAATTATTAACCCAAACCAAATCTTCTTCATTGATTATTTCCCTCAATGTCAATGATATGCCAATTCACCTTCCTTGAAATTAGTGGAATAGTAGAATTAGAACAAGGAGAAGAAATAGCGGTAGTTGGTCGTTGAGCTGATTAAGTAGATTTACTGCTTACTGGTGGCATACCGTTTTTTTGCATTGCTGTAAGTTAAGCTATATTTGCAGTTACGCAACCACGCCAAAGTACTTTTAAGCCATTGGCCGTGTGTTCGAGTCGCACAGGAGTCTAATTATCTTAGATAAGTACGCAAGCGATTGGGACGGTTGGCAATATAATAAGAGGGCTGACCCTTCAAAATTAAAGCAGAATCAGCCCTATATCGACAGGAGTTGTGCTACAATCTGACTACATTATTCTGTAAGTTCACATATTGTTGACACTTCGTTGGGCTCATAACCCAAAGTTGCAGACTGATCGGGTCTGCAGACTCCCCCTGCCGGCGAAATGTCAGCTGATTAATCCTGGTTCCCGGGTGGCTGAGAAATAAAACAAAAATGATAAAGCGCTAATCTAATTGGGTTGGCCGGTTTACAAAATGAAAAGACCGGTATAAGAAAACTACCAGCCGGCGGCCGGAATTAATTGGCCTGTTGGCAAAATGTGTAAGCCGTTTGGCAAAGTGGTAAGGTCAGTTTTATACTCTGCCTAGCCGGCAACCGAACTAAAAACTGGCTTACCAACTCTTCCAAGTCACTTGTAAGAGTATAAAACTCGTTGACAGGTTTACACAAGCCGTTTTGCGAAAGGATTTTCAGGACTCAATCTCCCCCGTTATAATAAATTTACAGCCGCATGTGTCCTTTTCCATATATAAAGAAACACTCCGGTTGGTAGCCTAAAAATCATCATTGAAATCTTCTCCACCGCGTTGCCGTTGATCATTCCGCTCACGGAAATTGTTGAAGTTGTAACTGAGAGTCAGCATTATTATGGGAGTATTTCTCGATGAAAGATTATAAGTATAAAAGCCGGTTCCCTCCGAAATGGATTCTCTCACCGATGAACTAAAAACATCATTGATCTGCAGGATTGCTGAAAGTTGACGCCCCAGCAGATTCTGACGTAATCCTAAATTGGTTGTGAATGAGCCTTCTCTTTCACCTTGGGCAGTGACCGTGGCACTGGAATAACGGCTGGTAACCTGCAATCTGGTATTGTCACCTATCCGGAATGTATTATTCAGGCGGAGATTCCAGTTAGTGCTGGATTGATCGAATTCATTGCCGTAGAGGTCTGCAGCCAGGGAGAAGAAATACAGGTTGCCGGTCAGACTGATATCCCACCAGCTGATTTCCCGCCAGTTGCACAGCAACTCGATGCCCTGAGAATAACTGGTACCCACATTTTCCGGGACCCGCAACATCACATTGGGAGCATAAACTGATCTTACTCGCTCAATAACGTTTTTTGTCTGGCGGTGATAGGTTTCGATTGAGATGATATTTTTACGGAATGGGATCTGAATCCCCAACTCATAGGAATTGATATATTCCGGTTCCAAATCCGGATTACCCGAACGCACATTATAAGCATCGCTCCAGGTGATGAATGGCTCCAGATACCAGCCCCGCGGGCGATTGATCCGGCGCGAGTAACTGGCCATAAGCTGAAGTTTCCCTTTGAATTGGTAGGAACTATGCAGGGCTGGAAAGATATCCCAGCGATTGATTTCAAAACTTTCATTACTATCAGACAATTCGATTTGACGATCGGTAAATTCGCCCCGTACCCCGATCTGGAAACCCAGGCGACCGGCTTCGCGGGCCAGCATTGAATAGAAGGCGTGAATATTGCGCTCATAGGCGATATTGTGGCTGAATGCGGGTGTATCAATGTATTCTCCGCTCTCAGAATCATAAGCGGAAAGACTGGTAATATCTTCACTTTTGCCCATACGACCATCATAACCGGCTTCGAGTCTGGCAGCGCCCGCAATGGGCCGGCTATAATTAAGCTCTAATTGTCCCCGGAAAGAAGGACCATCCTCGGTTGTTATCTGCCCGGAAGTAATCAAATTATCCGGATTCATTAATTGGTTAGTAGATCGCTCATTGCCGCCCCGCCCAAAAGCACTCAGCCGGGCGGTAAACTCGCTTTCACTGCTGAATTGGTGCCGGTAATCACCGCTAATAACTGCCATGGAACCGCCCCGTTCGGTACTGCTGGAACTGGTATATTCTGTACTGAGATTTCCGACATCAACGGTTGCCAGATAATCCAGGTTTGATCCCCGTTCCATAGTGAAATCACCCAACCGAAAACTGAATACCAGATTGTCGCGGGGACTCAGAAAAAGCTCAACTTCACCATTTATACCCATCCGGCGGCGCTGGAACAGCGATGATCCCTGGGAATAAATAGTGGAAGTAGTGTCACTGTAATAGGTCCGGTTCTCAGTTTCCGTTTTGCCCGGATAGGAGCGCAGGTCGTAGTTGGCGCTTAGAGCAACACTGCCAAAATCGCTGCGATAACTGACCAAAACATTACCGCCGTATTTATCATCCAGTCCGGCGTTGGAATTCACCATTCCGCTGATCCCCTCCAGCCGTCGTTTTTTGGTGATCACGTTGACGATACCGGCTATACCTTCCGGGTCGTAGCGGGCTGAAGGATTGGTAATTATTTCAATATTTTCGATCGTCGAGGCCGGAATCTGCTGCAGGGCATCGCTGGCATCTAAGGCCGTGGGACGACCATCGATCAATACTGAAAAACTGGAACTGCCCCGTAATCGAACATTCCCTTCAATATCGACATTAATAGACGGTACGCTTTCCAGCACATCCACCGCCGTTCCCGATAAAGAAGAATATTCTTCGGTTACATTGACAATTTTCTTATCAATTCGATATTCCACCAGCGGGCGTTCGCCAACCACTTCTATCGATTCGGATTCCAGTACAGTCCGTTTCAATGCCAATTGTTTCAAATCGATCCGCATCCGTCTACGGCCAATTCGAATTGAATCAACGCTAAGAATGTGGTAGCCGATATACTTAACCTGGAGATAATAGCGTCCGGAACGAATTTCAGTAAGCAGGAACCGGCCCTGCTGGTCGGTAGTTCCACCGCTGACGTAGGTACTGTCGGATTCGCTATATACCATCATATTCACGTATTCCAGAGGATTGGAAGTAGCCTCATCAACCACTTGTCCCCTGATTATTCCCAGGGATTGTTGCGGGCGCTGGGCTAATAAAAGGCTGATATTCAGTATAATAAAAAAAACACTAATCCGGTTATGCATTTATCAATCCGATTTCGCTGATAATAGTTCTGTATGTCCGTCAATATTCATAATGCGGGTTCGAATTTAGCATCCGGGCCCCAAACAATTAATAAACTGACATTCTCTGTATCAATTTTCTGAAGCGGTAGTTACAGACTTTACAAATGAGGTACGCCCCAAACACGGGCATTAAACCAATATACCAGGTAAATTACCCCTGACTCCAATTACTAAATGGAAGATTCCACTTCTGCCATTAAATATGCTTTTCTGAGCGTGGGATCAGTTATCTCAAACTTATCAAGCAAAGGCGGGGGGGGGGCAATCGATAAAACAGTTTCGCATTCACTTTTACTACTCCTACAGCAGGAAATTTATAAACAAGCCGTCTGGTTTCATCCGGTCGAAGCCTGGTGTCTTTTACTATCTTTGACGCTATCCACGGCATCGCAGGAACTTTACCCGCTTGATTCGCAAAAACAATATGAAACACCCCGAATGGGTCTTCCTTAGCAGGATTGCTTACAAAATTACTCCAAACCTCCTGATTGTTTTGATCCAGCGCGGTAACCTTCAGAAATATCATTCGTGCCGGTTTGCTGGAGAACGTTGGTGAAGCTGCCATTACCTGTCTGAATTTTCCACTATGGCATCGTCACAGGATCAGAATATCAATCAGACCGGATAGGTTCTTACCAAGAAAATCCGGCATTAATTATTCATTCAATATTACATTCATTCTATCTGCAATTTGCATATCGTACACCCGGTCTAAATCCACAATATCTAATGCTTTTGGGGTAATTTTTCTAAAATATTTTTTATTCGCATCCCAATTGTCAATGATCGAACTACCAATGGATGATCCGGTATGGAAAATATGATTTCGTAATAACCGTAATATCATATTTTCACTACTTCTATCAATCTCCGATTCTTTAACGTAGTCATGATTTAGTTTATCGTGCAAATCCCGGTTTTTGGCATAAACCATGGCCAACCCTCCTGTCATCCCGGCACCAAAATTATTCCCAATTTCACCCAGGATAACAATCGTCCCGCGCGTCATATATTCACACCCGTGGTTTCCTATACCTTCCACCACACCGGAAGCTCCACTATTCCGAACAGCAAATCGTTCACCTGCTTTTCCGGCAATCAGGACCTCACCACCGGTGGCGCCATAAAGCGCAACATTCCCGATTACCGTATGCTCAGCTCTACGTTTTCGAATAGCTTTTGGCATGCGGATCGTAATGAGTCCGCCGGACATGCCTTTCCCAACGTAATCATTTGCTATACCTTTTAAACGCAGTTCAATACCATCGGCTAAAAAAGCGCCAAAACTTTGCCCGGCAGTCCCATTGAGTCGGTATTGGATACGGCCGTGAAAATTACGATTTCCGAAAAGAAAGGCAATCTCTCCCGATAACTTTGTTCCCACTGAACGATGCGTATTATTTATTTCGCGATAGATTACCGCTTGTCCATGGGTTAATAATTGGGGCCGAATTTCGTTAATGATCCCCTGGTCAATATCTTGCTCTTTCCGGGATTCAACAAAACTTACTTTCAGTTCCAATTCGAGTGGAAGACCCATTTTCAGTTTGGGATTCATGATAATGTCCAAGTTAATACCACGTTTGCGCATGTATTTTCTGAAACGATTATTGTACCGTAATAAATCGGTTCGACCGACGATGGAATGAATATCTGCAAATCCTAACTTACTTATATCTATACGAAGGCTCTCAGCCACACTTTCAAGATAGACTTTTACATTTTCCGCTTTCCCTTTATATTTTCCGGTATATGTTTCATCCTGTGTAGCAATTCCGGTTGGACAGGTATTTAAATGGCATCGTCGTACCATGACGCAGCCAAGCGCCACCAGCACAGCGGTTCCAAAATCATATTCTTCCGCCCCCAGAACGGCTGCCATAACAATGTCTCGGCTGGTTTTAATTCCGCCGTCTATACGTATAGTTACGCGATCGCGCAGTCCATTTTCGTTCAACACCTGATGCGTTTCTGCTAATCCAATTTCCCAGGGAAATCCCGCATGCTTCATCGATCCTAAAGGGCTGGCAGCGGTTCCACCATCAGCACCGGAAATTAGAATGATATCAGCGCCCGCCTTAACTACGCCTGATGCGATAGTTCCGATACCCGGTTGCGATACCAGTTTTACACAGATTTTCGCACGTGGATTTACTCTTTTTAAATCAAAAATTAATTGTTTCAAATCTTCGATACTGTAAATATCATGATGGGGTGGTGGTGAAATTAATGGTATACCTGGCGTTGAAGACCGTGCATTTGCAATTAGGGTAGAGACTTTATTCCCTGGGAGTTGACCCCCTTCGCCCGGTTTTGCGCCTTGTGCCATTTTTATTTGGATTTCCTGAGCAGCACTAAGATAATCAACTGTTACACCGAAACGCCCACTCGCTATTTGTTTGGTAAACGAATTCAAACTTTTATCCGGATTTGACGGATCAATCCGGTCTTGCGGTTCCCCACCTTCCCCCGTATTACTTCGGGCACCAGCCAAATACATTCCTTTGGCCAGGTCTCTGTGAGCTTTATCTGAAATTGCCCCGAATGACACTCCTCCGGAACCAAACCGGGATAAGAGTGACGAAGCCGGTTCAACCGAATCAAGTGCAATTGGATTTCTTGGGCTTTTTGCTGTCAGTAAATCCCTGATATAAACTGGACGTTCCGGGATAATCACTTCTACACTTTTACCTTTTGATAACCTTCTAATCTGTTTAAAGTTATTTGGACTGAATCCGTGAGCCTCACCCGAACGGTGGAAGCGGAAAAACCCTCGTTCAGAAAAATCAGGTTTTTCATACTGAAATGCCCGAGTGCTCTGTTCAACAAGTGCTTCATGAATAAATTGCATATTTATTCCACCAATTAAACTATCATTCGATGGAAAGTATTTTTTGGATAAGGCCTTATCCAAACCAATAATATGAAAAAGCATACTGCCGTGATAACTACTGATGGTGGATATTCCCATCTTTCCCATGATTTTTAACAATCCTTTTTCCAAAGCGAAGCGATAATTAGCCATAGCTTCAACCCAGTTCTCAGCCTTAAAATGTTCGCGAATTAATTCGTAAGCCATATAAGGGTAAACCGCACTTGCACCAAAACCAATTAAGACGGCAACATGATGATCTTCAACCACATCTGCAGACAGACAGATTAAAGATACCTGACTTCTCAATTTTTTCTTTACCAGATAATGGTGCACTGTGGATACAACTATTGCCATAGGAATAGATAGAGTATCGGGGCTTATACCCTCATTACTCAGGAAAATAATTTTTACACCTTCTTCGACCGCATCTTTACTGAGTTTTTTAATACGCTCTATGCGTGCTTCAATATTCCTGTCCTTTTTATAATGGCATTTTATTTTCCGATGGGGGAACCAATCATGGTACTGGTACAGTACCGTAACTTCACGTGGAGAAAGTATTGGGCTATTTATTCGTATTGACCGGTCAAATGATGGCTTTTCAGTCAATAAATTTTCTTCACTACCCAGATATTTAAACAATGCCATCACGGATCTTTCACGGATCGAATCAATCGGTGGATTGGTTACCTGTGCGAACATTTGTTTAAAATAATCATAAAATCGACGCGTTTGATCTGACATTGCTGCAATGGGAGTATCATCTCCCATGGAACCCATTGGTTCTCTTCCGCTGGTAGCCATTGGGATCAGAAAACGGGTTAAATCCTCGGCCGTCCATCCAAACGCCACACGCAGTCGCTGGTCAAATCCCTCTGATGGTAAATCAAACATAGTAAATTCTTCTTCTAACCCCAGGGGTTCAATAGATTTCAGATTATTCTTAAGTAAAGCACTGTATGGATGGCGGGTGGAAATATCCTCTTTTATCTCGGTATTAGTATAAATTGCGCCCGTTTTCAGATCAACACCGAAAATTTCACCCGATTGCATATGGTGATGCAGGTCCAAATTATCATCTTCTATATCGATTATCCCAGCCTCTGAAGCCATAACAACCAGACCATCTTTGGTAATAGAATACCGTAAGGGTCGTAACCCATTACGATCCATTTTTGCTCCGACTATATCACCATCAGTATAGACCAAGGCAGCCGGTCCGTCCCAGGGTTCCATAAAATTTTCATGATAGATATAAAAATCTTTAAGAGTTTGTTTCATGGTTCTGTATTGATCATAAGGGTCCGGTACCATCATCATCATACTTTGAAATATATTTTTACCACTGTGAACCAGAAACTCCAGTGCATTGTCAAAACTCAGCGAATCACTTCCTTTCATGTTCACTAAGGGCTTTAATAACTTGAGATCAGCACCCCAAAATTCTGATTGAATTTCTCCCTCGCGTGCTTGCATCCATAATCTATTGCCTTTGATGGTATTAAATTCCCCGTTATGGGCAATCATTCGAAACGGTTGAGCCATTGCCCAGGTAGATGCGGTATTGGTGGAGAATCGTTCATGAAATAGCACCATTTTCACAATATAATCAGGATGAGCCAGATCCATGAAAAATTGATCTAATTGTGTTGATGACATTAACCCTTTATAAACGACCGTTTTTGAAGAAAATGAACAGAAGTATGATTTCTTTTTCTCTAAAAGTATTTGTTTTTCTATTGATTTTCTCACCAGATACAAATGTGATTCAATCGAACGGTGCGGTAAATTTTTAATGCCAACGAGAAATTGTAAAGTTATTGGTCTTGATTCATTGGCTATATGCCCCAATACTTTGGGATTGGTCGGTGTCTCTCTGATGGCTGCTAATTCTATGGCAAATGACTTAAGTTGTTGGGTTACATTTTTAATGAGCCATTTTTTCTCATGGGGTGTTGTGAATACCATAGCAATACCCAGGGTATAATCTTGGGGAAATTTATAATTAAACTGATCAGCAAGGACCTGCTTGAAATACGATTTCGGAATATCCGTTAGAATACCTGAGCCATCACCAGTTTTTTTATCGGCAGATTTGGCCCCACGATGTGTTAAATGTTTAAGCGCGGTTAACGCCAATGGTAGAATACGTTTTTCGGGTTTACCGGACTGAGTAACTATGAACCCCGTTCCGCAGGCTTCATGGAAATGATCCGGAGCAATTAATGGACGTGGTTTCAAAATGTCAAGTCTTCTGCTTAAGTCTATTATCTTTGATAACCATTTACACAAAAAATTTTATACCCTTAATTGTAAACATTAATTATGTCTTTTTAACATAAAATATGTAGATATCTTTTTCTTTCTCTAACCCAAGATACTTATTTTTTGTGCTTTTACACCAGGCCGGTATGTCCTCCTCCGCACCAGGATCAGTAGCAAGAAGTTTAAGACGCTCATCTTTTTTCATTTCTTTCATCTTGCTGTTAAGTTTGACAATCGGCATCGGGCACATCATGCCAGTACAATCTAAAGTATAATCCGTTTCCACGTTATCACCTTTATATGAACAGTGTAATGTCTGAATTAATTGCATCCATTAAATAGGTAGCAACACCACAATAACTTTTTACCTTATCACTAAAATCGTCTTCTTTCTTCATTCCAAAGATGCCCATAGCAAGAGTACAAGCTTGAATATTCACACCATTTTCATAGGCTAACTCCATCTGTTCTTCTAAATCCGATATACCATTCTCCTGCATGAGCTTCGTAATCATTCCTTTACCAATACCAAACATGTGCATCTTCGAAAGCTTGGCTCCCGCTGGTCCTCCCGACAGCATGTAATGAAGCATTTTGTTCATAATATTTGTACCTTTGGGCCGATGATTTTCTTTTTGTAAAGTTTTCAGACCCCAGAAAGTAAAATAAAGATTCACATCCATATTCATAGCTCTGGCCCCATTTGCTATAATAAAAGCTGGTAAAACCCGGTCATATTCACCACTCCAAACTACAATGGAAACGCTTTTAGGTTTTTCTTTTTCAGCCAAATATTCTTCTAATAAACTGCCGTTTGGCCCAATTAGTTTTTCTAAATCGCTGACTTTTGTTTTCAGCTCGTCAAACTCTTTTTTATCCACCATTTTCAAAACCTCCATTCATATATTGTTTAAAAAACGACGTATACTTCAAGGCATCATCAGGCGATATAACAACAGCTAAGCCTTTATTTGACTTAGCATATTGTAAGGCAACATAAAGTATGGCACCGGTGGTTGGCCCAACCAGAATTCCGTCTTTCCGGGCTAATTCTAGAGCAGTTTTATAGGCGTTTTCGTCCGTCACTTCTATCATACTATCAATTACCGATCGATCGAGAATATTTGGAATAAACTCTTCCGCTAATCCGGTTATTCTCTTCATTCCCGGCAAGGTATGATCATTGGAAGAAGGTTCCACTCCAATAATTCTTATTTTTTGATTTTGTTCTTTAAGGTATCTTCCGACGCCAGTAATTGTGCCGCAAGTGCCAAAACCAGCAAAGAAATAACCAACTTCGCGCTGTGTTTGCTTCCAGATTTCCGGCCCGGTTGCCCGGTAATGTGTCTGAACATTTATTTCGTTCTCGTATTGATTAGGAGAAATATAGCTATCTTTAGTAGCCGGACTCTTAATCATGGCGTTAACAAAACCTCTGGCTCCCTCATTTGGAAACAAAGGACATAGTGTATCGTCAACTTCTATCACTTTTGCACCCAGGAATCTTAACATTACCTTTTTTTCCTCAGGGATTCTTTCGGGAACGGCTATCTCTATGGGTATTCCCAAAGCATTGGCAACACAGGCTAAAGCTATACCGGTATTGCCTGATGATGGCTCAACAACAGTCCTATCTTCTATTTCCATTGCTTTCATCATTTCATGAACAATTCTATCTTTAATTGAGCCAAATGGATTATATCTCTCCAATTTGAGATAAATTTGAAAGTCCTTATTTGGATTAATTCTGTTTAACTTGACTAATGGCGTTGGATTTTGAGAACTGGCAATTAGCTGTGTTATATCAGAATAAACCCGTAATTGATGGTCTATTTCTTTCCTATGTATTTTTTGCATTAAAAATACATCCTCTTATCTGTCATTATTTAAGTATTTGGGTGAGGATAACACACTATCCTCCACATTATTTCTCTATCTGAAGTCAGGATTGTGAAAATATATCAAGAGGCGGCGAAAATAAAAAAAACCACCTGAACAGCAGGTGGCGGTTAAAAATAGAGACCTTTTTCGGTTTTCTACCGCACATCCGGCTTCATTTCAAGCCTGGGCACCGTAACGTCTCCTCGCTCGGTTGCCGGATCCCACCTAAGTGGAACCACTCTTGATGTTATGTTAAAGAACTATCTAACAAATAAAATTTAACTTTCAGAAAATTAGATTACAAACTTTTATTAACAAATTTTTTGTACACAATCCATGGCTGTCCAAACGTTTTAAAATAGACGATATGTCTCTAATGTTCTCGACGATCATAGGCACCCACACCTTTACAGACATGGTACTTTTCACAATTCCAGTTTCGCGGGTTTCTTCAGAACCTTTAGTCTACGAATATGGAACAATTTCATCCGCGAAGGGACTGGGCTTTTCTCCCAGGGATTTAATTCTCTCGCAGATGCCGGATAGACCAATTCAATAAACTCGATTCCGAATTTATCCAATTATTTGGCAATTTCGATTTTCTGATCAACAGTGAAAGTCACAGACGGTGATTGTTCACCTTCCCGCAGAGTTGTATCAAATAGTTCAATTGGTCGCATAATCCGTCTCCAATCTTGCCAGACAATGCTTTAATACCAATATTGCGCTTTGGTATTCACTCAGATCAAGCTGTTCATCAGGTGCATGATCATAGGCCGAATCTCCCGGACCGTAAGCAATAATCGGACAATTCCAGGCGCAGAAAATATTCATGTCAGAAGTTCCGGTTTTCTTTTTAAACACCGGTACACTACCCTGTCGACGAATACCACCACTGATAGCCCGGACGAGAGGATTCCTTTTATCGACTGACACAGCCGGCAAATATTGTCTCAATTTAACCATTGCCTGATCCTGGATATTTGTCACTGTTTTTTCAAACATTTGGAGTTCAAAATCTACTGGTGTTCTTATATCAACATTCATAGAGACAATGCTATGCGACCCATTTGAATGCGTGTTAATATCTGTTAAAGTAAGTCCGATACTATCAAAATGTGCGCCCTGATCAGGGTAATTTTCTTTGAGCTTCTGGTAAAAAGACAGTGCCCATTCAGCCACAGTGAGTTCTGCACGACTATAATGGGAATTAGGAATTTCGAGTTTGTATTGGAGCGGCAGAGAACCGCGGTAACCGAGCGTGATTCCTTTCCATCCGCTGGGTTCACCGATAATTACATACTGTGGTGGAGCAAATGTGTCGAAAATATACCGTGCTCCTTTGGAATCGGTTTCTTCCGCTATACAACCGATTACGGAGATTGTCAAAACATCCGAGTTTTGAAAGGCTGAAGCCGCTTCAACAAAACCGGCCAGCGCCGCTTTGGCATCAACGCTACCGCGTCCATATAAGATATTATTTTCCACTTTCACCGGAATTTCGCCCGGTACGGTATCGATGTGTCCTGCCAAATAAACCCGGACAGGACCGCTTCCGGTTATACCAATGGCATTACCGGCTTGGTCTTTCTGCGCCTTGAATCCTCGGAATCGTAATTCCTCGAGCAACACAGCAACAGCGTTATTTTCCTGCCCGCTCGGACTGTAATTATACACCAGTTTTTCTACCAGTGTCATGTAAGCACAGCTTCCAATTGCAATAATACTTCGTCGATCTCTGTTTTAGTCACAATCAGCGGCGGCAGGAAACGCAGGATAGTCTTTCCGGATGACAGCGCCAGGATACCTGCCTTCAGCAATTGTATTAATACCGGCTGTACCGGGAATTTCAATTGCACGGCAATCATCAAACCCAATCCCCGGACTTCTCTAATCCTGGAACTCTTTTCGGCTAATTCGGTTAGCCCTTCCATGAAATACTGACCAACCAGTGCGGCATTTTCGACCAGTTGATGTTTTTCAATATATTCAATTGTGGTCAGCGCCGCCCGGCAGGATAAGGGATTACCACCGAAGGTGCTGCCTTGCTGTCCTCTGACAAACGACAGGCGGTCTTTCATCATCGTAGCGCCGACGGGAACTCCTCCACCCAACATCTTAGCCAGGCACATTATATCAGGAATAGTCTCATAATGCTGGCCTGCAAACCATTTTCCGGTGCGGCCCATCCCGGTTTGGACTTCATCAAAAATTAACAGTGTGCCGGTCTTATCACACAACTCACGAACGCTCTTCAAATAATCATCCGGTGGTAGAAAAACGCCGCCTTCGCCTTGGATAGGTTCCAGAAGAACCGCTGCTGATTGTTCCGTTAGGACGTCGGCCACGGCTTCTGCATCGCCAAATGGTACATGTTGGAATCCGGGTGTAAGCGGTTCGAAGGCTTCCTTATATTTTGTTCGCCAACTAGCGCTGAGGGCGCCCATGGTACGGCCGTGAAAACCGCGCCTGGCGCAGATTATTCCCGAACGCCCGGTGACGGCTCGTGCCAGTTTGATGGCGGCTTCTATGGCTTCAGTTCCGGAATTGGAAATGAAAACGCGATTAAGATCACCCGGACATATTTCGGCCAGTTTACGGATGAAACGAGCCCGCACCTCATTCCCGTAATAGCTATTGTTACAGGTGAGTAACTTTCGGGCCTGGTCGGCAATTGCCGCAGCTATTGCAGGATTGGCATGCCCCAATCCGGCTACGCCAATTCCGGTGGCAAAATCGAGATATTGGGTACCATTGGTATCCCAAACTTTACATCCTTCACCGTGAGATAAGACAATGGGCCAGTTGGCGTAAGCGCCACTTCCGTGACGGGTCTCAAGATCGATCCATTCGTTCATTGCAGTACGGTTCCTTTTCCCTGCAGGGCCTGTGTCAGTGGTGATTGACCGCGGGCATCCCCCAGAATAACGTGCTGCACACCGCCTTCCAAAGCTTCCTTGGCGCCCAGCAGTTTCTTTTTCATTCGGCCCTGAGCAAATTTCTGAATGTGTGCCTCGATTTCGTTAACGGTGATTTTTGCAATCAGACTGCTTTCATCTTCAGGATTACGCAGCAAACCGGGAATATTCGACAAAATCACCAAATCCTGCGCCTGCATAGCCACCGCAATCTGAGCCGCGCAACGGTCACCATCGACATTAATGGCATCGCTTTCATAGCTAATTGCCGGAGGAGTAATTACCGGAACATACCCGTTTTCCAGCAGCAGGCGCAGAAGTCCGGTATTCACCTTTTCGATTATTCCACTGAGGTCACCTCGTAAAATCATTTTCCTGCCATCTTCAATTACTTTCAATGAACGTTTCCGGTGTCCTTCCAACAACCGACCGTCAATCCCGGAAAGTCCTATGGCGTTAATTCCAAGCTGCTGCAATTTTTCTACAATCATCTTATTCATTTTTCCGGCGTAAATCATGTTGAAAATATCCAGTGTTTCGCGGTCCGTATAGCGGCTGGTAAATCCGGACACAGAGGTAACAAACTTGGGCGGTTTGCCTAATTTTTCCGCAACTTCATTTAGTTCACTGGAACCGCCGTGTACCAAAACAAAATCTTTGAATTGCGACAGGTCCTTCAAAAAAGAATCATAATCGATTCCTTTACTTCCGCCAATTTTTACGACAATCACTGCTATCTCCGAATTTTATTGTTTTACTTTAAATGGGGTGAAATCCCAGGGCATCAATTCCAGTTGATTCTTCAAATCCCAACGCAATATTCATACACTGCACTGCCTGGCCGGCAGCGCCTTTCATCAGGTTATCGATAGCGGACATGACCACCAGCCGGCCGGTATCGGTATCTTTTTCGAAACCGATTTCACAGATGTTAGTGCCCAGCACCAGTTTTGGTTCGGGGTAGCGGTAAATTCCACTTTTTTCCTTTACGAAACGTATAAACGGTTCATCTTTATAAGCCTTCAGATAAGCCTGCCAGACATCCTGTTCCCGATACGATTTTTCCATGAAAACATGTATGGTGCTTTGAATCCCGCGTACCAGCTCAACGGCATGTGGGGAAAAATTCAGGGAAATAGTGTTGCCGGGATTTAATTCCTGCTGCATTTCTGCCAGATGCCGGTGACCGGATGGTTTGAAGCTGCGCACCACACCACTGCGTTCGGGGTGATGAGTAGAGGTATTTACTGCGGCGCCGGCGGCCGAAGAACCAACCTTGGAATCGATAACGACTGTTTTAATTGGGAAATTATCCACCAGCGGTTTTAACGGCAAAATAGCGGCTGTAGCGGTGCACCCGGGGACGGCAATCAATCCGGCATTTTTTATTTCTTCGCGATGCAATTCCGGCAGACCGTAAACGAACCGCTTCAGCAATTCCGGACGTGGGTGTCGGTAGTCGTAATAATGGTTATATAACGCCGGGTTCTTTAACCGGAAATCGGAACTGAGATCAATTATAACTCCGGCTTTCGACTCATATTGTTCGAAGTGTGGGGCAACCGTTCCGTGCGGTAAGGCCAGAAAAAGTACATCATAATTATCCAATGCATCGGGAGTTACGAATTTCAGATTTGTGACTCCGCGCAGATTGGGATGTGTGCGAGCAACCGGTTTACCGTTTTTTTGGCGTGATGTAACGGCCTGCAGTTCGACATTCGGATGCTTAATTAATAGCCGTAAAAGTTCTCCGCCGGTGTACCCGGAACCACCTACGATAGCAACCCTTATCTTTTCCATATTTTAGGCCTTCCCAACTTTTATGGCGTAATCTATGATTCTTCCGGGGATATTGACATTGGTGGGCAGAACGCAATTCCGGAATTCGATTGTGTAATTAATTTCATTAACCACCAGTCCATCCGTCGATTCCATTAAATCAATCGCTAAAATTCCGCCGCCAACGGCCTGCGCCGATCGCGTACACAGGTCATTAATTTCAGGAGTGACCGGACAGAGTTGACTCTGGGCTCCCCGTGCCGTATTGGTAATCCAATGCTCGGATATCCGGTAAATGGCACAGATGGTTTCGTCATCGATAAAAAAGGCTCGGATATCACGCCCGGGTTTTTCGATAAATTTTTGGATATAGTATATCGAGTGATAATAGGAACCCAAGTATTCTTTATGCTCAAGGATGGCTTCCGCAGCCTCACGATCATTGATCTTTGCCAGCAATCTTCCCAATGAACCCACGACTGGTTTGAGGACAATAGGGTAGCCCATTTCTTCCATCGCACGCAAGGCGGTGTCGCGCGTAAAAGCAATTTTGACTGACGGTGTCGGCACTTTGGCGTCAATCAGGGCTTTAGTGGTGGCGGCTTTATCTCCGCAGGTCATGGCAACTTCATAGGTATTCACGGTTTTTACAGCCGATCCCTGAAACAGGTTGAGTGCATACAGGGCTCTTGAATGATAGATATCCCGTTCCAACAGTACATCGAAATCATATTCTTGATTCAAAGCCATTACCAGATGCCGGCTGTCAATCCTCTGTAATTCAATACCACGTCGCTGCGCTTCTTCAAACAGCATTTTTTCTTCCATCCTGATTCGTGAGTACAGCATGGCAATCCGGGGTTGCATTAATTGAGTTCCTTTCCATTTGTCTTAATTTTCCGGATACAGTAATCGATAAGGCGGGCTGGAATGTTTATTCTGGTGGCTCGCAAGCTGCCTTTGAATTCCATTGAGCAATTAATCTCGTGCACGGTAAAACCGTCTCCTGTTTCCATAAGGTCGATTGCCAGCGCTCCGCCGCCGACCGCCTGTGCCGCGCGCTGGCAAATATCCTCCAGCTCCGCTGTTAAAGGACATTCCCGGGTGAAGGCGCCCTGCGCCGTATTCGTCCGCCAGTTTTCCGATATCCGATAGACTGCACACAGAACTTCATTTCCCAGGACAAAAGCTCTGATATCCCGGTCGGGCTTGTCGATATATTCCTGTAAATAATAAATGGAATGATAGTATGAACTTAAATATGACTTATGCTCGAAAATGGCTTCGGCCGCATTGCGATTTTCAATCTTAGCCATCAGGCGCCCCCATGATCCGTCGACCGGTTTCAAGATTACCGGATATCCCATTTCCTCGGCTGCTTTGAGCGCGCTTTCCTTGGTAAAAGCCACCCGTACGGCCGGTGTCGTGACACCGTGTTCATTCAAAGCTTTGGAAGTGAAAACCTTATCGCCGCAAATCCGGATTACTTCAAAGCGGTTTACGCATTCGATTCCGGAATTCCGCAGGTATTGGATAGAATGCAGTGCCCGGGATTGTGAAATCTCACGATCGAGCAGAACGTCAACGGCCAGGTGATTGACCGAGTTCAATACCAACTCATTCGATTTTACCAGGGACAGGGTAACATCCCGGCGCTTACGGGCTTCTTCGATCAGGAGTTTTGCCTCGTATCGGATGCGCGAACAGAGAACTCCCAGCTTAACTGATGATTTACTCACCCCAGTCTTCCTGCTCCTCCGGCGCCAGTTCAACTTTTATCGGGTCGACAGCGGTAATTTCTAATTCGGCTGTGCAGAACTCACAATCCAGTATTTCATTTTCGACCACATCGGCCGGGATAGTTAATTTGCTTCCGCATTCAGGACAATTTGCCATTTCTTTTTCCTCTGTTAATTGTTAAAAAAAAAGCCCCTGTCATTTTGTGCAGGGGCTCCTAAGTCTTAGTTGATAAACTGTTCCTACATGACTGTCGGACCTGCACCTTTCTTTACGGCGGCGGGGCGTCGTCGTTTGGGAACGGGCTTTAAAAATGTGTTCATAATTTGACTTAGCATGCTTTATTTTAATATAATTGAATAAGGTGAAACAATAGGTTTTATTAGCTAAATGAAAAATATTCTTACCTGCCAGTATAATATTAATAATTACGTCTGTATTATTATAATTATTCACTAATCAATATTCCTTCGCAATCCGTTTATACGCTTCCCGGAAAGACACACCTTGCTTGACCAGTTCATATACTTTTTCAGTGGCGAAAACTTCTTTGGTAAGGGCGTTTTCGCAATTCTCCCGGTTTACTTTAAGATGGTCGAATAATAAGCAGGTAATCCCCAGGCTGTCTCGTGTAAGAGCCGTGCATCTCATGGTCGGTTCTTTAGTTAATTGAACACCGCGATTATAACCGGAGATCAAATTGCCCCCTATGGTTTTGACCTTGAATTCATTAGCGACCACAATATGGTATTTGGCTTGCAGGATTTCCAACACATCAGGGTTTTTCTTATGCGGCATGATAGAGCTACCGGTACAGAATTCCTCGGGCAGTTCGAAATAGCCAAACTCGGGCATACTGAATATAATCAGGTCGGTCGCCAGTTTGTTCAGATCAAACATGACCTGGCTTAAGGCATGCAATAAAGTGCTTTCTAACTTTCCGCGACTATTTTGTACATAAATTGGATTGGACTGAATCCGCGCAAATCCCAATTCCCGGGTAGTGAACTCACGATCTAATTCCATAGGAACACCATAACCGGCTCCGGTACCCAGGGGCGATTGATCCAATAATTCCATCGCTACAGTTAATAATTTGCGATTGTCCTGCATGGATTCGATTAACGCGCCGGCCCACAAC